>JACCDU010958321.1_pt1 | contig 23455 bp, 23 predicted proteins | sample 7446081 | NCBI WGS metagenome assembly JACCDU01 (sample SAMN15323447, study PRJNA562643) | freshwater metagenome | isolation source: river surface water | place: USA:Blue River Watershed | collected 2017-08-17
GTGCGAATATCGGACAACACACCCTCTTCATGTCGCAAATTGCCAAAGAGGTGCATTCATTCGAGCCATACCCTCCCGTGCTAGAACGTTTGAAAGCCAATGTTGACTTTAATCACCTGGAGAATGTCAAGATCCATGAAATCGGACTGGGTGATCGCAATAGCTCAATGAAGTTTTTCAAACCGGAAAGCAATGACTCTGGAACAGGCGGATTTATCCCCAGAGGCGACTGGGGCAAGCAAACATATGGACTGCTGCCAATCTACAAAGGTGACGGCTGGATCCTTAAAAATCACATTAAGAACCCAGATTTGGTCAAATGCGACATCGAGGGCTACGAGAAGCCAGCGCTGCTCGGCCTTAAAAACACCCTAAACAAAAGCCGGCCAATTATCGTGATGGAAATCACAACCGGTACCGAGAAGGCATTCAAAAGTCTCAACGATCTTCTATCCACATTGCCTGAAAACTATCAGATACATGTGTTCTGTGAGTGGGATAACCAAACAGGCCATTACAAGCTTTGTGATGCTGATATTAGTTTTGAATCACTCAACATATACAATGTGGTCGCTTATCCGACAGAGAAAGCGTCTCTAATTCCAAGCAATTGAACCATAGATCCTAAGAATTAACGCTGGATCACTAACGAAGACGAACGACTCATTGAAATAGCCCCAACAAATGGGGTGGCTGGCACAAAATTTTTAGTTACAGTCACAGATACGGTACTCCCTGGCCTGTTGTTCGGCGACCAAGTTACCGTGACGTTTGATGCCGAAAGCGCGAGGCCTGTTGCAGCAGCAACCACCTTTGCCTTCACAAGCGGATCAACTTCCGTGTATAAGCGGGGCCCCGGAGGACTACCACTGGTGCTGCCATTGACGGCTGCAAATCGTGTGCCTTCACGAGCCGCATACCCCAGAGTGTTGTAGTACCAGACGGCTCTGCCCAACTCCATCGTGCCAAAAATGATAAGCAGCAACACGGTCAAAATAAGTGCCATTTCAACCACGGTGACACCACGCTGCTGGCATCGAAACATTATTGAGCCCTCATTGAGGCAGAGCCCCGAACCACCGTACTGGCGGGCAAGCCAGGTAAGCCCGTCACTGCCGGAATAAATGTATAGGTTGTCGTCACCGTTAGCACAATGTACGGCGTAGGATTCGTTTCAGAAGAATCGCCACAAACCCCTGTACAGCTCACACTGCCCCCACCCGTGCAGAAACAACTGGACGAACTGCTGACGGAAATGCCACTCAAACCACCCGCATCGGCCAATGCTGCCGCCTGAATACCTGTTGTATCGGTATAAGCGCCCGTCAAACGAGTGCCGTATTGAGCGCCGGCATTGGCGGCACCTTGCAGCACAATTTTCGCATATAGAATACGACCGAAGTCAGCTGCGCCAAATGCCAGTAATAAAAGAACGGTGACCAGCAGTGCCAACTCCACGGCTGCAACCCCATGGCACCGCTTCAGGCTTGAGCGCTGCAGCCTTTTCATTGAATTAACCTCACAGGCCCCGACACAGGCGCCCAAGAAGCGCCCGCCTGAAAGTTTATTCGCGTCAAACCATTAAAAGTGACATTATTGGCCACAATGTAGGTGTAAACCGCTCCAGTGGTCGAACTTCCTCCGTTGAAGGTCACACCGGTGGTCTTGAAATACAGGGTGCCAGCCATACGGATCTGAGCAGCACTCCCACCGCCAAAGACGCTGGTCGCACCGGTTGCATTACGATCCTGAAAGAAAAGAATACCTTTATACGGGCCGGTGGTCGGAGCAGACAATTGGAAAAGCGGGCCATTTTCGCCTATTAGTACAGGCCCATAGGGATAGGTAGGTGAGTAGGTATTATAAAAAGTCACTCCAGATCCTATAAAACTCGAGTACCCCGCGCCGCTTTGCAGCCCACCGCCCACCAGATAATACAAACCGGGATTGAACGTTACTGTTGGTTTAAGACCAATGGTAATACCCCCACAATAAACACCGGGGTTAAGCGTGAGGTCCTGATTACCGCGGTACGTATAATTTACGAAGTTGCAAGCGCCAGGGGGTGGCGGTGCTGGTAAATTTGCTAACGGATCGCCAATGGGACTCACTTCCACCATGGGTTCAGGACTTACCGTACCCGTTGCAGACCTATTACCGACAATATCAATATAGGCCGTATTTAGGGTCGCACCGGAAAGCACATTTAAGGCCGTCGTGCTAGATGACTGAATTGATGCGCCGCAATCCGGCATCTGCACGTTAGCACCTGTGCCGGTCGTCAATGTATTGTTTCCTGTTGCAGCAAGGGCATAGACACATGTAGGTCGAAAATCTGCCGTCGCCGAGGCGCTAATGTTGAGTGATGAAAACCCGAGAATTTTCATGAAGTACGTGGGCGTATTTTGAGTAATCAGGGCCCTGATTTGATTTGTTGCCGGCAAAGTAACCGATGTTGACGACCACGGTAAACCGTAAAGCGTTGGCAGATTTAACGCGTCAGAATTATCACTACCTGCTGTATAGGAGCAAGACATTCCCCGCTGTAACTGTCTTGCGCAGCCTAATGCCAATGCATCAGAGGCACTTTGCAACTTACGTTTAACGGCATACAAATAACCGACATCTATTGCCAACCCTACGAAAGCAAGCAGTACAGGCATCAGCAATACCGTGATAACAGATACCGCACCTCGCTCTCGAGCTCTAAACATAAGCTATGCCACCTGAACCTGATTACGGCCTGCCTGTTTGGCAGCATACATCGCTCGATCAGCCAAATCCAACAAAATATCTGCACGAGCACATCCAAGGTTATCTGTCGACGCCACGCCAACGCTGATGGTAAAACGAAGTATCTCAGTCGTTTCAAGTACAAAGTCCTGATTTGCCACTTTATCCCTAAGACGTTCAGCCAAGACAACCGCATCTTTTTTTTCGGTCATCGGCAGCACAATCACGAACTCCTCACCACCATATCTAGCGATGGTATCCGTGTTGCGCAGCGTGTCGTTTAGAAGTCTCGCCAGCTCTCTCAAAACCAGGTCGCCTGCAAGGTGGCCGAATGTGTCATTAATTTTCTTGAAAAAATCAATGTCGAGCATTAACACAGCCATCGGCTGGCCATAGCGATTCGCTCGATTAACTTCATCCAGCATCCGAGTTTCCAAAGCGCGGCGATTAAGCAAACCTGTCAGTGAATCGTGTGTAGCCATTGCTTCTAATGCACGCTCACTTGCCTCAAGTTTTTCTGTACGCTGACGCACCCGCTCCTCAAGCCTCTCATTGGCTTCCTCCAGTGACACACGGGCTCGACGAAGTCGATTAATACTGATTAGTAACGCCATTACAAACATACCGGTCACTATCAGGCCACCGATAATCAGGATACTTGCCAATTTTTGCTGCTCAAGAAACCCCAGCAATGTCACGGCGTGAGGCTCAAACGGATGTAATTGCAACTCCCGCAGTAAATCCACCACAGGAATGTAGCTCATTGGCACATTCCAACCGACGATTTCAGCACGTTGCGCTGCCTCGCTCTCACGTGACATTGACAGCAAAGCCATCGCCACTCTTTTTGCCAGCTCATCTGGCACGTGCTCCGTCTTGGAGATTGGCCATTCCGGATAAAGACGCGTGCTTCGCAAATAAGGGAATGCCGCTCTGCCATTATGGCTATTCACTATCTGACCGATGACTTCAATCTCAGAGAGGTTGATCTTGCCTTCTGCCGCCATACGTTCCAGAACATCCGTGCGTGCCGTACCGGCATCAGCTTTGCCTTGAAGCACGGCCAATACAGCTGCATCATGTGTCTCTACAAATTCCAGCGATTTGAAATCGTTATATGGGTTAATGCCTTTCTGGTTGAGCTCGCGCCAGGCTGCAAGAAAGCCCCCAAGAGACCTTGGAGATACTGCTACAAACCGCTTATCTTTAAGCCAACTGAGCTCTGGCGCTCCCGATGCACCCGCCCTTCGAAAGATAACGCCACCATAGAGCGATGCGTTGTAGTCATCCAGGCGATTGATCATGGTTGCCACAGGGCTCACCATATAGTGTTCAGCCAGCGCTACGTGAATAGCCGGATTGACGATGACAAAATCAAGCTCACCTTTAGCAACGCTTGGCTCAACCTCATCAAAATCCAGCGGCTGTATCACAAACCGATAACCGGCTATCTGCTGAGTGAGATAGGTACCTGTAGCATCCCAATCAGAACTGGCTGCTGCCCTCCCACGTAAAGCGAGAACACCGATTCGTATCTCCTGCGGTTCAATCGATGTGGATTGATGTGAAGCGGCCAGAACCGCTGGCCCAGCCAGCATGCTCCAAGCCATCAGTAATAAGACCTTCATCAAGCGCTGCATTTTTAATGGATTTCCTGCCGTAACGACACATCACCCACCTGTTGAAACAGCATTTTTAAGGCTGGATGGGGTTCATGCCGATCAACATATAGCAACGCGTACTGTGTCTTCAAACCACTCACGACACCCAAGACAGATAAATCCCCTCGGGAAAGATTCTCGGACAATAGAGATTCGGGTATCGGGAAGACACCAACGCCTTCTCTGCCAAAAGCTGTCATCAGAGCGCTGTCATCGAACTCTCCCGCCACAGAAACATGCAGGCGTTCACGATCAAGCCAGGCATTGATTCGATTTCTCAAAACGCTGCCTTTCCCCGGCAACAGAATTGGCAGTGTATTTAAACATTTTGGGAAATTTGCCGCATGCTCGGACACCAGACTGGCTTTGCCAACGAAGACCAAAGGGGAATCCCCCAATGAAACCGATTGAACCCGAACAGCGCCCGAGGGCGATGGCAATGCATCGCTGATTACTGCATCGAGCTCGTGCAATGCTAATTGGGAAAGCAGCTGGTCCATACCTGCTGCACGGCATACCAGCTTGACTCGTCCACGCATGGACAATAATGGTTGCAAAAAACGAAAGGCTAGCGCTTTTGAAAGGCTATCCGTCAGGCCTACTCGAAATTCACTAACCGGCTCCTTTGGCATTGATGCAATCACCTGATCTAGCTCTGCCCCCAGAGCAAAAATCTCATCGGCATACTCCAGTGCCAGACGACCTGCACCGGTCAATTCCAGTTTTCGCCCGCTTTTAACGAATAACGGTGTACCCAAGCGGCTTTCAAGTAACTTTAATTGACCACTGAGCGTCTGGGGCGTGATATGGATCGCCTCGCTGGCACGCGCAACACCGCCATAACTGGCGATTTTCCAGAAGTAATACAAGTGCTTCAGATTGATTGGTCGCGTTGGCACGGCTTTTCCGATTGTTCGTGAAACCCGAAGTTTAAGCAGTAAAAATACGACTTTTATTTGCTTTCGTAAATCCTATACTGAAATGACAGGGCACGGCACCTTCTACCCCAGACGCACGTCAACCCCAATCCCGTAGTACTGCTGTGCCTTAGTCTCCCCGCCCGGGAGTGCGTATCACCAGCATTCCTATTGAACCCGTCTGAATTCAAGACGGGTTCTTTTTATTTGATGATCAGTCCGTAAATTCAATCCGGTTTCGGCCACTCTGCTTAGCCCTATACATGGCGCTATCTGCCAAACGTATTAACTCCGCAGGCTCCAAGCCATCCAATGGAAAACGTGCCACGCCAATTGAAACGGTGACAATCGGCAGGATATGGCCTTCAAAATTAACCTGCATTTGTTCAATATCTCGTCGCAATGCTTCCAGACGCAGCTTAAGGGCCTCAAATGACATATCCGGCAGAATCAGTACAAACTCTTCGCCACCGTAACGGCAAACAACATCACTACCACTACGAAAATGCTTCATCTGATCAGAAATGCGTTTGAGCATTGTGTCACCTGCCTCATGGCCATAAGTGTCATTGAGTAGCTTGAAATGATCGACATCGAGCATCACAACAGCCACTTCATGACCCTGCCGCTGGGCACGCTCAAGTTCACGCTCAAGGCTTTCTTCCATATATCGCCGGTTATACAAACCCGTAAGTGAATCTCTGATGGATAAATCACGAAGAGAGTTACGCAACCGAAGGTTGGAAAGTGACAGGCTCAAAGTATCCGCCACAGATATCAGAAGCTGACTGTAATGTTCAAAAACTATGTACCCAGGCACACCTGGCTCCGACTCAGTCAAATATAGATCGCCTATTACCTTTTCTTGAGCCAGTAAAGGAATGCACAAATACCTGTCGACCGTATGCGGAACATGCTCACAGCGCATTTCAGTACCAAACGCATCTCCAAACACATGCTTCTGAGCACGTCGGTATGCCCAACAAGCATCCGGTGTAAAAAATTCCAACAACGTAAAATGACCCTTACCCCAACGACTGACTAGTTCGAGTTGTGTTTCTAAGTGATTCAACAAGTAACAGCCGCCTATTGCCTCCGGGAAAAGTTCACTCATAACGCGATTTAAAATCGGAAACACCTCATCTTCCCGATTACAGTTTTGTAAAAGCTGCGTTAAAGAACCTAGCAAGCTGATTTCCCGATTACTCTGCTCCAACTCACGGGTCGCTAATTCAACACGTCGCCGGTGACGTGCATCGAGAACAAATGTCGCAAAGAGCAAACACTCAAGACCGATTGCCGCTACAAACAGTAAAAGCGGGAGACGCCCAAGTGCTTCACGGTTGAAATTAGCGTTACTACTAAAACGGGCTGTCCATCGTGCACCACCAATATCTACCGGCAGATCAACTTGAAATACGGCATCGGCTTCAGGCACAGCTGTTTCATACAGCAGATTCGCGTCTGTAGGCTGCCCTGAATACAATTGAAGCTCAAAAAGTCGATTGGGATCTTGATAAATCTGGTCCATCATGTCCCATGCCCGAAATGGGCTGTAAACGAAACCGATTAGAGCCGCTCGACGCTCATCTATCGTACGCAATGGTTTGTTTTTAGCGTAGATAGGGGCATAAACCAGGAAACCCGGCTGCGGCTTTGTATTGCCATCTTCCTGAACCAATGTGACTTTGTCCGACCAAGCTGGCTCCTGAGTGTCTGCGGCACGCTGCATCGCTTTATGACGTACGGGTTCAGAGTACATGTCGTAACCAAACGCCCTCAGGTTGCGCCCCGTAAAAGGTTCCAGATAAATAATACTGCTGTAGATCTCTCTCTCACCCGTGGGCGTAATCGCGTAATTCGGGAAACCCTCTGCACGGATTTTTGCTTCATGGAGCGCTTTATCTTTGGCAAGGATCATTTGCGAATAACCCACCCCTTGAATACCAGGCAATGTCAGGTGTAGCCGCAAAGAGTCAATATATTCACGCCATTCAGCACGCTCAACGGATTGGCTTGAGGCAAACAAGCCAGCAGCCCCGAGCAGAATCTGCTCATAATCTTTCATCCGATCAATCAGAATCCCCCTCTGAGCAATCGCCATATCGTCAAAACGCTTGCGGGCAGAATCATCGATCATTGTCCGGATATGCAGCCACAGCATACAAGTCACTGCAATAACAACGACGAACACTGCCCACCCGCCTATATCGTGAGGGGCAATGCGCCGGTACTGTAACTGCGTTCGGGAATTCATTGTTACACCTGAACGAATATGATTGACCTGTCTTGCTGATACAAAGAATAACATCAATAACAATGCAGATTTAAATCTCTGTCGCTATATGGCATTTGCAACAAAATGGGCATACGATGCAACAGAGCAAACTCATATCGCATCGCTGTGAAAACTAACGCTACCCGCTTATCTGTCGCACTCCTCGCAATCTTGTGGGCACTGACCTCATGGATGAGCGCCGCTTGGTATGCAGACCGGAAAACTGAAGAGCTCATTGCTCACGAATCAGAAATGCTTGAGAGCGATTCTTTAGCGCTTTTTCAGGCGTTTGAAGAGCGTTTTAACTATTTGAGTACGATTCCCTCACTCATTGGTCGTATGCCGGGAGTGACCACCGCTGTAAATCGATATTCACGTGAACCAAACATACGTAACGCAGGAACAAGCCTAAGAAGTTATTGGTCTGAAGAAACTTACCTGAACAACTTGAATACCGAGCTTCGCCAGCTGACTAAAGAATTACAGATTGATGTTGCTTTCATTCTTAACAGCGAAGGTTATTGCATTGCCTCAAGTAACAGCAATACACCCGAGAGCTTTGTGGGTACACGTTATAACGACCGACATTACTTCAGAATTGCCATCCAAGGAGAAAGTGCGCACCAGTACGCGGTTGGTCGTAAAACGAATATTCCCGGCCTTTTCTATTCGGCCCCGATCAGAAGTAATGACAGGACTCTCGGCGTTTTAGTCATCAAATCTGACATTTCTAATTTTCAGAATCTTCTTGCACCCTACAATGCTTTCCTGACAGATAACCATGATGTCATCGTCTTAGCCAGTGTGCCGTCATTTCTGCAGCATATGCTGCCAAAAGCGCGTTTTGAGAATTTACTACCAGAAGAAAAACTGCAGCAGTACAAACGCACTGAATTCCCGATACTGGAATCATCCCGCTGGAATGGTGCACAAAATGCACCACTACTGAGGCTCAATGGGTTGCTTGATCCTATACTGATGAGTGAACGGCAAATTCCAGGCGGCGATCTGGTCATGCATGTTTTCCAGAGTGCCCCCGAGGTGAGAACCATCACCCATGAAAAAATTGCTTTTGCTGTCATTGCGACTCTTGCTGGATTCTCTATTTTTAGCGTCGCTATCCAACTCACTTTGTATTTACGGAAACTTCGGCACTCTAAAACTCTTGCGGAAGCTGAAAGTGAACGGTTACACGACACACTGAGTGAGCGAGAACAGCAGCTTGACACAATCATCAACCACTTACCATTAATGGTTACAGCCCGAGACCCTGAAACATTTGCCGTACTCAGTAGTAACGATGCGGCAAAATCCATACTCGGCCTACCCCAGCCCCTATCTGCCGGAGAAAGCTACGGTGCGGCGGTCAGTGAAAATCTCTCTCAGTTTTTAACCGCATGTGACCAACAAACATTACATGGGAGCAACGCCGATACCACTCGAGAACTTCAGATCGGCAATCGCGTTCTCAAAGCACAAACCCTCAGCGCACTCGACCGAGATGGTCAACCTAAGATGCTGATTGATCTGGTAGAAGATATCAGCCAGCAACGACGTGATGAGGCTGAAATTCGACGTCTGGCCTTTGTTGATACCCTGACTGGTCTTAACAACCGAACGTCCTTCAAACACTATCTGGAAAAAACTGTTTCTGAATCTGTCGCTGACCGGGTATACGGTGCAATGATCTTGGTTGACCTTGATGCCTTCAAACAGATGAATGATCGATTTGGTCACAGTCTCGGAGATCAGCTGCTTAAAGAGCTCGCCCACAGACTCGATGCCGATACCGCAGCAGAAACTTTCCTTGCCCGCCTTGCCAGTGACGAATTTGTTGTTGTCATTAATACGCGGAGTCACAATCGAGAAGATGCCAGCCACCATGCAACGCTGATTGCCAATGCGTTGTTCCGCCGGATTACACAACCATATCTGATTGATCAACATACGCTGCATATGACAGCCAGCCTAGGTGTAGCACTATTCGGGCCTGGACTGGCCGAATCTGCTGACGTACTCTTGATTCAAGCGGACGCCGCAATGTACGAGGCAAAACGCCGTCAACGGGGCACTATCCAGTTTTTTGATGAGAATACGCAAAAGTATCTGAACGACCAGGCTGACATGTCCAATCGTTTACGTGGTGCTCTTGCCGAAAATGATTTCAAGCAATACTACCAACCTCAGGTTGACCATGAAGGACGTGTGGTTGGCGTAGAGGCGCTGTTACGTTGGCACGACCCGAAACTCGGTGACATTTCTCCTGCATCGTTTATTCCGTTAGCCGAATCCCTTCACCTAATTGTTGACATTGATCGCTGGGTACTCAAGCAAGCTTGCCGTGTGGCTGGCACCTGGAAAAAAGATCCGGTTATGGAACATATAGTTATTTCCATTAATGTCAGCGGAGAGTTCTTTAGCCAGGATGATTTCCTCGCAGAGGTACTTAGTTATCTGAAGCAATTCGACGCGCATCCTGCGCAGGTCATGATTGAAATCACAGAAGGCACTGTTGTGGATGACACAGAAGCCAACATTCAAAAAATAAAGGCGATACACGATGCCGGTTTGGGCATCGCGATTGACGACTTTGGTACAGGAAACTCGTCCCTGGCCTACCTACGGCGATTTGATGTGGATCAGATAAAGATTGATCAACGCTTTGTGCATGACATGATTGATGACGAGCGCAGTCTTGCAATCACTTCGATCATCATCCAGCTGGCACATGAGTTAGGTTATGAAACTCTGGCCGAAGGTGTTGAAAATGAAGCCCAGCGCTTGAAACTGATCACGATGGGGTGCACGTTGCTCCAGGGCTTCCTTTTCAGCAAAGCGTTGCCGCTGGTCGAATGCGAAAACTACATACGACGTGCAAATTTTGCGTAGATCCTCTGATGAATTGATCTCATCAAATCAATGCTTAGCTTGAACAAAAACCAGAGAAATGCACCAATTCATCAATAAACAATTGTTTATGTCTAGGACAGATATGTTATAGTTCTTCCAGACCCATCAAATGGGCATGGAGGAGACATGACCTACAAAATCGAAGTTCGAAACCCGTCGAGTCATGAGTGGGTACCCCTTGAGTTTCTTGAAATCAGCCTTGCCGAATTGAACAAGCGCGTACAAATGATCAAACAGATTTACCCGGACTATCTGGTTCGGGCCCTGGATTACGGTTCATCCCAGACGGTTGCTTTTGTCTGACACCGGATTTGTATACATAAGGAGACTCTATGGGACTGAGTTTCAAAATTGAGGTCAGAAACAATGCGAGTGAACAGTGGATTTTTTTCGAGGAGCTTGAGAAAAGTCCTGAAATCGTTCGCGATTATGTCCGGCTTGTTCGGACTGCTTACCCTAACTATTGGGTACGTGCGATGAACCAGCTGACAGGTGAAGTACTAACCAGTAATCAGTCTGACTGAACAAGAAGAGCCGCTCAGCGGCTCTTTTCAATGGGTATAGGCCAATTATTTGACCAGAGGTCGGATGCCCGTAAACCCACCATCCACCGACCATACTTGTGCTGTCACCCGGGCGCTGTTTTCCGACATGAGCCAGACCATCAGTTCGGCCAGCTCATCAGTAGTGCCAATGCCTTGTATCGGATACTGTCGGGCGGCAGCCCCCCGAGCAGCATCGGTGCCTAGAATGCTCTGGGTTGCCGGGGAATCCATAATGCCCGGCGCCACCACATTGACGCGGATACCATAAGGCGCGTAGGTCGCTGCAGCCCCGCGAGCCAGTCCTTCAACCCCGGCCTTGGCCGCCGCAACCGCTTCATGATTCGGCGTGCCGATCTGGGCGGCTACCGACGAAACAAGCACAGCACTACCCGGAAGATTTTTTTGCCGTAAGCCACCCACAAAAGCCCCCAGTGATGCAAACGCACTGATCAGGTTGGCTTGTAGACAATCCTCGAAATCCTTAGGGTTCATCCGGTGCAAGGCTCCCAGCCGGATATTACCCACGCAATGAGCTAAAGCCTGAGGCACCAACCCTGCTGCTTCAGCTAGGGACATGACTTGCGCAGCGCCCTCGAAGGTCGAGCAGTCCGCCTCAACCTGCAGGTGGTCATTTCCGTAAATGGCCTGTAACCGACTGAGATCTCGGCTAACCAGCACAAGTTTCCAGCCGTCTTTTAGCAGCTTTTGGGCAACAGACTGACCCAATCCGCCTGCTGCACCGGTAATCAAGGCTACCCGATTCACATCAGACTCCGTGTACCTGTCGCCAGTCGGCAACGAGCGCTGGCACACCGTCAATATTATTCAGGACCCGAATACCCGGAATATCCAGTTTTTTATCGGGTAATGCACCGCCACCAGCCCAAATCATGATTTCAGGCGACAGGAGTTGGCGGAACTGGCGGAGATCCTTCAAGGCATCTCTGGCCGGATAAGCGGCACTGAACGAGACGGCGACCACATCGAATCCACCAGTGAAGGCATAACTGGCGATATCGGTTAAAGGTAACCGTGTACCGAGAGAAGTACATTGCGCCCCTTCTGCCACACACATAGCCTCGACCATCAGAATGCCCAGCCCGTGCTCTTCGTTCGGAAAAGTTGTCAGTAGCAATCTCGGTGATGAATGACCTGGTGCCTGAAGCTGAATAGCGTGACGGATGACGTTCTGGACCTGTTCGGTATAAAGGTGCTCTTCCGGAATCGACAATTCACCCCGCAACCACGAGTCTCCAACGACATTGTTCATGGGCACCACGGTATGCGTGATAAAACGCTGCAAACCTTCCTTGACGAGAATTCGGTTCAGGTGCGAGCGCAACTCATGGCTACGGTGCATGCGCAGTAGCTTGAGCATGGTGTTGCAGAACAAATAGGAGGCAGGGTCCACGGCACTGCTGCTGTAGGTATCCAGCAGATTAAGCAGTTCGGATAAGTCCTGGGTAATGATTTTTCCGGGGCGCACGCCCTGATCCATGAGTCGGCGGATGATCCGCAGACGTTCAACCTGTGCCATCGGATAAATGCGCTCACCGGAAGCATCCCGTTCCGGCACCGGGAAGCCATAACGGCGCTCCCAGACGCGCAGGGTGTCTTTACCGATGCCGGTATCCCGCTCGACCTCTGCAATACGCAGGCCTTCGCTCATACCCAGTGTGTTTGCAAATTCTGGCTTGTTCATTTTTTGTCTAGGACAAATCTTGACACGGATGAAATTAGCGCTTATTTTGCCACTAAATAGTTTGTCTTGGACAAAAGGAGCAAAAAATTTTTTACCGCTCAACCGTGCTTCTGATCGCCAACTGGGCGCTCCTGTTCAGCGGGCCAACGATGGCGCGAGACATTCCCCGAGAGACAACTATGACCTCAATGACTACAGGCAGCTGCCCTCAATTGTTCAACCAGACGTTTAAACGCTTGCAGGATGAGACGCCCCAGTCGCTCTGCCAATACAGCGGAAAAGTCATTCTGGTGGTTAACACGGCCAGTTACTGTGGTTTTACCCGACAGTACGATGGCCTGGAAAGGCTTTACGAACGTTTCAAAACACAGGGATTGATCGTGCTGGGCTTCCCATCCAATGATTTCGGCCAACAGGAGCCGGACAGCAATAAAAAGATTGCTGACTTCTGCCATAACACCTATGGCATCAAGTTCCCGATGTTTGCTAAATCCTCGGTCCGCGGATCAAACGTCAACCCGTTTTTCAGACAACTCGCCAGCATCACGGGCGATACACCTACCTGGAACTTCCACAAATACCTGATCAGCCGTGATGGCAGACAGGTCTTGAGTTTCGGCAGCCAGATCGCCCCTGAAAGCAAAACCCTGACCGAGGCCATCGAAAAGATGCTCAAAGGCACACCCTGACCCGGTCACCCTGCAATCGGACCCAACCTCATCAACAGGAGAGTTACTATGAACGCACCGGACAAACCTCTATATGCGATGCTGCTGCCAGACATCCAGGGCTCCCCGGATCACCGGGATGTTGCCATCAACCAGGTCGGTGTCCGCGGCTTGCGCTATCCGCTGCGTTTACTGGATGCACGTGGCGAACCCCATGCAACTGTGGCAACCCTGAGTATGACAGTCGGTTTAGCGCCAAGAGTCAAGGGTACCCACATGTCCCGCTTTATCGAAATCATGGAGGCACAGGATTCACCTCTCACGATACTGGATATGAAGGCGCTGTTTAATCGCATGCGCCAAAGACTTGAGGCACGAAGCGGCCGGATCGAGTTTGCTTTCCCATACTTCATCCGCAAGCAGGCACCCGTTTCCGGTGTTACCAGTCTCATCGATATCGATGCAGTGATCACGTTAAGTGGCAGCGAGACGAGCCAAACGGATATCACACTGCGCGTGGTGGTGCCTGTCACCAGTCTTTGCCCCTGCTCTAAGGAAATTTCCGATTACGGCGCCCACAATCAGCGCTCGCACATCACCATCGACGCCACGCTGCGCGAGAACGACAGCATGTCCATCGAAGATCTGGTTCGTATCGCTGAAGATGAAGCGTCCTGCGAGGTTTTCGGGCTACTAAAGCGACCTGATGAAAAATGGGTTACGGAACGCGCCTATGACAATCCAAAATTTGTCGAAGACCTGGTGCGTGACATCGCCTTGCGTCTGAAACAGACATCTGAAATCCGTACCTGGTCAGTCAGCTCGGAAAACTTCGAATCCATTCATAACCACTCTGCCTACGCCCTGATCGAGGGTAACAACGGCTGAAGGAATTCAATGCGACAGAAAATCGCCATCGTCGGTAGCGGCATCTCCGGTCTCGGGGCCGCCTATCTACTCAGCCAAGCACATGATGTTACTGTGTTCGAAACCGATCAACGCCTCGGTGGGCACAGCCATACGGTCGACATCGATCTTGATGGCCAGCGCTTTGGGGTCGATACTGGCTTTCTGGTCTTCAACGAACGAACCTACCCCCTGCTCTGTCGGCTGTTCGGGCATTTGAAGATCCCCGTTGTGAAAAGCGAGATGTCTTTCTCTGTACAGATTGCCCAACCGGCAATGGAATGGGCCGGTACCAACCTGGATACCGTCTTTGCACAAAGAGGCAATCTGCTGCGTCCCTCTTTCTGGAAGATGCTGGCAGACATTCTGCGATTCAACCGGATGGCAACCCGGGACATGACCAACCCCGATCTGGCGCATCTGGCGCTGGGGGAGTATCTGGATCGGCAGGGTTATGGCCTGCGCTTCCGCGAGGATTATCTTCTGCCGATGGCCGCTGCCATCTGGTCGTGTCCGACAGAACAGATGCTGGCTTATCCGTTTCAGACCTTTGCACGCTTCTGCCACAACCACGGCCTATTACAGATCACCAATCGCCCCACCTGGATGACGGTTGCCGGTGGCTCCCGGGTCTATGTCAACACATTGGCCCATGCGATTCGCAGTCAGGGGGGCGATATCCGCCTGGAGTCAACGATCAGCGCCATCGAACGTCACATGGCAGGGGTGAACATTCACTCGGCAGCTGGCACTGAACGGTTTGACCAGATTCTTCTCGCCTGCCACAGCGACCAAGCCCTGGCGTTGATTGGTAATGATGCAACACTGGAAGAACGCACGCATCTGTCACAGATCCGTTACCAACCCAACCGGGCTGTCCTGCACACAGATGCCGCACTACTCCCGAAAAACCGGAAGGCCTGGTCGGCATGGAACTACGCAGCGCCTGGCCAGCTGAGTCGTCATAGTGCGCAAAGCCCGGTCAGCGTGTCTTACCTATTGAATAAGCTACAACCAATGCCAACCGAGACCCCCGTCATCGTAACGCTGAACCCGTGGCATGAACCTGCTGCGGCCAAAACCTATCGTCAGATTCATTACTCACATCCGGTATTTGACGGCCCGGCCATTGCGGCACAATCAGCGATCAAGCATCTTTCAGGTCAGAACCGCACCCTGTTTGCCGGTGCCTGGCTGGGGTACGGTTTTCATGAAGACGGTTTTGCCTCGGCCGTTCGCGCTGCGGGTCAACTGATGCCGCTGCCTGATTGGCTACTCGGCGATCAACCCGCATTAAACGAGGTTGAGGCCATCCAGTTAACACCGGCGGTCGTTAACGCATGACTAACGCCACCAATCTGGGCTGGACCTCGCCATCCCTTTGTACCGGGGAGGTGATGCACGCTCGTACCCGGCCAACCCGTAATGTCTTTCGCTACCCGGTTTTCTACCTGCGTTTACCGCTGAGCCAGCTCAACCTTCTCAAGGCGCCGGGTCTGGCCATCAATCGCCGCGGTATCTGCCAGATGCTGAATCGGGATCATGGCCCCATGGATGGCACCGATCTTCTGATCTGGTCCCGCCAGGTACTGGCCGCACATGATCTGGCTGATGTAACGGCAGGCGGTGAGGTTGTGTTACAGACGATGCCGCGATTATTTGGTTACGCCTTCAATCCGGTTAGCTTCTTTTTCTGCTACGACATCAATACACAATTACGTGCGGTCATCGCTGAGGTCAGCAATACCTTCGGGGAACGTTACAACTATGTCGTGACCCATGCGGATCACCGCCCGATCAAGTCGCACGACCGTATGAAGGCCCGCAAGTCGTTTCATGTTTCACCTTTCTTCCCTCTCAACGGGGAATACGAATTCCGCTTCGGTGGCACACCTCAGGCACCTGTTGCCATCATTAACTACGATGTCGCCGGTACTGATGGCGCGGCAGCCAGGTACCACGATGCCAACCGTGGCGATGGCCACTATGGCCTGCGAACCTGGTTACGTGGTGATGCGGCCCCGCTCACGGGTCAAACGTTACGCCGGGCTATCTGGCGTTTTCCGCTACTGACCTTCGGCGTCATTACCCGCATCCACTGGCAGGCACTCCGTCTATGGATACACAAGGTCACATTTTTTACCAAGCCTGATCTGCCCACGCCTTCACTCAAGGAAAAAACGCCATGAATACACGTACGGAAGCATTGCGCTCGGATGACATGACGATGCCAATGTGTGTCACAGGGCTCCCGCACAGGACCGCCCAGCGGATTCCGGACGCAGAGAGTCTCCCGGTTGCCGCCCGGACCGTGCTTATCATGCTAGATCAGATCGAACATGGGCAAATTAAAGTCTGCCTGCCCGACGGCCGTCAACATCTGTGTGGTCTGCAACCTCAAGGCCCGGTGATTGATCTGGTCGTGCACGACTGGCAGGTCTTTGGTGACATCATTGCACGGGGCGACATCGGTGCCGCCGAATGTTACGTTGACGGGCTCTGGGGCACCGAATCACTCGTCGCCTTGCTCACGTTGATCGCGATGAACCGCAGCGTTCTGAAAAATGCCATTCATGGCCGGCGCTGGCAGCTCTTGAGCGCCTGGATGCTGCACAGGATGCGCGCCAATACCCGCCGTGGCAGTAAACGTAACATCATGGCGCACTATGATCTGGGTAATGATTTCTACCGCCTCTGGCTGGATGAAACCATGACCTATTCCAGCGCCCTCTTTGATGGTGTCGACCATCCGGATCAGGCAGGCTTGAGCGATCTGCCTGCAGCACAGCGTGCAAAAAATGATCGCATGATCCGTGCACTCGGCATACAGCCGGGCGACCGTGTTCTGGAAGTGGGCTGTGGCTGGGGAGGTTTCGCGGAACAGGCAACGACAGCCGGTGCGCAGGTCACGGGTCTAACACTCTCACCGGCACAACAGGCGTTCGCCCGAGAACGCGCCATTGCGGGTGGATGGGAACATCGGGCCGATTTTTTACTCAAAGATTATCGTGACATGCACGGACATTTTGACCATATCGTCTCTGTCGAAATGTTCGAAGCTGTTGGAGAACGTTGGTGGTCGACTTACTTCAAAAGCCTGAAGCGCCTGCTTAAACCGGGTGGTCGTGCACTGATTCAGGTGATTACGATTGATGACACACTCTTTGATGCGTACCGGAAAGGCACCGATTTCATCCAGCGCCACATTTTTCCGGGCGGCATGCTGCCCTCCCCCGGTCACTTCCGGAAGCATGCCGAGCATGCCGGCCTCAACGTGGCTGATGATCTGGCATTTGGCGCCCACTATGCGCGCACCCTGGGTCTGTGGCACGAGTCATTCTGTGACCGACTGCCGGATGTCAAAGCCCAGGGCTTCGATGAGCGTTTCATCCGCTTGTGGCGTTTCTACCTGGCCTACTGTGAAGCCGGTTTCCGTGCCGGATCAATCGATGTTCATCAGTTTACTTTGCAAGCCTAAGAGATAACGATCATGAAACGATTTGCTGCGCTCTGGCGGACTCCGCTGCTCACCGTTTGCGCCCTGATCGGGCTCAACGGCTGCGCCGGTATTGATGTTAAGCAGTACGCCCAGGAACAACCCAGCCTGGATCTCCAACAATACTTCAATGGCACACTGGATGCCTACGGAATGTTCCAGAAGCGATCCGGTGAGGTGGTGAAACGGTTCCATGTCGTGATTGATGCCCGCTGGCAAGGGGATGTCGGAACACTGGATGAGCGTTTTACCTATAGCGACGGCACCACACAGCAGCGTATCTGGACCATCACTAAAACAGGGGCACAGACCTACACCGGCACCGCGGCCGATGTGGTGGGCCTTGCCCGAGGTGAACGTGCAGGCAATGCTCTGCGCTGGCAATATGTGCTGGCCCTACCTGTGGATGACAAGGTCTATCACGTCGACTTCGATGACTGGATGTTCCTGATGGACAACAAGGTGATGCTCAACCGTTCCACCATGTCCAAATGGGGGGTTGATCTGGGTGAAGTCACGCTGACCTTTGTGAAACGCTGACGAGCTTCGCCATGCGTCCTCTCAATCAACCGATACGCCAGCAGGACTGGGCGGGTCTCCGGGTGTGGCTCATCGGGGCGTCTGCCGGCATCGGCGCAGCGCTTGCTCAGAAACTGTCGGGGCTGGGTGCCCGCCTGGTATTGTCTGCCCGCCAGGCCCCCCCACTGCACATCGTGGCGCAACAGTGTGCTTCGGCAAAGCCGCTCGTCCTGCCGCTGGATGTCTGTGATGGGGCGGCCATTGCATTGGCCGTATCAATGATCCGGAAAGATCTGGGTGGCCTGGATCTGGTGTTTTTCAACGCGGGAACCTATGACGCCACGCGTATCGACTCCCTGACGGCAAGTGGCGCCGAGCAAGCCCTGCGGGTAAACCTTCTGGCACCGATTGCTGTCACAAACCACGTTCTACCTTTGTTGCTGGCGTCCACTAACGATGACAGACCGCGGGGTTTGGCCTACGTTGCCAGCGTTGCCGGCTACCGTGGCCTACCCCGTGCGCTGACCTATGGCCCGGGCAAAGCCGGATTGATCAGCTTTGCCGAATCGCTGTGGGTCGACCTGCAGGGGCTGGGGCTCAACACCTGGATCATAAATCCGGGGTTTGTGCGCACCCGTCTGACGGCCGGAAACGACTTCACGATGCCGGCGCTGATCGAACCGGAAGCCGCAGCCCGCGCCATGATCAACGGATTTTCACGAGGCCGCTTCGAGATTCATTTCCCCAGGCGTTTTACATGCCTGATGAAACTGCTCCGCCTCCTGCCCGTTGAATGGTATTTGCGACTGAGCAAGCGCCTGGTGCCCGTCATGGACCGCAACACACTAATGCAAAAGACCACTGGTACGCCAGATCAGCATCCGGACTAAACAAGGAGCTCAATATGCCCCATCTGAACCGTGATCAAACCCAGGCCGCTGTGGATACCCTGGTGCCTTTTTACGAACATCTGCGCCCACAGGATGTTGATGACTTCGCGCGTTTTTATCGCCAGGACGCGCGCTTCCGTGACCCCTTCAACCATGTGAGCAGCCTTGAAGGCATCAAGCGAATTTTTAACCACATGTTCATACAGGTCCATGAGCCGGCTTTCCGGGTCACCAAATCCATCATTGGTGAGGGTGACGCCATCCTGTTCTGGACTTTTCATTTCCGCTTCAAGGGAATGAGCTGCAAATCCGCTCAAAGCCTGGAGGGCGTCACGCATCTGGCATTTGACGAGAACGGCAAGGTAACGCTGCACCGGGACTACTGGGATGCGGCCGAAGAGTTCTATGGTCGCTTACCCCTGATTGGTGCACTGATGCGTGGTTTACAGCGCATGATCCGGGCCTGATCGACCTCTTAAGGTGGTCAGCGCCAGCTCTTTGCGCCAGACATAGAGTAATCCGACTGCCACCGCTTTAAGGCCCAGAGGTAACAATACATAGGCCGCCACCAGGACATCGCGATGTTCCGTACTCCCCGGAGTGTAACCGAACAGACCGAGCAGTGGCAGGGCTATGCCGGCAGCCAGGGCAAGGTTGATCTTGGCAACGAGATTCCAGACGCCGAAATAGGTTCCGGTGCCACCCCGCGCTTCTCCGAGGTCCGCGACCATTGAAGCGGGAATCGTCAGGTCGGTCCCGACCGCGATGCCCGACCCGATACATATCAGCAGAAACAGACCCCAGTCATCCCAGCCCAAAAAAGCAGCCCCGAGGAAAGACAGCATGGCCAGTATCATCGCCAGCATCCAGGTCCAAGGCCGGCCCCATCGTCGGGCAAAGCGCACCCACAGGGGGACAGCCAGTGCCGCCGCCAGAAAATAACTTCCCAGCAGCAAACCTGTCTTATCCGGTACTCCCAGCACATCCGTCACATAGAACACAAACAGGGTTGCCGGAAACGCCGATGCCACACCATTGGCAAAAAATACTGCGATCAGCCGGCGAAATACCAGGTCGCCCCAGGCCACCTGCAAACGCTGCAACAAAGACTGTTCCGTGGCTTGAGGCTGCCCCACCGGCAAACCCCTCAAGGCAACAGCCGCCACCAAAAGGAACAGGAGGAGAAATACCGGCAGCTGCTGCATGCCGCTGAGTACGTCGTCCGCAACCGCCGTTGGAATCATGGCGGCGATCACCACCCCGGCCAGAATAAAGGCTTCACGCGCACCCGTCAGCTGTAGGCGCTCAACGGAATCACGACCCAGATCACCACCCCAGGCCTGATAAGCAATCATGGCCGCCGAAAAACCCAGCGTGCAGCACGCCAGGGTGACAAACAGCCAGATGGCGGGGATCGCTATCGCCAGCGGGGTCAGCGAAAACAAGCCATAAAACCCGAGTCCGAAAGGGATTAGGGCCCGGAATAGGAAAACGCGACGCGTCTGGCGATCTACCAGCCAGCCAAAGACCGGGTCTGCCACAGCATCCAGCATGCGCGTCAACAGAAGAATCAGGCCAATGGCCGAGAGGCTTAATAAGCCACTCCGGGCATAGAGATCCGGCACAAACAGATAGATTGGCAGCGCCCCGAAGGCCAGCGGTAACCCGAGCAATCCGTACCGGAACGTTTCCCCCCGCAGCATCAGCCGGCACCAGAGAGAAGCAGGCGGCTGCGCAATGCGGGCTCACTGGTTTTCGGATCCAGCCAGATACCGAAGAACAGCCTGGCAAAATCCGGATCTCGAATCTGACCAATCTCCCGCCGGTTATAGAAAAACGTGGCCGATCCCGGGCGATAAACGCCAACGATCTGATCACCCGGTTTGACGTCCGGAAAAATACGCCGCAGGGTGGCAGACCATACGGTCAGCTGCTGGTCGCTGGCGCCGAGGCCGCGCATCTGATCCACACTCGCGTCAACAATGCGCTGCCCGGGTATATCCCGCTTGTAGGTCAGTTCCAGTGCCAATGGCGGTGTTTTGGGATCAGGTCCCGCCCAGAGCGAAGCCTCGTAGACGAGAAAACCGAACCGGCGCAATTCACCCGAGCCGTAGCGCTGTAGCTTCAGATCCGGTGTCATTGATGGAACTTCGGCTTGTGCCTGGCCTTGCCCGCTGGCAGCCCATAGGCTCAGGATGCCTATCATGGCATAACGACTAATCCGTCTTTTAAGCATTGTGACGCTCATCAACACCCCTATCAGCTTTCTTGGTGTTTACAACAGATATCAGACTACCAAAGCCTTGGCCCATTGACCATAAACCTGATCAGCCAATCGGCGCAATGCCGATAAGGCCCCTGGTAACAGATGGTGGATCTGTGCCGGCGTCTGAATCGCCGCCCTTGCTGTTTCGTTTAAGGTCTCGCCCTCCCAGTGCCCGCACCAGTCGCTGATCATCGCTGGCGTCATCTCAAGATGACATTGCATCCCGAAATGGGGGCCCATGACAAACATCTGGTGTGCACAAAACGCATTGCCGGCCAGCAAGGTGGCACCTTCGGGTATGGAAAAAGTTTCCCCATGCCATTGAAACACCGTCATGGGACTCCCTGAAAATGCTCCTAACCACTCGGATGCAACCGGAACCGGTTGCGCCTCTATCGTGCTCCACCCAATCTCCCTGACCGCGTTGCGTATCACTCGCCCGCCGAGGCCCCGGCTCATCAGCTGGCCACCAAGACAATGACCAATCACCGGCACGCCTCTGGCGACTGCATCACGCACCAGCGCACAGACCGGTTCAATCCACGGCAAGGGGTCATTCACGCTCATCGAGCCCCCCATCAGACAAATACCCGCGTAAGCACTGGCCTCTGCCGGTACGGCATCACCTTGATCGATGGCGATTAGCACCCAGGATATGCCCTGTTGATCCAGATAATCAACAAAGTAACCTGGGCCTTCGATTTGATTAAAACGGAAAATAGCAACGGGTTTCATCTGCGATTCAACTCCTGTGACTCAATAATCTGATTTTCCAATAACAATCTGTCAACGCGCCGATTACAAGGGAATGCCGTCGAATGCCGCATACGTATTTTTAAGCCAGGCTTTAACCCGTTGCCGCTCCAACAAACCAAGCGCATTAGCGCCATCGCGGTGGTGCATCGCTGCCCAAAAGCTGGCGTTCTGTGCATCAATCTTGCGCATGCTTGCCTCATGCAATTGCGGCACGGTTATAACGCGTGCCCCCAAATCCATGGCCAATTTAAGCTCGGGAGACTGATCCAGTAACGAAAAGTCATTGCCGCGGCCCATATTGCGGACAACGATAAAGTTAGCCCTGTCGCCATAAGTCTCGGTCAATCCCCCTAACAAATCGACCGAATCTTGGCCGCCATCGGCAATATGCCAAAAATAAACCCTGACATCCATCTCTGAAAATAACGTTAACAAATCAGAGTCATTGATCCAGCGGGATAAGGGTTGCGCTGTCTGGGCAGCCAGGTCGACAATTACCTTCTGCTCGATAGCTTGCTGGCGCTCATCTTCAAAGCTGCTGACAATCAGGTCCAATCCTTCGTAGGTATCGACCACAATCCGTGCAGCATAATCGGCATAGAAGCGACGAAAAGATGCATGTGAACGATCCGTGTCGTAACCGGTGAAGGGTTTTGCATGGTCAATAAAGTACTGTGCCAGCACCCTGGAAACGACAGATTTGCCAACACCACCTTTTTCACCACCAATAAAATTAACTGACTTCATGGGGAATACACCTTAGAGTGCGTAGAAATTTCTACAGATGGCGATCTATAAGCAACTAACATGCCAGACTTAAAGTTGATCATCGGCAAAAACGGCCTTAAAGCAAGGCTCTGGCCTACATCTTTGTAGGTATTTCGAACGGAAATAGGTGAAATATCGGTGCAGGTTAAGCATTTATTCACGCTAAAGGTGTATTCTTCAAACCCAATAACAGAAAGATGTAATGTCCTCGAAACTCGTACAAAAAGCACGTAGCCTGCTGTTTGACGGTGCCGTTGCACTCGTGACCATTCCTTTTGGCCTTATTCTTGGCTGCGTTGGTTTTGCACTGCCTTTGCAAACACGCTTTCTGCTGGTCCGCTGGTGGCGTTACAGCTTTGTTTTCTTTGAACGTTTTATACTGGGTATCCGCGTTGAAGTGATCGGTGCCGAGAATATTCCCGATCAGCCGTGCATCATCA
>JACCDU011330273.1_pt1 | contig 23451 bp, 21 predicted proteins | sample 7446081 | NCBI WGS metagenome assembly JACCDU01 (sample SAMN15323447, study PRJNA562643) | freshwater metagenome | isolation source: river surface water | place: USA:Blue River Watershed | collected 2017-08-17
CCTCGCCGTCGAGCATCTCGCCGGGTTGCAGGTCGCGCTTGGCCGTGGCCACCACGTCGGCGTTCCAGCCGATGGCCACGCCGGTGGGCTCGCCGCGCAGCGCCACGCTGGCCACCGACATCCCCACTTCCAGCCCGATCAGGTGCCAGCGCTTGTAGAGCGTGAAGTAGCGCCCGCTCGGATCGGTGTGGGCGTTGTATTCCTCGAAGCAGTTACGGATGTACTCGGTCTCGCCCTCCACCGTGACCCACACCCCCATGCGGATGTCGTACGGGATCTTGCGCCCATCGGGTTCGAGCGAGGAGATCACCTCGACCATGCCTTTTTTCTCCAGCACGCCGCCTTCGCTGCGCGGACGGGTGACGTAGGGGATGTCTTCCACGCTGGCGGGCGGGTATTGCAGACCGTTGCTGGGCACGGCCAGACCGGTGGCGTTGGACACCGCCGTGCTTTCGATGCTGGGCTTGGAGCCATCCAGGAAGCTGTTGAACATCTTGGGGTTGAGCCCGCCGCGCACCGCCTGCTCGGGCGTGAGGCCGTAATAGCCCCAGACCGTGTCGGGCGTGGACTCGCAAAAATGCGGCAGCCACTTGTGGCCGCGGCCTGCAGCCACCACAGGAAAGCCGCAGGTGCGCGCCCAATCGACCAGGTCGCAGATCATGGCCGGCTGGTCGCCATAGGCCATGGAATAAACCACACCGGCCTGCGCCGCCTTGCGCGCCAGCAGCGGGCCGCAAAAGGCATCGGCCTCGACCGTCACGTTCACCACGTGCTTGCCCTGGGTGAAGGCTTCCAGAATGTGGTCGACGGCCGCGATCGGATTGCCGGTGCACTCCACGATGATGTCAATCTGCGGCAGACCGACCACGGCACGCCAGTCGTCGGTGACCCAGGTGGTGCCGTTTTTCAGGGCTTCGGCGGCGTTGGCGGCCTGCGCCTGCTCGGCCTTCCAGCCCACGCGCGCCAGGTTGGCGCGGGCATTGTCGGGCGACAGATCGGCAATGGCCACCAGGTGCACGCCCGGCATGCGCGGCGCCTGCGCCAGATACATGGAGCCGAATTTGCCGGCGCCGATCAGGCCCACACGGATGGGCTGGTGGTCGGCGGCGCGTTGCAGGAGTTTGCGGTGGAGGTTCATAGAACGGCACAGGTGGGGTTGAGGGTGGTGTGCTTTGTAGCGCCGACACCCGTTCCGTCGTGTCACCTTGGGTATACCTGCCGCGTGGCGGTGGCATCGGGTGGCTTGCGCGGCACACAGCGCCTGGGGCAGATAATCGGTACACGTCTACCCAAGCCACCCCATGCCCCGCTTCATCACTTTCACCCCCAACCCGGCGCTGGATGTGTCCACGGCGGTGGACCAGCTGGTGGACGCGCACAAGCTGCGCTGCGACGCGCCGCAAAGACACCCTGGCGGCGGCGGTATCAATGTGGCGCGCGTGCTGCACCGCCTGGGCGCCGAGGTGCTCGCCGTTTACCCCTGCGGCGGTGCCACCGGCGAACAGCTGCACGGCCTGCTGGCCACCGAGGCCGTGCCCGACCTGCGGCTGCCCATTGCGGGCGAAACGCGCGAGAGCTTCACCGTGCATGCCCGTGACAGCGGGCGTGAATACCGTTTTGTGCTGCCAGGCCCCACACTGAGCCCTGCCGAATGGGCTGCGGCTTTGCGCAGCCTGCAAACCCTGTCGTCTGCACCGGCCTGGGTGGTGGCCAGCGGCAGCCTGCCGCCCGGGGTGGCCGAAGACGGACATGCCCAAATCGCCCGCACCGCCAAAGCGCTGGGCGCACGCGCCGTGGTCGACAGCTCTGGCGCAGCGCTGCAAGCCGCACTGCAGGAGGGGGTGTGGCTGGTCAAGCCTAGCCTGCGCGAGCTGGCCGAGCTGACGGGCACCCCGCTGGACACGCGGGCAGCGCAGCGTCAGGCAGCCCGCCGCCTAATCGAACACGGACAAGCACAGATGGTGGCCCTGTCGCTGGGCAACGAAGGCGCGATGCTGGTCACGGCCGACCAATGTCTGCACGCCGACGCCTTGCCAGTCAGCGTGGCCGGCAGCGTGGGCGCAGGCGACAGTTTTCTGGCTGGCTTGGTCTGGGCCCTCGACACCCAGACCGACCTGAGCCATGCCTTGGCCACCGCCATGGCCGCTGGCGCCGCCGCCGTGATGCGGCCCGGCACCGAACTGTGCCAAGCGCAAGACGTGGCTCGCTTGCGCGAACAGGTGCGGGTGCAGGCTGGCTGAACACCAGACAGGCAGCAAACCGCAGCGCCAAAGAAAAAGACCACCTGGCAGTGCGCCATGGTGGTCTTTGTCGTGTGTCTGGTGGCGTTGTGTCGCCCAGCCGGTTAAGTTCTATTCACACTCATTCGAAGGCACGCGTACTAAAGCGCAAATTCGATGACGCCATAGACCACAACGGCCAGCCATACGGTTTCCAGCACCATCAGAGCCACCGGCTTCCAGCCCACACTCAGAATGTCTTTGAGGTGCGTCTTCATGCCGATGGCTGCCATGGCACCCACCAGGAAAATCTTGGAAAGCGCATTGCCTGTATCCAGCACGGCATGGGGCAAGGTGAGCAGGCTATTGACCACAACGAGCAGCACAAAGACCACGGCGAACCAGGGCAGCAAGGGAGGACGACTGACAGCGGCAACAGAGGTTTCCGTCTTTGCCTCAGAAGAGGGCGCCCACCGTGTCAGCCATGCGGCCACCATGATCACCGGCACCAGCATGGCCACGCGCAACAGCTTGATCACCGTCGCCGCATCGCCCGTTTGCTGGCCCATGCTGTAACCGGCGCCAACCACCTGGGCAACGTCATGGATGGTTCCACCCAGAAAATAACCCGCCTGCTGCGCATCCAACGCCAGCCAACGTGCCAGCATGGGGTACACCACCATCGCCACCGTCGACAGTGTGCTCACACTGATGACCACGAACAAAGTGGCTCGGTCTTTTTGTGGATGATTCGGAAATGCTGCGGCAATCGCCAGCGCGGCCGATGCGCCACAGATGCCAACCGCCCCCCCGGACAGCAAGCCAAAGAATGTCTTGAAACCCATCCAGCGCGCCACCACAATGCCCAAACCAATGGAAGCGGCAACGGCCAGCACCACCATCAGCACCGGCTGCCAGCCCATGACCTGCACCTGCGCCATCGTGATTTTCAAGCCCAGCAGCGCCACGCCCCATCGCAGCACCTGCCGCGCCACGAATTCAATGCCTGACTTGCAACGCCCGTCTTGCGACAGGAAGTTCACGGCCATGCCCAGCAACAGCGCAAACAGCATGACGGGCGCCCCATAGTGCTCTGCCAGAAACAGCGCCGCCACGGCCACCATGCCCGACATGGCCAGACCAGGCCACAACAGCATGCAACGGTCTTTGAATGCCCTCATGTACTGTCTTACTGGTTAAGCTGAATGTTGAACTGTTTGACAATCGCTGCGTTGCGCTCGAATTCGGTCTTGATCGACTGCGCCATCTGTGCCAGCGTCAGGTCATCCCCCGCTTCGAAACCGTTGGCGAACATGCGCCCCCGAAAGCTCGGGTTGCTGACCACCTGGCGCACGGCTTTGTGAATTTTTTCCTGCATTTCCACAGACATGGCAGGCGAGACCACCACACCCAACCAATTGGAAAAATTCATCAACTCGGGGTAGCCCAGCTCTGCGAAGGTGGGCACGTCGGGCAGCTGGCTGAGCCGGTTTTTGGTCCCCACTGCATAGGCCTGCACCTTGCCGGCCGAAATCAGCGTACGCGAGGTGGTGTAGCCGTCGAACATGACCGGGATCTGCCCGCCCATCACCTGGGCCAATGCGGGCGGCGAGCCCGCGAACGGCACATGCTGCAGGTCCAGGCCGGCCTTCTGGTTGAGGATCATGCCGGCATACTGCGAAGCGGTGCCTGCGCTGTAAGAAGCAAAGCTCAGGGTGCCAGGGTTCTTCTTGGCATAGGCCACAAAGCTTTTCAGGTCCTTGGCCGGCACATTGGGCGCCGCCACCATGACCATGATGCCCCGCGCCACGAATCCGACAGGACGGACATCCTTGAGGGGGTCGAAACCGGTCTTGAGCACATGGGGGATTTCGGTCAGCACATTGCTGGCCGTGACCATGATGGTCTGGCCATCGGCAGGGGCTGAACGCAGGGCCTGCACGGCGATGGCACCACCGGCACCAGGACGGTTGTCCACCACCATGGGCTGACCGGTATCGGCCACCAGCTGATCGGCCAGCATGCGGGCAATCACGTCGATCGTGCCACCTGCTGGCGCGGGCACCAGCACCTTGACGGGCTTGTCGGTCCAGGCCGATGCGGCCTGCACGGCGCAGACGCCAACGAGCGCGGCGAGGATTTTGAAGCCATATCGGCGAAAGTGTGCGCGCAAGGGCATGTCAGGTCTCCTGAAATTGTGGATTGGAATGGGGCGATTGTTCTGAATACCTCTCCAGCCCGTTTATCCGTTTGCGACAGACGATTATCTTTACGCGTCACCTCGGGTTCTCCCTGCGTCTCAAGCCTGGAAGACCGCCCCAGGAAGAGGTGTCGTTAAATGCTAAGTCAAAGTCGTGAATTGGCAAGCCCGAATACAGCGCCCCCACCTACAGTTCCGCCAAGTCACTCACCCGACAGGAGACAACCATGCGGATTGAACCACTCACCTGCGCCATCGGGGCGCAGTTGCTCGATGTGAATCTGAGCGATGCCGTTCGCGACGACGCGCTCTTTCAGGAGATTTACGCAGCCCTGATCAAGCACAAGGTGCTGTTCCTGCGTGACCAGACGCTGGACAAACTTTCCCGTCTGGACCACATGGCCTTTGCTCAGAAATTGGGCGAACTCGAAACCCACCCCATGGTGCCCAGCCACCCTGAAGCACCGGGTCTTGTACAGATCTACAAGACGCCGGACAGCCCGGTCGATCGCTATGAAAACGCCTGGCACACCGATGGGACCTTTCGTCCAGCCCCGGCAATGGGCTGTGTGCTCCGCTGCATCGAATGCCCCCCGGTGGGAGGCGACACCATCTGGGCCAATATGGTGCTGGCCTACGAAAAATTGCCCGCGCACATCAAGGACCAGATTCAAGGCCTGATCGCCAACCACAGCTTCAATTCGACTTTTGCAGCCGCCATGCCGCAGGACAAGCGCCTGGCCATGAAAGCGCAGTACCCCGACTCGGAGCATCCGGTCATCCGCACGCACCCGGAAACCGGTGAAAAAGCGCTTTTTGTCAACGGCTTCACCACGCACTTCGTCAACTACCACAACAAGGACAAAGTGCGCTACGGCCAGGACTTCAACCAGGCAGGCGGCGACCTTCTGCAATACCTGATCAGCCAGGCCTACGTTCCCGAATACCAGGTGCGCTGGCGCTGGCAACCTTACAGTGTGGCCATCTGGGACAACCGCGTGACCCAGCATTACGCCGTGATGGATTACCCACCTTGCCACCGCAAGATGGAACGCGCCGGCATCGTCGGCACCGTACCGTTTTGAACCGACCTTTCCCAGACACAGAACGACTTTCAAGGATTACCATGACCCGTGCCATTCGCTTTCATCAGACCGGCGGCCCCGAAGTACTCCAGCTCGTGAACGTGGAGGTGGGTGAACCTGGCCCCGGCCAGGCCCGCGTGCGTCACAGCCACATCGCTGTCAACTTCATCGACGTTTATTTCCGCACTGGCCAATACCCGGTTCCCGCCTTTCCCAGCGGCCTGGGTTCGGATGCGGTCGGTGTGGTCGAAGCAGTGGGCGAAGGCGTCAGTGACATCCGCGTTGGTGACCGCGTCGGCTACCTGCTCGGCCCCCTGGGCGCCTATGCCGATGCACGCGTGATGCCAGCCGATGTGCTGATCCCCTTGCCTGACACCATCTCCGACCGCACCGCGTCCACCCTGATCATGAAAGGCATGACCGCGCAGTACCTGTTTCGCCAGGTCTATCCCCTGCACGGTGGAGAGACCATCCTCTACCACGCGGCGGCAGGCGGCGTGGGCCTGATCGCTTGCCAGTGGGCACGCGCCATTGGCGTCAACATGATCGGCGTGGTCAGCAGCGATGAAAAGGCGGCAGTGGCCAAGGCCAATGGCTGCAGCCACACCATCGTCAGTTCGCGCGAGGACATTGTTCAGCGCGTGATGGACATCACCAACGGCAAAGGCGTGCCGGTGGTCTTTGACTCGGTGGGCAAGGACACGCTGCAAGCCTCTTTGGCATGCCTGCAAGAGCGCGGCTCACTGATCAGCAACGGCACCTCTTCCGGACCTGTCCAGATCGACACGCGGATGCTGGCGTCCAAGTCCCTGTGGCTGACGCGTCCGGCCATGGTGCATTACGCCAAGCCCCGCTCGCACATGCTGGCCATGGCCAAGGAGCTGTTCGACCTGGTGGTGGCCGGCAAGATTGTCAGCGAACCCAGTCATGTGTTTGCCCTGGCCGAAGCGGCCGAGGCGCACCGCATGCTCGAGTCGCGCCGCTCTACCGGCTCCATGGTGCTGGTGCCCTGAAGCACGGCGAGGCAATGGCATCAAATGCTCATTGAGTGTCACCAAATGGTAATCCTCGCCACTTCACTGAAACCTACATTCACAGTCGCATCGGCCAAGCCGATCGTCTGATCCCCCGCAACACCAGTTTGGAGACCTCATGCATTTCCTCGACGGACACCTCTTTCCCGAAAATCAGGACAAGCTCATCATCACCGCTGCGCCCTACGGCCCAGAGTGGATTCCTTCGGACTATCCGGAAGACATCCCCGTGACCATGCAAGAGCAGGTGCAAAAGGCGGTCGACTGCTACAACGCTGGCGCCACGGTGCTGCACCTGCATGTGCGCGAACTCGACGGCAAGGGGTCCAAGCGCCTGTCGATGTTCAATGAATTGATCGCCGGGGTGCGCAAGGCCGTGCCCGACATGGTCATCCAGGTCGGGGGGTCGATTTCCTTCGCCCCCGAATCGGATGGCGCCGTGGCCAAGTGGCTGTCCGACGATACGCGCCACATGCTGGCCGAACTCGACCCCAAGCCCGACCAGGTCACGGTGACCATCAACACCACGCAGATGAACGTGACCGAGCACATGGAAGAAGCCGACATTGCAGGCACCTCCATGGCCACGCCCGAAGGGCGCCGCGCCTACAGCGAAATGGTCGTTCCATCCAACCCGGCCTGGTATGAAGAGCACATCCGCCGCCTGAGCGCTGCGGGCATCCAGAGCGCTTTCCAGTTCTACAACCTCAACAGCTATGAAACCGTCGAGCGTCTGATCCGACGTGGCGTTTACAAAGGCCCGCTGGTGTGCAACTGGGTCGCCATCAGCGGTGGCATGGATGCGCCCAATGTCTATAACCTGACCAACTTCGTGCGCGCCCTGCCGGACGGCGCCAAGCTGACGGTCGAGAGCAGCATGCGCAATGTGCTGCCAATCAACATGATGGGCATGGCCATGGGTCTGCATGTGCGCTGCGGCATCGAAGACAACCTGTGGAACCAGAAACGCACGGCCCGCATGAGCACGGTCGAACAGATCGAGCAGCTGGTACGCATGTCGCGCGAGTTCGGCCGGGATGTGGCCAGTGGCAAGGAAGCGCGCGAGATCCTCCAGATTGGCGTGTTCTACGACACGGTGGAGGAAACGCTGGCAGCTAACGGCTTCTCGCCCAACCGCAACGGCGGCAACCAAGGCTTTTTGCGCAAGGCCGCCTGATGCAGAACGCCGCGGCGCAGAACATTCGGATCGATGTCTGGTTTGACCTGATCTGTCCGTGGTGCTGGATTGGCAAGCGCCATCTGAAAGATGCGCTTGCCAGCTTCAATGAACGTCATCCGGACGTTGGCGTCGAAGTTCACTGGCACTCTGTACAGCTGATTCCTGACGTTCCACCCCAAGGCTGGCCATACAAGCTGTTTTACGAGCACCGCCTGGGCGGCCCCGCAGCGGTACGTGCCCGGCAGGCACAGGTGCAGCAAGCCGCCGCGCGAGCAGGCCTGCACATTCACTACGACCGCCTGTCGGTTTTCCCGAACACCTGGCAGGCCCATCGTCTGCTGAGCCTGGCGCAACAGCAATTGCCGCCTGACCCGCTTGATGCCTTACTGGATGACCTGTTCAAGGCTTATTTCCAGGAGGGCTGCAACCTCGGTGATGTCATCGCGCTCAACACGCTGGCCAAAGCGCACGGGCTGGATCTGTCGCACATCGAAGAGCTTGAAACATCCGCCACCTGGGCCTTGCCAGCCAATCTGTCGGGTGTTCCATTTTTCGTTTTTGATCAAACGCATGCCCTGTCGGGCGCCCAGCCACCGGAGGCACTGACATCGGCCATGGAGGCGTGCTTGCTGCGTCCATCGGAAAACGCCTTGCAATGAAGGACATTGCAGACGTCTAGTGATCGGTGCCTGCCAAGAATGCTGTCATCACGGGTGCCGGTCCGCGCTCGGGCTCGAAGGCGGCCGCTGCGGCGAATCAAACACGCATCTGTGAAGGCGTGCACCCGAATTGGACCGTGAACCAACGGTTGAACGAGCTGGTGTTCGAGTAGCCCAACAACTCCGCCACGCGCCCAAACGCATACGGTGTGTGCTTCACATAGCGCTGCGCCAGCTCACCCCGCACTTCATTGAGGATGTCAGAAAAACTGAACTGGCTCTCATCCAGGCGCCGCTGCAGGGTCCGTACATTCATTCCCAGCCCCGATGCTACCTGATCCACATTGGCGCGCCCCATGGGCAGCAACAGGTACACCGAACGGCGGACATCCAGCACAAAAGAACTTTGCCCAGGCTTGGGAATGGCCTCCAGAAACGACTGTGCGTAGCTGGCCATTGCCGGGTCGGCCTGCGCATTGGTGGCATCCATGTCGGTGCTCAGGCACATGAGGCCATTGAAATCGCTGTCGAAATGCAAGGGACAACAGAATAGGCGTTTAAGAATTTTCAGATCCTTGGGCGCGGCATGCGTGAAATGCACCGAATGCGGGCGCCAATGCTCACCCAGAATGGCCCGAAATATCAGAATCAACACCCCCACCGCCATGTCCGTCGCCTGACGAGCACCACCGGCGTAATCGGTCATGATCTCTTCGCGGATCATGGTGTACTTTCCTGCATGCTCCAAGTGCATGCCCAGTGATTCATTGAGCAGGTGCCGATATTGTGCAATTGTGTTGAGTGCGTTGCGCACGGTGCGCTGTTGCATCAACAGCAAACTGATGGGGCCAAAGTCTGACAGCACCCGGGCCTCGGCCATCATCAAGCCCACCGTATCGCAACCACTGTCCTCGGCCGTGTATTCCAGCAAGGCCACAGCACTGTCGACCGGAATCAGCTGCGCAGGCATCGCCAGCATCCCGCGCGTCAAGCCCACTTTTCGCAGCATGGGCTGCGGGTTCAGATCAAGCGCACGCGCCACACTTTCATAGTGCGAGAGCACAGCGGCTCGGACTTGCATCACCCTGCGGACAAGCGGCGGTTTGGACATTCAAGCTTCTCCAGACAAACCATTTCGAGGCGGTACAGCCGCCACTGAGGACTTCCCGTTGGCATCAAATGCTAACTGTCAGTCATCAAAAGGTAACTCCGGTTCAACCCTTGCATCCTAAAGTCACGCCACCCAGTAATTCAACTTTGGCGCCTTCACGGCCGCTTTGAAAGGTTTGGCGTGTCACCCACTGTTCTGATTGTTCCTGGCTTGCGCGACCACGTCGAAACCCATTGGCAAACCTTGCTGGCCGTCGATTGGCCGCAGTCGCGCAGTGTGCCCCCCATGGGCCGCGAAGATCTGGACTGCGCAAAGCGCGTACAAGCCATTGAAGCCGCCGTCGCGGCCATTGAGGGGCCTGTGCTGTTGGTCGCACACAGCGGGGGCTGCATCATGCTGGCCCATTGGGTTCGCACCAGCGCGCACACAGATCGCGTGTGCGGTGCACTGCTGGCCACACCACCCGACTTTGAGCAAGCCATGCCGGAGGGTTACCCCACACTGCCGGCATTGCAGGCGGGGGGCTGGTTGCCCGTGCCTCGCAATCGCCTGCCATTTCGGACACTCGTCGCCACCAGCGACAACGACCCTCTGGCATCTCGTGAGCGCGTGCTGGCTCTGGCACAGGACTGGGGCAGCGACACGGTGGATCTGGGTCCCGTCGGACATCTCAACCCTGCTTCAGGTTTCGGCTACTGGCCGATGACCAGAGCATTGATCAATCGCCTGGCCTCCACCGTCACCGGGTAAACCCGATCTGCGCGCACACGATTGCCAACGGTGTCGCGTAATGTCAATCCAGTGGCACCAATTGATAACGCTGGATTGACCACACCGCAAAAAATCGAACCCTGCAATTTGCCATACGTCTTTTGGCAAACGGCTATTCAAAAAACCATCCACTTTTCAACGAGGAGACTCCATGAGCAAGCAACTGACCCTTCTGGCTGCAGCAGCCACCCTGTGCTGCGCAGGTACTGCACAGGCACAAAACAGCGTGACAATTTATGGCGCACTGGACGCAGGCGTTCTGAATATGTCCACAAGCACTTCATCTGGTGCATATACCCCCACACTGACTGATGTGGGCAGTTCAACGGGCATCAAAGATGGCGGCATCGGCGGCAGCAACATCGGCATCAAGGGTGAGCGCCAAATGGGCAATGGCAGCAAGGCCTATTTCCAGTTGCAAGGGAACATCAAGGTCAACGATGGCGCATTCGGCGGTGCCAACTCGGCTGGAACCACCACCAACTTCAACCAGATGGCCATGATCGGCTTATCCGGCAAAGCCGGTGACGTGAAGCTGGGTCGCCAGATCTCTCCCATGTATTACGCCATGGCCAGCACCGATGCCCGCAGCGGTCGTTACTTTGGTTCCACATTGACCACTTTGGTCGGGATGAACAGCATCACCCGTGCATGGAACGGCACCGGAAACGCCATGTTCGGCACGGTCTACAACGACAACTCACTGACCTACACCGCCCCCAAGTTTGGCAATGTCACGGTCAGCCTGCAGCATGCTTTTGGTAACGTCAACGGCAACAACAGCGCCAATGCGCAAGACGCCGTAACCGCCCAATATAGCAATGGCGGCTTGCGCCTGTCGGCACTGTACTACACCGGCAAGGGCAACGGCAACGCCACACTGGCCGCACCAGGCAACACCACAACAGCGAAAAACAACCAGCTGACATCCATCGGTGCGCTCTACACTACCGGACCATGGACCATGAGTTTTGCCACCTTCGATGGCAAGATTCCTTCAGGTGCTCAAGTGGCGACTTCTGGAGGTATTGTCGCTGGCTCAAACCACACCACAGCCAACGCGTTTGGTCTAGCCTATAAGCTGAATCCAGAAATGACCTTGTCTGGCGGCTACTACGACATCAAGGACAAGACCAACGCAGGCAGCAAATCCAACCAGATCGCGGTCAGCTTGGACTATCTGATGTTCAAAGACACTACTGTCTATGCGCAATATGCCCATACGAACAACACCGGCACCAACATGAACTTGAGCCCAGTCTTCGGCACACCCACACCAGCGGGGAAAAACAACACAGCGACCATGGTGGGTGTGCGTTACACCTTCTGATCGAACTCACCGCCAGGGACCTTCATCCCTGGTGCTCACTCCAAGGTTTTGAGGCTCCGCATAGAGCCTCTTTTTTTGCCAGCTCCAAAACCAAAGGCCCACTTGCGTGGGCCTTTGTTGCGACTGAAAACCTGGAAGAAAGTGGATTAAAGGTCAGTCCATGACGATGCCCGCATCCGTGGCGATGCTCTTCCAGGTCTTGAGGTCCTTGGCCAGAATAGCCTTGAACTGCTCCACCGATTTGATGGGTGGTGGCTCAAAATTCATGGTTTCCATCCGCTTGGCCATCTCGGGTGTTTTCAGGATCTTGTTGATCTCTGCATTCATGCGCTCCACGATGGCTTTGGGGGTCTGTGCAGGCGCGAACACACCAAACCAACCCACCGCGTCAAAAGGGTACCCCTGCTCCGTCATGGTGGCAATGTTTGCAGTACGGGGCGCGCGCGTATTGCCACTGATGGCAATGCCTTTGATCTGTTTGCTTTCAATCATCGCCACGGGCGTTCCCGGATCGGTCCACCCGATATTCAAAACACCGGCCACCATTTCATTGACGATTTGCGGCGTGGATTTGTAGGGGACATGGTCAAGCTTCAGGCCTGCCTGTTTCTGCAGCCAGGCCATCAGCAAGTGTCCTGAAGATCCCGCCCCCCAAGTGCCATAGCTGTATGCATCGGGGTTGGCCTTGATCAGGGCCACCAGTTCCTTGAGGTTGTTGACCGGCACGTCCTTGTTGACCGACAGGATCACACCGCCGGAGGCCGTGATGGCCACTGGCGTGAGTTCCTTGTTGGGCTCGTAGGGCATCTTGCGCAACACCGCAGGCGCAACGGCCATGAAAGACGCGTTGCTGTAGAGCCAGGTGTAGCCGTCGGGCTTGCTGCGCGCCACGGTCGTGCCCGCCAGCACACCGCTGGCACCGGGCTTGTTGTCCACGATCACCGGCTGCTTGAGTGCCAGGCTGAGTTTTTGCGCCGTCTCGCGGGCCACCACATCAACGCCAGAACCTGCTGCCGAAGCCACCACCAGGGTGATGGGCTTGGTGGGCCAGGATTCAGCGCCTTGCCCCATAGCCAGCCAAGGCATGGCCAGTAACGCGCAGCCCAGGCTGACCTGGCGTCGGGTCTTGCTTTTGATTTTGTTCATCGTGTCTCCTCGATCATCCATTCAATGCGTCTTGCGCAGATAACCCTGCGTTCCGCCATTGCGGTTGGGGGCAAAACCGTTGGCCGCCAGTGCCTCATCGGCGGTGTCATAAAAGACACCGATCCGGCAGATTTCGCGCGCCTGCTTCGCGGTAGCGATGGGGCGGCCAAACTCGCGAGAAATGCGCACCAGCTGCTCGATCTGCTCGACGCTGCTCATCTTGGCACTGCGCTGCTGGTTCCAGATCACATCCTCGGTGCCGCAGCGCACATGCAGGCCCATGGCAATGCCCATCATGTTCACCGGCAACACATTGCGCACATTGCTCTCCACGGTCACCACCGCACCATCGGGGATGCCGCGCATGAAATTTCCCAGGCTGTAAATATTGGGCGTGTCCATGCCGCCACCAATGGCCACCCAGTTCATCACCAAGGGCCCCTTGTAGAAGCCGCGTCGGATCAGCCGCTCCACCGACTCGAAACTGTTGGTGTTGTAGCACTGGAAAGCGCTCTGGATGCCTGCGGCTGTCAGGCGGCGCACATGCTCCTCCACCCACAGCGGATTGGCCGGCACGATCATGTCCTTGTAGGTGTTGAACAGCGTCGGGTTGGCGCGGGATGTGCCCACGGCATCCGCATCTTCCATGTGGTCCGTGACGTTCATCTGCGAGGTGTTGACCGTCACCGTCACCTGGTCGGGGGTGGGCTCAAGCTCGGCCAGCATGTGGCGCGTGTCATCCGACAGCCATTTGGCTGCGGCCCCTTCGCCCTCCGGCGCAAACGAAATCGATCCTCCCACCTGGATGATCATCTCGGGCACGGCCTTGCGCACGCCTGCAATCAGTTCATTGAATTGGGACAGGCGCTTGCTGCCCTTGCCATCCAGTTCACGCACATGCAGGTGCAGCACAGTGGCGCCGGCGTTGTAGCAGTCAACCGCTTTCTGAATTTGCGCTTCCATCGTCACCGGAATGTCTTCGGGAAAGTCCGAGGGCATCCAGCCCGGTGCATAAGGTGCCGCCGTGATGATCAAGGGTTGCTGGTTTTCGGGAAAAAGGTGTCCGTCAAGAAAATTCATGGTGTGTTTCCGAAGTCAGGCTGCGGGGATCAATACGGGCGATCGCCAATGATGGCGGCGCGTTCCATCTTGCGCGGCGCGGGCCAGTAGTCCATCACCGCGTAATGCTGGGTCGAGCGGTTGTCCCAGATAGCCACGCTTTTGGGTTTCCAGCGAAAACGGACCTGGTATTCAGGAATGCTGGCCTGGCTGAGCAGGTAATTGAGCAAATGACTCGCGCCCGGTGTCTTGTCCAGGCCAAAGCGCACGTTCTCAGGCGTATGGAAGTTGACGAAATTGGTGGTGAAGCTGCACACATTGAGCACCTTCTCACCTGTTTCGGGGTGGGTGCGCACCACCGGGTGTTCGGCCGGCGGGTTGTCTGCCGCGAGCTTGCGGCGGGCTTCAGGGCTCATCACGGCGCCGAAGGAGTGCTCGATGCTGCTTCTGGCCTGCAGTCCGTCGATCTTGTGCTTGATGTCGTCGGGCAAATTTTTATAGGCCTCAACCATGTTCACCCAGATGGTGTCGCCACCCAAGGGGGGGCATTCGATGCAGCGCAACACGCAGCCCATGGCCGGGGTCTGGCGCCACAGGCCATCCGAGTGGTAGTTGTTCTCGTAGTTTTCGCGCTTGTCGTTGCGGTAGATCTGCACCAGGCCCGGGTGGTCCGGGTCGCTGCCGGCCACCGGGTGGTCTTCCAGTTCACCAAAGCGGCGCGCGAAGGCCACATGTTCGGCACGGGTGATGTCCTGATCGCGCAGGAAAATCACGCGGTGCTTGAGCAAGGCCGCCTTGATTTCGGCAAAGAGGCCGGGGTCACGCGAAGCATCTCCGAGGTTCACTCCGGAAATTTCAGCGCCAATGGCGGGCGTCAGCTGTTCGATACGCATGGAAAAGTCCTTTTCAAAACAAACTCCGCAAAACCCGTGTTCACGGAAAAAATGGGGTTTGCGGATTGTTCTGAACGACACATCAGACCGCTTGACCGAGAACGCCAGCACTTGGCCATTCACGACAACGTCCCTCGCCAGCGCGCGCGCATCAGGGTGGATACCGATTGCGCCAGATCAAGAATTTGCGTCTAATTCCTTGACTCCCTACAACAGCCTCAGGCATGAACATCCTCGTTCGCAGCGCGACCCTTGCAAAATACTCCGACGTGGCTCGGGGGCTGGGCATCGACCCGGTGCAAATGGTCAGCCGCGTCGGCCTGAGCCGGCAGTGCTTGCTGACCCCCGACCTGCGCGTGCCCGAAGCTTCGCTGACCGACGTGCTGGAAGATTCCGCCAAGGCTTCGCAGTGCTCGGCCCTGGGCCTGCTGGTTGGCGAGTCATGGCGCCTGTCCGATTTCGGCGTGCTCAGCTTGCTGCTGCAGCATCAACCCACCTTGCGCCAGGCCTTGTCGGAACTCAAAAACTACCGGCACCTGCTCAGCGATTCGGTGATGATCGACATCACCGAGTACCCGAACGTTGCGGTGCTGCAATTGGTCCTGGTTTCCGGCCGGGCTCACCCAGGACGGCAGCGCATGGAACTGGCCATCGGCGCCCTGCTGTCACTGTGCCGTTTTCAGCTGGGTGCCCAGTGGAAGCCACGTTGCGTGCATTTCACGCATGCCGCCCCTGCCAGTGTTCAACCCCATCTGCGCGCATTCGGCCCTTCGCTGGAGTTCAGCTCCGAGTTCGACGGCATCGTCCTTGGCAAAGATGACCTGGACCGCATCAACCCCAGCAGCGATCCGCACATGGCCCGCTATGCGCAGAACTTCATTGAGCTGCAGCCCCGCGCTCAGGAACAGAACATCGCGCACGATGTGCGGCGCTCCATCCATGTGCTCTTGCCGCGCGGCCGCAGTCACATTGACCAGGTCAGTGAGAGCCTGGGCCTGAGCACGCGCACCCTGCAACGCCAGCTTGAACAGACCGGCGAAAGCTTTCAGACGCTGGTCAACGAAGTGCGGCGCGAACAGGCCACCCGCTACCTCGAGACCCGGACCCACTCGATCACCCAGATCACCCAGTTGCTGGGGTTCACCGAAACCAGCGCCTTCTCGCGCTGGTTCAGTCAGCAATTCAAGGTTCCACCCTCACGCTGGAAGAGCGCCTGATTGCACCGCAGCCACCCTGCGGCTGCGCTGACAACTTCCGATTCAAACCGACTTCGCCAGCGGCACAGTCAGCACCCCTCTGGATTGCAATTTCTGCAGCTCGTCCTCGGTCATGTTCAGCAGCCGCCGCAACACATCGCGGGTGCCCTCGCCCAGCGTGGGCGGCGCATGGCGTATGGGCAAGCGTTCGCCGTCGAGACGATACGGCGGTGCAAACACATGGGTGCTGGCAACGACGGGGTGCGCCATTTCCTGCAACAGGCCGCCCTGCCGCGTCCGTTCACTGGTCAACGCTTCATGAAGGCCAGACACTTTCCCGCAAGGAATGCCAAAAGCATTCAACCGCTCGAGCAACCGTTCGCGCGGCATCTTCCGGATGCATTGCTCCAGCACAGGCAGCAAAACCTGGCGGTTTCTGGCACGCTCCACGTTGGTGGCAAAGCGTGGGTCTTCCACGATGTCGGGGCGCTGCACCACTTCGCGGCAGAACTTGTCGAACTGGCTGTTGTTGCCGACTGCGATGATGAGCGGCCCATCGGCCGCCTCGAACATGCCATAGGGCACGATGGACGGATGGGCATTGCCGTAGCGCCTGGGGTCGTGCCCCAGCTGCATGGCGTCTAACCCGTAATACCCACTGACACTCAAACCGCAGTCGTAGAGCGACATTTCGATGTGCCGCCCCTGACCGGTGCGCTCGCGGCGGAACAGCGCCGCCAGCACCGCCTGCGCGGCGTACATCCCGGTCATCATGTCGACCACGGCCACGCCGAACTTGAGCGGGTCCTGACTGGCCTCGCCGTTGATGGCCATCAGCCCGGCCTCGCCCTGGATCACCAGGTCGTAGCCGGGGCGCTTGGCCTCGGGGCCGGCGCTGTTGTAGCCGGCCACCGAGCAGTAAATCAAGTCGGGCTTGATCGCCTTGAGCTGGGAGTAGCCCAGGCCCAGTTTGTCGGCGCCGCCGGTCTTGAAGTTCTGGATCACCACATCGAACTGCGGCAGCAGGTCGTGGATCAGCTTCTGGCCTTCGGGCGTCTGCAGGTCGACCGTGATGGACCGCTTGTTGCGGTTCATGCTGTTGTAGTAGGTCGTCTCGGTCTTGCCGATGCGCATGCCCCAGTCGCGGGTGTCGTCCCCGCGGCCAGGGTGCTCGACCTTGATGACCTCGGCGCCGAAATCGGCCAGCACCTGCCCGCACAGCGGGCCGGCGAACACGCGCGACAGGTCCAGGACCCGCACGCCTTCGAGTGGCATGTCCATGTTCAATTCTTGATGTTCCAGGCCCACCTGCAGGCGTGGCCGTGTCCTGCACCACAAATCAATGCAGTACCAATACCGGCAATTGGCTTTGAGCAACGATGTTTTGCGTGTGCGATCCAAAAAGGAATTGGCCAATCGCGCCACGACCATGGGTGACCATCACGATCATGTCGCAGCCCGCTTTCTCGGCCTCTTCCATGATGGCGTGATCGACACCATAGGCCGTCACAGTCAGTCCGCCAAATGCCACCCCAGCCTTGTCGGCACGCTCCCGGAATTTGGCGAGCAAGGCCTCGGAATGAACGTGGTTGGCATCCTCATGCGCCTTCATCCGCTCCGATGTCACCCCGCTGTGCGGACTGACGGTACTCAAGGGCAAATCAGGCTCGACCACGAATCCCGTGATTCGCGCACCCAATTGCCGGGCCAAGGCAATGCTGCCCTCCATGGCGCGACCGGACAGCTCGGAGCCATCCACTGGAACAAACAGGTGTTTGTACATGCCCTTCTCCTTCATCATCCAATCGGCGCGCAAGCTCTACCAGGAGGCGCGGGGTGTTTTCCCTTCGGCACCCCCTGGCTTTTCTCAAGGTCAGTTCACCTTGCGCAGGAAGCCCTGGTTGCCCCCATTGCGGTTCGGGGCGAAGCCGATTTCCCGCAACGTCTCTTCAGCCGTTTCGTAGAAGACGCCCAGTTTGAGGATCTCTCGGGCTTGCTGCGCCGTAGCGATGGGGCGACCAAACTCACCTGCAATGCGCACCAGCTGCTTGACCTGATCCACAGAGCTCATCTTGCCGGTGCGGGTCTGGTTCCACAGCACGTCTTCGATGCCGCAACGCACATGCAGACCCAGCGCCATGCCAATCATGTTGATGGGCAGCACATTGAGCACAGAGCTTTCAACCGTGACCACTGCACCGTCTGGCACAGCGCGCAGCATGTTCGCCAGGTTGTAGATGTTGGCCTGGTCCATGCCCCCGCTGATGGCCACCCAATTCATGATCAGCGGCCCTTTGTAGACACCGCGGCGGATCATTCGCTCGATCGTTTCAAAGCTGTTGATGTTGTAGACCTGAAACTCGCTCTGGATGCCGGCATCGCTCAGTCGGCGGATGTGCTCTTCCACGAAGCTCGGATTGGAAGGGACGATCATGTCCTTGTAGGTCTTGTGCAGATGCGGAAAACCGCGAGACACACCGCGGAAGTCGTCTTCGCCCGCGTGCTCGGTCACGTTCATCTGGGTGGTGTTGACGGTCACCGTCACCTGGTCGGGCTTGGGATCGAGCTCAGCCAGCATGTGGCGTGTGTCATCAGAAAGCCACTTGGCTTCACCGTCCGGACCTTCCGGGGCAAAACTGATGGAGCCGCCCACCTGAATGATCATTTCTGGCACCGCCTTGCGGATGCCGGCAATCAGTTCATTGAACATGGACAGGCGCTTGCTGCCTTTGCCGTCCGCCTCACGCACATGCAAATGCAACACCCTGGCACCGGCTTCATAACAATCCACCGCTTTCTGGATCTGCTCTTCCATTGTGATCGGAATGTCTTCCGGAAAATCGGAGGGGATCCAGCCCGGCGCGTAAGGTGCGGCCGTGATGATCAAGGGTTGCTGGTTCTCGGGGTAAAGGTGGCCATCCAGAAAATTCATGGTGCGCTGTCTCCAATGTGGTGTTGAAATCAAACAGGCCTTGGCGTCTGCATCGGCCTGTCATGTGCACTCAGTATCCGGTCTGGACTTGAAATATGATTGCCTTATTGGGACATTAATTTGTTTTATTGGGATATTCCGCATTGAACACACCAACCCCTCACATGGCCCAGTTGATGCGCAGCGCCACGCTGAGCGGATACGTCGAATTGGTGCAGTCGCTCGGACGTAACCCGTACACGTTCATGCGCAGCGTGGGACTGCCAGCGAAATGCTTGGAGGATCCGGAGACCCTGGTCCCTCGAGATGCTGTGCGTGAGCTGCTGGAAATCACAGCCCGTGCGACACATACCGAAGATCTGGCACTGCGCCTGGCTGCTCAGCGCAAGCTGTCTGCCCTTGGACCGATCAGCCTCGTCCTTCGTGAAGAGCCCACGCCACGGCATGCGCTCGACACGCTCTGCCGCTACCTCAAACTGGTCAATCCCTCACTGATCCTTCATGTGGAAGAAGCCGACAAGCTGGTCATCATTCGGGAAGAGTTGTTGCCCAGCCCAGGCTTGGCCATGCGGCAGTCTGTCGAACTTGCCGTGGGGAGCATGTTCCGCATGCTGAGCGAATTGACGGGGCCGAACTGGAAGCCGCATGAAGTCTGCTTCACCCACCGCCCCCCCGCGAGCGCCTCGGCACATCGGCTGTTTTTCGGACCCCACGTCAAGTTCAACCAGGAATTCAACGGCCTGGTTTGCCTGGCCAGCGATTTGTCAAAAACCAGGGCGCCAGGAGACACCGTGGCAGCAGGCTTCGCCCGCAAGTACCTGGAAGCTGCGCTGAGCAATCGCCAGGAAAGCGCTCAAGCCTCCTGTTACCAGACCATTCAGGCTTTGCTGCCTCGCGGGGACTGCAATGCCACAGGCGTTGCCAGGTTGTGGGGCATTGACCGCAGAACACTGCACAGACGGCTGGACGCTGAGGGGCTGAACTTCAGTCAAGTGCTCGATCAGGTCCGACTGGATCTGGTCAAACGACATCTGCTCGAAAGCGACCTGCCCCTGACCGAAGTGGCCGAATTGCTGGGATTCTCCAGACTCAGCAGTTTCAGCCATTGGTTTCGGACCCATTTTGGCTGCAGCGCTTCGCAGTGGTGCGACCTGGCCAAGTCCCGAAACCCCACCCCGTCAACCCAAGCCTGGCTCAACATGGGCCGTGCACTGCGCCAGCGCCGCCGGGCCGAAAGCCCAAAAGAAAAGGGGACAGAGAAAGTCTGTCCCCTTGGATTTGGTGGAGATAGGTGGATTTGAACCACCGACCTCGGGGTTATGAATCCCGCGCTCTCACCAACTGAGCTATATCTCCTGAGGTCACCGCCGCAAAAGGCGATAAGCTGCGCATTATAGCCTGTTTGAACCCCATTTGACCCAACTCCACAGTCCAACATGCGAACCCTCCCCCTCCGACTGCTTTTGGCCTGCCTTGGCACCTGGGGCCTGGCCAGTGCCGCACACGCCCAAACCCACCCCTCCGTCGCCTTGCGGGAGTTGCCTGACGCCCTGCGACACCAGTACCAGCTGAGCCGCCCTGAAATGAACAGCAACAGCCGATGCGCGGCGGCCTATGACAGCCATTCCGAGCAGGACCGCATGTCGCTGCGGTGCTCGATCTACATCAAGCTCGGGGCCGAGGGCGCGCGCCGCGCCATGCAGCACTGCGAGGAAGACCGCGAAAAAAAGCACATCCACGCGCCCTGCCGCATCGTGCAGGAATGAATGCGCCGCCTCAAGCGGCATAGCACTGGCGCAAGTCGCGCTTGAGCAGCTTGCCGCTCGGGTTCTTGGGCAGGGTATCGGTGAATACCACGCGCTTGGGCGCCTTGAAGTGCGCCATGTGCTGCGTGCAATGCGCGATCACTGTGGCTTCGTCCAGCGTTTGCCCGGCCTTGACCACGATCACCGCCGTCACGGCCTCCACCCATTTGGCGTCAGGCAGGCCGATCACGGCCACCTCGCTGACCTGGGGCAGGCGGTAGATCATCTCCTCGACCTCGCGGCTGGCCACGTTTTCGCCGCCGGTCTTGATCATGTCTTTTTTGCGGTCCACCACCGTGATGTAGCCCTCCTCGTCGAGGGTGGCCAGATCGCCGCTGTGGAACCAGTCGCCCTCGAACGCAGCCCGGGTGCGCTCGTCGTCGTGGAAATAACCCAGCATCAGGTGCGGCGAGCGGTGCACGATCTCGCCGACCTCGCCCGGCTTCACATCCTGCATCTGGTCGTTGACCACGCGTGTTTCAACATGGCGCACCGCCTTGCCACACGAGCCAGGCTTGCGCAGCTGGTCCTCGGGGCCGAGCAGGGTGGCCAGCGGCGCGATTTCGGTTTGTCCGTACAGGTTCCACAGGCGCACTTGGGGCAGCCGCGCGGCGATTTCCTTCATGACCTCCACCGGCATGATGGAGGCGCCGTAGTAGCCCTTGGCCAGCTTCGCCAGCTTGGCCGAATCGAACAGCGGCGAGCGCAGCAGCGCGATCCAGACCGTGGGCGGCGCAAAAAAACTGGTGATGCCGAAACGCTCGAGCATCGGCAGCAGGTTGTCGGGGGTGGGCTTGGCGGTGATGACGTTGCTGCTGCCCATGTAGATGGCGGGGCCGAAAAACACGTCGAGCTGGGCGCAGTGGTACAGCGGCAGGGCATGCAGGGCCACGTCCTGCTCGGCGATCTCGGCATCGATCACGCAGCTCACGTACTGCCACAGCACGGCATCGTGCGTCAGCATGGCCCCCTTGGGGCTCGACTCGGTGCCGCTGGTGTAGACGATCTGCGCCACATCGGTGCTGCACAGCCCCGGCTCCGGCAGAGCCTGCTGGCATGCGGCCAGTTCATCAAAAACGTGCATGCCGGGCACCGGCTGGCTCGGGTCTTCGGACGGCAGCCAGATGAACTGCGTCACCTGGGTGTCCAGCCGGCTGGCCGCTTGCGCCAGCTCGGCCAGACCGCTGTCGGTGGCCAGGGTTTTGGCGCCAGCATGGCGCAGGATGAACGCCACCTCGTCGGCCTTGAGCATGAAATTGATCGGCACCAGCACCGCCCCACGGCGCGCCAGGGCAAAGCGCAGCGCGGCAAAACCGTGCGAGTTGCGCGCCAGCACGGCCACCTTGTCGCCCTCGGCCACACCGATGGCTGCCAACCCCGCGGCCAGACGCGAGACCAGCGCATCGAACTCGGCATACGTCCAAGTGGTGGCGCCACACACGATGGCGGTCTTGGCAGGCAGGCGCTGCGCGGTGCGGCGCAGGGCGTCGGCAATCGTCTGGCGGCGAACAACAGGCGCAAGGGTGTGCGACATCGGGAAAGTCTCCTCAACTTTATGATCGGAAAGATTGGAAACCGAAGACGAGAGGCCCACAAGTGGCACTACCCCCTGCAGCCCCCCGCAAACTGTCACATACGCGAACCGTCACCTACCGTGGCTACAACCGCGAGGACGGTCTGTGGGACATCGAGGCCGAGCTGACCGATGTGAAGCCCTACACCTTCCGGGTGCCCCACGAGCGCCCGTTCCCTGCCGACCAGGCCATCCACCACCTGTCGATCCGGGTGACGCTGGACGACGAGATGGTGATCCACGACATCGCTACCTCGATGGACAGCGTCCCGCACGACGAGTGCAGCGGCGCCCCGGTCAACATGCACAAGTTCAAGGGGCTGCGCATGGGCTCGGGCTGGCGCAAGCTGATCAACGAGCACCTGGGCGGCACCGCCGGCTGCACCCACCTGCGCGAGATGCTGTTCAACATGGCCACGGCGGCCTTTCAGACCCTGCCTTCGGGCCAGTGGCACCGGCGCGAGCTGCGCGGGCAAGAGCATCCGCCCGTGCAGGAGCCGGTGTTCTTTCTGAACCAGTGCCACAGCTGGGCCTACGACAGCCCGACGGTGCAACGCAGCTACCCGATGTTCTACAAGCCCAAGGCCACAGAGCCCTCCAGCGGCGATAATTGAGGCTTGGCGGGAAGCCCGGAACTCGGGCTTCCCTTTGTCTTTCAGCCTCTGGATCTACACCATGAACCGCTGCACTCCCGAGCCGAACGGCTCCGGCGCCACCGCGCCCACCAAAAAAGTCTTCATCAAAACCTTCGGCTGCCAAATGAACGAGTACGACTCGGACAAGATGGCCGATGTCATGAAAGCCGCCGAAGGCTACGTGCCCACCGACGACCCCGAACAGGCCGATCTGATCCTGTTCAACACCTGCTCGGTGCGCGAAAAGGCGCAAGAAAAAGTCTTCTCTGACCTGGGCCGCGTGCAGCACCTCAAGGCCAAGGGCGTGCTGATCGGGGTGGGCGGTTGTGTCGCCAGCCAGGAAGGCGAAGAGATCATCAAGCGCGCGCCCTATGTGGACGTGGTGTTCGGCCCGCAAACCCTGCACCGCCTGCCCGAGTTGCTGGCCGAGCGCGAGCGCAAGGCGCGCCCGCAAGTGGGCATCCGCTGCCCCGAGAGCGAAAAGTTCGACCACCTGCCGCCCGCCAAGGTCGAAGGGGCGAGCGCCTTCGTCTCCATCATGGAAGGCTGCAGCAAGTACTGCAGCTACTGCGTGGTACCCTGCACCCGCGGCGAGGAGTTCTCGCGCCCATTTGAAGACGTGC
>JACCDU010557661.1_pt1 | contig 23436 bp, 21 predicted proteins | sample 7446081 | NCBI WGS metagenome assembly JACCDU01 (sample SAMN15323447, study PRJNA562643) | freshwater metagenome | isolation source: river surface water | place: USA:Blue River Watershed | collected 2017-08-17
AACCTGCGGTGCGGGATCAAGGTCCGCGTCCTAGAGCAAATAGCGCTCAGATCGTTCCTTATGCGACTGAAAAACGTGCTCAGTTCACCGAGATGTTGTTTTGGTGGCTGGATCGAATGGTTTTATCGGAGCATCCACTTCGCGAGCGCATGACCTGGTTTTGGCATGGACATTGGGCCACCTCTTATCAAAAAGTGGATGATGCATTGCCGATGTTTAGACAAAATCAAACTTTGCGCAAACATGCGTTAGGAAATTTCGGCGAAATGTCTAAAGCCATGGTTAATGATGGTGCATTGATTTATTGGCTAGATGGTCAAACCAACACGGTAAAAGCGCCAAATGAAAATCTGTCCCGCGAGTTAATGGAGCTTTTTGTTCTTGGGGTTAATCGATACACCGAAAGTGATGTGCGGGAAACCGCTAAAGCATTAACCGGCTATAAAGTTAATAAAACTAGCGGTGATGTGACATTTAATTCAAAGCAGCATTACGCGATGCCGGTTAGCTTTCTTGGTACTACCGGAGTTTATGATGGCAATTCACTAAGTGATTTCTTAGTGGCGCGTCCAGATTGTGCTTTGTTTATAACGGAAAGACTCTGGTATCGCTTCATTTCAAGTGCTGAACCATTGGCGGATAAATCTTTGACTAATGCCTTTGCTACTCGAGATATCTCTAAGTTAGTAAAAGCGGTCGGCACAAATTCAGCGATGCAAGATGAGAAATACGCCATGGTGAAAAGTCCAGTGGATTGGTTTGTTTCGGTCTGCAAGGCGCTGCAGATAACACCCTCACAATTTCCGAATACCGCTTTGATTAGAAACAACTTAAATTTGCTAGGACAAGTTCCATTCTTCCCGCCAAACGTTGGTGGCTGGCCTGCGGATCAAGCTTGGCTTTCTACCTCTTCTGCGCAATATCGAATTGATTTTGCTGAGCGGTTAGTAAAAGTTGGAAATCTCTCGCCAATTGCAGATGTAAGAGCGACCGCCCGAGTGGATGCTTTAGCTAATTGGCTTGGGGTAGTTGAATGGAGCGATAGAACCAAGTTGGCTTTGCGTGGCGCGCAAAAAGATCCGGCTCGCATGACTTTGCTTGCAATCTGTTCACCCGAGTACATCGTGAGCGCTTAGTCGAGGAATTGAGGAAACCATGGACACAATAACTAGACGACAATTCCTTAGAGCCACTGGCGCAGGTGCTATTGGTGCAGCTGCAACCTCACTTACCTTTGAAGATATTGCAAATGCTGCAATCACAAGACCTTTACCGCTCGGCACTCCAATATTGGTTGTAGTAACGCTGTACGGTGGAAATGATGGCTTAAATACCGTAGTTCCAGTCACTGATTCGATTTATCAATCGATGCGTCCTGGAATTGCTTATAACCAAAGTGAAGTTTTGCCTTTAGGAGAAGAGCTCTATCTAAATGGTTCCATGACCGGGATGCATGATCTCTGGGGTAAAAAACAGGTAGCGATAGTTCGTGGTGTTGGTTATCCAAACTCTGATCGCTCACATTTTTCATCAATGGCTATTTGGCAATCTGCAATTTTGGGAGCCGCAAAAACCGGCTGGTTAGGCCGTTGGGTTGAAACTCAACCAGAGGATCCAATGTTGGCAATTGGATTAGGTTCGGTATTGCCACCGTTGTTAGCCGGTGAAAAACGCTCGGGTTCGGTTTTGCCACTTGGCGGTTTAAAGGTTCCAACAGGATCTTTAGCAAGTGATTGCATGAAACTTTCTATTGCCAGCCGCAGCGACAATCTTTTGCAATCAATGGCAGCTCGCAGCATGCGAAATCTTTTTACAGTTTCATCAGATATTACTCCGGTGCTAAAAGCTCCAGCACCAGCAGCTCCAGATTTGCCAACCGCCGTGGGTGGAAATGCTGGTGGAGATAATAATTTGACCCAACAACTCGATATCGTGGCAAAACTTGTTGCAGCAGGTGCTCCAACTCGGGTTTGGTCGGTTTCTTTAGGTGGTTTTGATACCCATGCTGATGAAAAGGGTGCGCAATCAATTTTGTTAGGTGTGGTTTCACAAAGCATCTCTAAATTCATGTCACAAATGCGAGCCACAAATCGTTCTAAAGATGTTGTGGTTTTGGTTTATAGCGAATTTGGCCGCCGCGTTAAAGGAAATGCATCGGAAGGAACTGATCATGGAACTTCCGGTCCGGTCTTTGTAATTGGCGAAAAGGTAAAAGGTGGTTTTTATGGTGAACAACCTTCTCTACGCCAGTTAAAAAATGATGATTTAGCGGTGACCTCTGATTTCCGTGATATTTACGCAACTCTTCTAGAGAAGATATTGGGAACCCAAGCTGATCGAGTATTGGGTAACTGGCAGGGCCGTTTGCCTTTATTCAATTAAGCAAAGCTGTCGGTAGCATTAACCAGTGTTAGTTAAGTCGGTAGATGCAATGCGCGAGCTAGGCTCAAAACTGGCATCTCGCCTACATGCCGGGGATATAGTCGTATTGCGCGGAAATTTAGGTGCGGGCAAAACCGCGTTAACCCAAGGCATTGGAAAGTACCTAGGGATTGAAGATGTAACTTCGCCAACCTTCGTCATTGCCAGATCGCACAAAGCCGCCATTCCACTTATTCATGTTGATGCTTATCGCTTACTTGATGCAGGAAATCAAAGTTTTGAGATTGATGATTTAGATCTTGATACATCCAGAGCAGGGGCAATCACCGTCATTGAGTGGGGCGAAGAGGTTGCAGCACGGATGCAGGAAGATTATTTATTATTGGATATTAGCTTTGGCGTTAATGAAGATGAAAGAGAAGTTTCTTTTATCGGTCATGGAAAGCGATGGGAGGCATTTAACCTGTGATTTCACTAGTTATTGATACCTCTACAAATCGCACCTCAGTTGGTCTATTTCATCGAAACGAGATTATTTTCAATGAATTTCATGATGGAGCAACTGCGCACGCTGAAGCGCTGCCTAAATTGGTATCGCAGGCACTCTCATTAGAAAACCAGATTAATCAAGTTGTGGTTGGTATGGGGCCAGGGCCATTCACTGGATTAAGAGTCGGAATTGTCTTTGCACAAAGTTTTGCTCATGCCCGCAACATCAGCTGGCGCGGAGTTTGTTCTTTGGATGGATTTAAGGTGGAAGCCGATGAATACATTGTCACAACTGATGCTAGACGGAAAGAAATCTATTGGGCTAAGTACAAAGGTGGCGTCAGGAGCTTTGGTCCGGCGGTAGCAACTCCAGATTATGTAGCAGATCTGCCGGAACGAAAGTTTGGTTTTGGATTTGGGGAAACGCTTTATCCCTCGATGGAACTTTTACTTGCAAAATCTCAAACCAATCCGGTTGTTGAGCCCATGTATCTACGCAGGCCGGATGCGGTTCCGACAAGTGAGCGTGCATGATTACCTATCGCGAGATGATTGCTTTAGATGTTCCAGTATTAGTGGGCATCGAGAAAGATATTTATCCAGAAAGTCCTTGGAGCGCGGCGCAGTTTCGCGAAGAGTTGTTTGGAGTTCCGAAAACTCGCAAATACATTGTGGCAGTTGATGATAATGAAATTATTGGTTATGCCGGCATTGCTATAGCTGGAGATGTGGCAGATATTCACACCTTAACCGTGCTGCCAGCTTTCCGTCGACGCGGGATAGCTTCACATATGCTCAGGGAGCTCGAGGCATGGGCTACCCAAAAGGGGATCACAAACTTCATGTTGGAAATGCGTGAAGGCAATGCCGAAGCCCAGCCGCTATATGAAAAGTACGGTTATCAAGTAATTTCCCGCAGAGATAATTATTACGCGCCGGGAATCCATGCCTTAATTATGCGCAAAGAGATTTCCCATGAGTGAGCCATTAATTCTCGGTATTGAAACCTCTTGCGATGAAACCGCGGTAGGAATTGTAAAAGGGCGCAAATTACTGGCCAATGTGATTGCATCCAGTGTCGAGGAACATGCCAGATTTGGCGGGGTCGTACCAGAGGTTGCCTCACGTGCCCACTTAGAAGCGATGCAACCCACCATTGATAAAGCGTTGCAAGAAAGCGGAATCAAGTTAAAAGATCTCGATGCCATTGCCGTTACCGCAGGTCCCGGTTTAGTTGGCGCGCTGTTGGTTGGAGTTTCTGCTGCAAATGCATTAGCGCTGGCATTAAATAAACCGCTTTATGGCGTTAATCATTTGGCCTCTCATGTTGCAGTTGATTTGTTGACCCATGAAAAAGAGGTAAAGCCAACTATTGCCTTGTTAGTGAGTGGGGGACATTCCTCAATTTTGCAGGTGAATGACATAACTAATGAGATACAACCTTTAGGTCAAACAATTGATGATGCAGCAGGAGAGGCTTTCGACAAAATCGCTCGCCTCTTAAAACTAGGATTTCCCGGCGGGCCGTTGATTGATAAAGAAGCAAAACAAGGTGATGAAAATGCAATTGCATTTCCGCGCGGTTTAACTAACCCCAAAGATTTAGCAGATCATGAATTTGATTTTTCGTTCTCTGGCCTTAAAACCGCGGTCTCACGATATCTACAGGCAACACCAGAATATGTTCGCGCCGATGTTGCAGCATCTTTTCAAGAAGCAATCGTTGATGTGTTGCTACAAAAATCAATTAAAGCTTGTAAACAAACCGGCATCGATTCACTAGTAATTGCCGGGGGAGTTGCAGCTAACTCCAGATTACGTTTTGTCGCCGAACAAAGTTGCACCGCCGCAGGCATCGAGCTGCGCACCCCGCCGCCATCGCTGTGTACCGACAATGGGGCCATGGTTGCGGCTCTCGGCTCCCTTGCGGTCTCGGCTGGACGCCCGCCTTCCGCCCTGGGCATCGAAGCGGCCTCCTCAATCAGCCCGGCAATCCCAATCTGGAGTTAAGTGATTCGATGGCTCAAGGGCCGGAAAGCAAACGTTGGCCGAGCGCAGCGAGGTCGGTTTGCGGGGCCCGAGCCAAAGTGAGCAACCCCGGATTTGATAGCGGGAATAGCCAGCCGTAGGCTTGGCGTTAGCACTCGCCGGGTCAGAGTGATAACTAAGGACCCATAACTACACGAGAAATCGATAAGAAGGAGCTACAGCGATGGCCATTGCCATTAAGCCACTTGAAGATCGCATCGTTATCAAGATCAACGAAGCAGAAGAGAAGACCGCATCAGGTCTTGTTATTCCAGATACTGCAAAAGAGAAGCCACAGGAAGGCACCGTTGTTGCCGTAGGTCCAGGACGTTTTGATGATGGAGTACGCGTTCCAATGGACATCAAAGTTGGCGATGTTGTGCTTTACAGCAAATACGGCGGAACTGAAATCAAGCATGGCGGTGAGGAATACCTAGTGCTATCAGCACGCGACATCCTTGCTGTTATCGAGAAGTAAAAAGAGACGATAACCAACAATGGGTAAATCACTTCATTTTGACGAGAACGCTCGTCGCGGAATGGAGCGTGGAGTAAACATCCTCGCTGACACCGTAAAGGTAACACTTGGACCAAAAGGTCGTAATGTTGTTATCGGAAAATCTTTTGGTGCACCACTAATCACAAATGATGGTGTAACAATCGCTAAAGAAATCGAGCTATCAGATCCAGCAGAAAACATGGGTGCGCAACTTGTTAAGCAGGTTGCAGAGAAGACCAATGATGTTGCTGGTGACGGAACAACAACCGCAACCGTTTTGGCACAGGCTATGGTTAAAGAGGGTCTGCGCAATCTTGCAGCGGGCGCTCAACCAATGGGAATTAAGGCTGGAATTGAAGCAGCGGTTGAATCCGTAACTGAAAAGCTACGTGCAAACTCAACAAAGATTTCTGACAAAGCGCAGATTGCAGATGTTGCAACCATCTCAGCTCAGGATCGTGGCATCGGCGAACTAATCGCTGAAGCTATGGACAAAGTTGGTAAAGATGGCGTTATCACCGTTGAAGAATCTTCAACCACCGGATTAGAGCTCGAGTTCACCGAAGGTATGCAGTTCGATAAGGGTTATATCTCGCCTTATTTCGTAACTGATCAAGATCGCATGGAAGCGATTTTGGAGGATGCCTTTGTTTTGATCTCTGCCGGCAAAATCTCAGCGCTAGCTGATTTGCTACCGATTTTGGAGCAGGTTGCAAAGGCTGGAAAGCCACTTTTGATTATCGCTGAAGATGTAGAAGGCGAAGCGCTTTCAACCTTGGTTGTTAACCGCATGCGCGGAGTATTTACCTCAGCGGCTGTAAAGGCGCCAGGCTTTGGCGATCGTCGTAAAGCGATGTTGCAAGACATGGCGATTCTTACCGGTGGTCAGGTCATCTCAAGTGAAGTTGGTCTAAAGCTTGATCAGATTTCACTCGACATGTTGGGCCGCGCTCGTCGCGTTGTAATCACAAAGGATCACACCACAATCGTTGATGGTGCAGGAGATAAGAGCAATGTAGAAGGTCGCATCGGCGAACTACGTCGCGAAATCGAAGCTGCAGATTCTGATTGGGATCGCGAAAAACTTCAGGAGCGTTTAGCAAAACTTTCTGGTGGCGTTTGCGTCATCAAAGTTGGTGCACACACTGAGGTCGAGTTAAAAGAGAAGAAGCATCGTTTAGAGGATGCAATCTCTGCAACTCGCGCAGCGGTTGAAGAAGGAATCGTTGTTGGCGGTGGAGCAGCTTTGGTTCATGCTGCAACAGTTCTTGATGGCGATTTGGGTTATGAGGGAGATGCAGCGGTCGGTGTTCGACTTGTTGCAAAAGCTTGCCAAGAACCACTTCGTTGGATCGCAGAGAATGCAGGCCTTGAAGGTTATGTCGTTGTTTCAAAGGTACGCACCTTGAAGCCCAATGAAGGCTTCAACGCTGCAACTGATGAGTACGGCGATCTAGTCAAAGCTGGCGTTATTGATCCAGTTAAAGTAACTCGATCTGCTTTGGCAAACGCAGCATCAATTGCTGCGATGTTCATAACAACAGAAGCCCTTGTCTTTGAAACACCAGAGGCAAAGAAGGAAGAGGCTGCAGGACATGGACATAGCCATGGACCGGGTGGACATTCTCACTAACTCGACCCTAATTAAGTGAAATCGAAGGGCTCTGACCAACGTCAGGGCCCTTTTTCATTACACTTCCGCGAATGAACTCCGAAACCGTAAATGTCTCAACGACGGTCTGGTTAGTGACCCTAGGCATCGTCTCGATAGTAATCATCGCGGATTTGATCTGGGCCTACCTGCGCCGAAATTCGATTACCTCCATGAAGGAGGCGGCTACCTGGACCTTCATTTACGTATCTGCAGCCATCATCTTTGGTATCTCAATGCGCAGCTGGGATGGTCCAACCGCCTCTGCCGAGTTCTTCGCCGGCTGGATTACTGAGTATTCATTATCGATCGATAACTTGTTTGTATTCCTAATCATTTTGACCCGGCTTCGAATCGAGCGGGAAAAAGAGCAGCTGGTGCTGCTTTTGGGCATCTTGATGGCGTTAGTCATGCGCGGAATTTTCATCATTGTTGGCGCTGCAGTGGTAGAGCGATTTGTTGCCATCTTTTTCCTATTCGGTGGCATTTTGCTGTGGACCGCATACAAACTCATTACCGAGGATGCGGAGGAGGATGAGTGGCAGGAAAACCGCATCATCACCGCGCTTCGCAAACGTGGTTATTCCACATTCACAATCGCACTAGTCGCACTCGGAACAACAGATCTGCTATTTGCTTTAGATTCAATCCCAGCAATCTTTGGTTTAACCAGAGACCCATATATTGTCTTCATGGCAAATGCTTTTGCATTGATGGGATTACGTCAGCTCTATTTCTTAGTTGGAATTTTGCTAAAGCGCTTGGTGTATCTCTCCAAGGGTCTCTCAATTGTTTTAGGTTTCATCGGAATCAAATTGATTATTGAGGCTCTGCATGGAATCGGCATTCATGACATTGCTGGATTTGAGATTCCACATGTTTCATTGCAGGTCTCGCTGGGCGTAATCATCTCCGCCTTGGCGGTAACAACTGTAATTAGCTTGCGCAAGAATCCTGATCGCGATCCCGATCCACTTCATTAAAGGTAAAAGTTAAAACCCCCGGGTTCGCATACCCGGGGGTTTAGTTTTATAGGAAGTGCTGTTACGCAGTAAAGAAACGTTGTTGACGTTGTGCCTTACTGATGATGTCCAAACGTTCCTCTTCAGTTAATCCGCCCCAGATGCCATATGGCTCTTGAGCGGCAAGCGCATGTGCTCGACATGCAGCGATTACTGGACAGGTTGCGCAAACAGCCTTAGCAGCGTTCTCACGAGCTTTGCGGCGGGGGCCACGCTCGCCATCTGGATGGAAGAACATCTCAGTTGGAAGGGATCGGCAAGCACCCTCATACTGCCATTCCCAATTTGAAGCTACCGGCTTCGGAAGACGCGATGTTTCAGACATGGGTGAACCATACAATCGCGCCATAGGTTGTTCAAGTACCTTGACCGTATAAAACCCTGAGAAAGTGCCGAGAGACCTATTTCAAGTCGCGCACACCACAATCTGGACGCACTATTGGCCAGTGACCGACAAAAGCAGCTCCTTGCCAACCACAGAGGCGCTTACTGTCGCGGCCGTTGCGAGAAGACTTGGAGTAGCCCCAGCCACACTGCGAACCTGGGATCGGCGCTATGGCCTTGGTCCATCAGAGCACAGCACGGGAGAACATCGCCGTTACAACATCAATGATTTAGCTCGCTTAACCCTGATGCGTAAGTTAGTGATTGCTGGAGTTTCTCCCGCCGAAGCGGCACAACGTGCGTTGGCTTTTGATGGCGAAACCTCTCCAGAGTTGATTTCAAGTTCACTTTCAAAAGATGTCGCGGTTCGAGAAGAGTTAGTTGAAACTTTGATTCGCGCCGCACGTGCATATGATCGAAATTTCATTGAAGAGTTATTGCGCTCCGAGTTATCAGCTCGTGGAATCTCCAATACCTGGAACGAGGTAATTGTTCCATTGCTAATAATGATTGGCGATGAGTGGGCAGAATCCGGAACCGGAATTGAAACCGAACATTTGGTAAGTGAAATTATCAAACGTCTGTTGCAGGAAGAAAATAAATCTGTTGCAAATCCAGTTAATGCTAGACCAGTTCTTTTGGCCTGCATTGGCGAGGAGATGCACTCCTTAGCTTTATACGCACTCGGTGCCTGTCTTTCAGAGCGCAATATTGCGATTCAGTTTTTAGGAGCACGAACACCAATTGAGGCAATCAGCGCAGTTGTAAAGCGTTCTGCACCTCCCGCTATTTTCTTGTGGGCCCAACTTGGAAAAAATGGTGATCCTGCAGTGCTTGGCGAATTGCCAAGTATTAGACCTGCACCTCGAATTGTTTTAGGTGGACCTGGTTGGAAGCTCTCCGATAAAAAGACTGCGGTCCATGTTGATGACTTGATGGAGGCGGTCGAAGAGATTACGCGGGCGGCTGGAGCTTAATTTCCTGATTATTTACGCACCCATTAAAGTGTCGTGGTGAGCGAAAACGTCAATGAAAAGGTCGCCATGTTGGGCCTCACCTATGACGATGTCCTCTTATTGCCCGATGCCTCTGATGTAGTTCCCTCAGAAGTAGATACCAAAACCCAATTAACTCGGGGAATTCAATTAGATATTCCGTTGATTTCTTCAGCGATGGACACCGTGACCGAATCAACCATGGCCATTGCGATGGCAAAAGCGGGCGGCATTGGAATCATCCATCGCAATTTAGCGATTGATGAACAAGTAACCCATGTGAAATTAGTTAAAGGTGCCAACTTATTGGTGGGTGCTGCGGTCGGTGTTGGAGATGACGGTTTTGAGAGAGCACAAGCTTTAATTGAAATCGGCGTTGATGTAATCGTGGTTGATACCGCACATGGACATCATCGTGCAGTGCTAGATGCAATAACGAAAATCAAAAAACATTATCCGGACCAAGAAATCATTGGCGGAAATGTTGCTACCCGCTCTGGTGCGCAGGCACTAATCAACGCAGGAGCTGATGCGGTAAAAGTTGGCGTAGGTCCAGGATCAATTTGCACGACTCGAGTTGTTGCTGGAGTTGGAGTTCCGCAAATCACCGCAATCATGGAGGCGGCAAAAGCTTGCAAAAAAGCTGACATCCCTTTGATTGCTGATGGTGGATTGCAGTACTCAGGTGATATTGCAAAAGCCATTGTGTCTGGTGCTGACACAGTTATGTTGGGATCATTACTTGCAGGATGTGAAGAATCACCAGGCGAGTTGGTAGAGATCGATGGCCGCAAATTTAAGACATATCGCGGTATGGGTTCACTCGGGGCCATGCAATCTCGAGGCTCAAAAAAATCTTTTTCTAAAGATCGTTATATGCAGGATGATGTTTTGGCAGAAGACAAATTGGTTCCAGAGGGAATCGAAGGCAAGGTGGCATATCGCGGTCCGGTATCTGAGGTCGTTCATCAATTAGTAGGCGGTTTACGCTCAGGAATGGGCTACGCCGGAGCGGAAGACATTGCGGCGCTACAAAAACGGGGCCGCTTGATTCAAATTACTGCGGCCGGATTGCAGGAAAGTCATCCGCATGATGTTTTGGATGTAGCAGATGCCCCTAATTACTATCGGAGTCGATAATGGTTGATATCGAGATCTCACCCGGCAAACGCGCCCGTACCGCATATTCATTTGATGACATTTCCATTGTTCCATCCCGCAGAACCCGCGAGCCCAATGAGGTTTCCACCGCGTGGCAGATTGATGCTTACAAATTTGAGTTGCCTTTACTAGCAGCGCCTATGGACTCAGTGGTTTCACCAGAGACCGCGATCGCAATTGGAAAACTTGGGGGATTGGGAGTTTTAAATCTCGAAGGTCTTTGGACCCGTTACGAAAATCCAAAGATTCAACTGGGCGAGATCTCATCCATTCCTGCTGATCAAGCAACTCGCAGAATGCAGGAGCTTTATAAAGCACCGATTCGTCCCGAGTTGATTAAACAACGTCTTGCTGAAATCCGGGCCGCCGGTGTCACTGTTGCAGGAGCGCTTTCTCCGCAACGCACAGCAGAGTTTCACAAAGCGGTAATTGATGCGGGTGTAGATATTTTCGTTATTCGCGGAACAACTGTGAGTGCAGAACATGTTTCAAAATCAAATGAACCTTTGAATTTAAAGAAATTTATTTATGAATTAGATGTTCCAGTCATTGTTGGCGGATCTGCAACTTCACAAAGTGCATTGCACTTAATGCGGGCGGGAGCTGCTGGAGTACTAGTTGGTTTTGGTGGTGGCGCCGCGCACACAACTCGACAGGTTTTGGGAGTTTCAGTTCCTATGGCAACCGCGGTTGCCGATGTTGCGGCTGCACGCCGGGAGTACCTGGATGAATCTGGCGGCCGATACGTACATGTAATTGCTGATGGATCTGTTGGAAAAAGCGGAGATATCGCAAAAGCTATTGCTTGTGGCGCAGATGCGGTCATGCTTGGTTCACCATTAGCGCGTGCTGAAGAATCACCAGGACGTGGTTGGCATTGGGGATCAGAGGCGCACCATCCTGAGGTGCCGCGCGGTGCGCGAGTTCATGTAGGTACAGCAGGTTCGCTTGAAGAAATTCTGCTTGGCCCTTCACATTCGGCCGATGGAAGCATGAATCTTTTTGGTGCACTCCGTCGTGCGATGGCAACTTGCGGATACTCTGACTTAAAAGAGTTCCAAAGAGTTGAAGTGGTTTTAAATAGAGCGTAAATGAGAAATCAAAGCAATCACGTTTTAGTAGTTGATTTCGGGGCACAGTATGCCCAGCTCATCGCAAGACGGGTACGACAAGCCAATGTCTATAGTGAAATTGTTCCCTCGACCATGTCAGTCGATGAAATCTTGGCTCGAAACCCAAGAGCCATAATTCTTTCTGGCGGCCCATCCTCTGTATATGCAGATGGCGCACCAAAGATTGATCCCAAAATTTTTGAATATGACATTCCAGTCTTTGGAATTTGTTATGGCTTTCAAGCCATGGCGCAAGCACTAGGTGGAGAGGTTGCTAAAACTGGAAAGTCAGAGTTCGGCCGCACCTCATTTAATGCGCGCACCGATTCAAAGTTATTTGCAGGTTTGCCCGATAATTTCAATGTCTGGATGAGTCATGGCGATAGCGTCAGCAATCCACCAAAAGGATTTAAGACCATTGGAAGCACCACAGATACACCGGTTGCAGCTTTTGAAAACGAGACCGGATTGTTTGCCGGTGTTCAATTCCACCCAGAGGTTTTGCATTCGCAGTATGGTCAAGAGATTTTGCGTCGCTGGCTCATTGATGTAGTTAAATGCAAGCCAACCTGGACCTCAGAAAACATAGTGGAAAATGAGCTAATCAATATCAAATCGCAGGTTGGGCAAAAAGCTGTTATTTGCGGTCTATCCGGAGGAGTGGATTCCGCTGTCGCAGCGGCATTAGTTCAGCGAGCTGTTGGAAATCAGCTCACCTGTGTCTTTGTGGATCACGGTTTATTACGTCGGGGCGAAGCTGAGCAGGTAGAGCGGGATTTCGTCACAGCAACCGGCGTGAAGTTAATGGTGGTGGATGCGAAAGAAAGATTCTTAGCGGCATTAAAAGGTGTCGTAGATCCAGAAGAGAAGCGAAAAATAATTGGCCGAGAATTTATTCGAGTATTTGAATCAGCTGCGCAAGAAATTTCCCAAAATCAAAAAGTAGATTTTCTAGTTCAAGGAACCTTATATCCAGACATTGTGGAATCTGGAGGTGGAACCGGAACAGCAAACATTAAGTCACACCACAATGTGGGTGGACTTCCCGATGATTTGGAGTTCTCACTGATTGAGCCTTTACGTACTTTGTTTAAGGATGAGGTGCGCGAAGTTGGGCTGCAACTTGGACTGCCTGAGGCAATCATTTGGCGTCAACCTTTTCCTGGTCCCGGTCTTGCAATTCGAATAGTCGGTGAAGTTACTGAAGAAAGACTTAGAATCCTTCGCTCAGCCGACCTTATCGCGCGCGAAGAATTACAATCGGCCGGTCTAGATCGAGAGATTTGGCAATGCCCAGTTGTATTACTCGCAGAGGTTCGAAGCGTTGGAGTGCAAGGCGATGGCAGAACTTATGGTCATCCGATTGTGCTGCGCCCGGTATCTAGTGAAGATGCAATGACAGCAGATTGGTCACGCGTTCCGTATGAGGTCTTAGCCAAGATTTCAAACCGCATTACCAATGAAGTACGAGAGGTTAACCGAGTAGTTCTTGATGTGACTTCAAAGCCACCAGGAACCATCGAATGGGAATAGCAGAAAAGGGTTTGATGTAAATGAAGAAAGTAGCCGTTGTGGTTCTAGCTGCGCTATTTACCTCTGCATTAGCTATTCCATCTAGCTCCTACGCCGAAACCAAGAAACCTCGCACCGTCTCTGCTAAAGCGGACAAGATTCAATGTAAATCAACCAAAGCTGTTGCAGCTAACCCAACAAGAATTGCACCACCAGAATCCATTTTGAAACGTGGACCACGACAAATAACACTGCAAACTAATTGTGGCGATATCGTCATTCAAACTTTTTTCAAGCAAGCTCCAGTAACTATCACTGTGTTATCAGCGTTAATCAAAGGCGGTTATTACAACAAAACTCTCTGCCACAGATTAACTACTGAAGGCATTTTTGTTTTGCAATGTGGTGATCCAACAGCTACCGGTTCTGGCGGTCCTGAATTCCGTTATCGCGATGAGAATCTTCCTGCAGCGGGATCTAATAACTATCCAGCCGGTGTTGTAGCAATGGCTAATTCCGGACCAAATACCAATGGATCTCAGTTCTTTTTGGTCTACAAAGACACAACGCTTGGGCCTAATTACACAATCTGGGGTCGTATTACCTCAGGGCTTGAGATTGTTAGATATGTTGCAGAAGGCGGCGTAAAAAATGGAGAGACCGATGGTGCTCCAGTTCGCAAGATTGCAATTGAATCAGCTAGCCAAAGATAGTTATTACTTAATCGGTATTTATAACCTTAAAGATTTCTACTATTTTTCCGGCAGGTAGACCCTGAGCCTCTGCGTTGCGTTGTCCCCATTCGCGAACCATATTTTCTAACTCTTTATTGTGCGCGGTCTGACTAACATGAGAATGCAGCGCGGCCATTTTCTTATCAAAGGTTTCAGTAATGTCCACAAAATGATTTGGGGTTGGTGATCCAGTCATCCAAACCTCGCGTACCCGCCATGGTTCAAAACCAGCATCTTTTAGATCGGTAAAAGCGTAAGGATTACGTGCATCTGGGTAGACAGCTTGAATTGCGGTTTCACCTGCAGCTAGATGATCAGGATGGCTTGCAAAGATTCGCTCCCAGTTTCGCTCTGGTGATTGCACCAGCATGCGATCTGGTTTAGCGATTCGAATAGCTTTAACAATTTCCTTACGCAGTTCGATTGATGGCATTAGCCATCCATCACGATAATTCAAATAAGTAATATCTGTTACGCCAAGTGCAGCTCCAGCATCGCGTTGCTCTTTTTGACGTACCCGGGCCATCTCTTCCAGTGGTATTCCTGATTCCTCTCCACCTTGGTCGCCATTGGTGATTATGCAATATGAGACTTCAATTCCTTTTGCGGTCCATTGTGCAATCGTGCCGCCGGCTCCAAAATCGCAATCATCTGGATGGGCCATAACTACTAATACGCGCTTTATTTCATCATCGTTCAATGGAGTCACCGGGCTATCCTAGACTTGCCGGCATGGCGGAGCGCATAACAGAGGCATTACTTTCTGGTTTGAACCCCCAACAACAAACCGCTGTAACTCATTTCGGTGGTCCTTTATTGGTGGTTGCAGGTGCAGGCTCTGGAAAAACAAGAGTTTTAACCCGCCGTATTGCTTATCTGATGGCCGCACGTGATGTTCAACCCTATGAAATCTTAGCGATTACCTTTACCAATAAAGCCGCGGGCGAAATGAAGGAGCGAGTTTCAGAGTTGGTGGGAAATCGGGCCAAGTTGATGTGGGTTTCTACCTTCCACTCTGCATGTGTTCGAATCCTGCGGCAAGAGGCGGTGCGATTAGGTTTTTCCACCACGTTTTCCATTTACGACCAAGCAGATAGTTTGCGCTTAATTACCCTTGTGATGCGAGACTTGAATTTGGACCCCAAACGTTATGCACCACGCGGAGTTGCTTCCGTTATTTCAAACGCCAAAAATGAACTTCTGGGTCCTGCTGATTATCGCAATGCGACGCAGAATAATTTTGAAGAGGTTGTCGCTGAGGTCTATGCGATTTACCAACAGAGATTAACCGCCGCTAATGCGATGGATTTTGATGATCTGATTATGAAAACTGTCGAGGTCCTTCAAAGATTCCCGGAGGCTCGCGCCCGCTACCGTCATCGCTTCAAACATATTTTGGTTGATGAGTATCAAGATACAAACCACGCCCAATACATCTTGATTCGAGAGTTAGTGGGCTCAGATCTTGAAGGCGTACCTGCTGCACAGCTCTGTGTTGTAGGAGATGCGGATCAATCAATTTACGGTTTTCGCGGTGCGACCATCCGCAACATCATGGCTTTTGAAGAAGATTATCCAGATGCAACAACTGTGCTGCTTGAGCAAAACTACCGCTCCACCCAGAATATTTTGAGTGCAGCTAATGCTGTTATCTCGCTAAATGAGTCCCGCAAAGAGAAAAATCTTTGGTCTGATGCGGGAAGTGGAGCAAAGTTAATTGGTTTTGTCGCTGAAAATGAGCATCACGAAGCGGAGTTTGTACGAGATGAGCTTTATCGCTTGCAGCGCGAGGGAATTTCAAACTTTGGTGATACCGCAATTTTCTACCGGACAAATGCGCAGTCCCGTGTTTTTGAAGAGGTCTTCATGCGGGCCACAATCCCTTACAAAGTTGTGGGTGGAGTGCGCTTCTATGAACGCAAAGAGGTAAAGGATTTATTAGCTTATTTACGAGTGATTGTTAATCCCGATGATGAAGTTTCGATGCGCCGCATCATTAATACTCCAAAGCGCGGAATCGGCGATCGCGCAATTGAAAACTTAGAGGAGCTAGCGAAAAAAGAGGGACTTTCCTTTTGGCAATCGCTGAATCGAGCAAGTGAAGCGGGCTTAACCCCAAAAACCTCAAGCTCCATCTCGCAATTTGTGGCATTGATAAACAAACTTCGAGTTTTGTTAGAGGCAAGAACTTTGCCCTCAACTATTGCTGCGGCCGCGCTAGAGCAATCAGGATTACTTGATGAATTAAGAGAAAGCCATGATCCCCAGGATGAAGTTAGAGTTGAAAACTTAGAGGAGTTAGTCGCCGTTGCTGAGGAGTATCAGGAGCGCGAAGTTGATGAAGGCGAAGAGATCTCTTTAGCTGGTTTTCTAGAGGATGTTGCTTTAGTTGCCGATGCCGATGAAATCCCAGAAGGAGAAGATCATGGCGGCGTTGTAACTTTAATGACTTTGCATACTGCTAAAGGTTTGGAGTTCCCAACCGTATTTTTGACGGGAATGGAGGAGGGCGTATTTCCTCACTCTCGAACTATGGGGGAGAAAAAAGAATTAGAGGAAGAGCGTCGATTAGCTTATGTTGGTTTAACTAGAGCACGCGAGAGACTTTATTTATCCCGTTCGGAATATCGATCCTCCTGGGGCGCGCCAAATTACAACCCACCTTCAAGATTTCTAGATGAAATACCGGAATCACTGATTGATTGGAATAAAAGTGAAAGTGGTTTTTCTTCACCACCAATCACTCGTAAAAAATTCACTCCTCCGCCGTTACCAAAAGCAACCGGCAAACAATCTAAAGGTTTACAGCTTGCAGTTGGCGATCGAGTAAGTCATGACACCTTTGGCCTCGGAACTGTGATTGCAGTCTCAGGAGAAGGGGACAAAGCAGAGGCGACAATCAACTTTGGTAGCTATGGAGATAAGCGTTTGTTGCTCCGATATGCGCCAGTCGATAAGTTATGACCTATGGACCTTTTTGAGTATCAAGCACGGGATTTATTTGAAGCCAATGGCGTTCCAGTTCTAGCTGGAGCGGTAGCCACGACCCCAGAAGAGGCTCAAAAAGCGGCCGAGAAAATCGGTGGCAAGGTTGTCGTTAAGGCACAGGTAAAAATTGGCGGCCGCGGAAAAGCTGGCGGCGTTAAGTTGGCAGAAAATCCTGCGGATGCATTTGAAAAAGCGAAAGCCATTTTAGGCATGGATATCAAAGGCCACACCGTTCATAAAGTGATGATCGCTGGCGCTGCGCCAATCGAGAGCGAGTATTACTTGGCAATTCTTTTAGACCGCGCAGCTCGTAGCTTTTTAGTTATGGCATCGGTATCGGGCGGAATGGATATCGAAGAGGTTGCTCACAAAACCCCGGAGAAATTGGCCAAAGTTCATGTTGATCCAAACCAAGGTATTTCATCAGAGTTAGCGCTAGACATTGTTCGAAAGGGTGGATTTCCCTCTGACGTAGAAAAAGCGGTTGCTGATGTTTTGGTGACACTTTGGAAGACCTTCAAAGATTCAGATGCAACTTTGGTTGAGGTAAACCCACTAGTAAAAACCAATGATGGCCGCATCATTGCCTTAGATGGAAAAGTAACTTTGGATGACAATGCGGCTTTCCGTCACCCTGATCATGAATCACTAATTGACCATGCCGCTACAAATCCACTTGAAGCGTTGGCAAAAGAAAAAGATTTGAATTATGTGAAATTAGATGGCGAAGTTGGTGTCATCGGTAATGGTGCTGGTTTAGTTATGAGCACACTGGATGTGGTTGCTTACGCAGGAGAGAGGTTCGGGGGTGTAAAGCCAGCTAACTTCCTTGATATTGGCGGCGGAGCCTCAGCTCAAGTTATGGCTGATGGACTTTCCATTATTTTGGGTGATCCAGCTGTTAAATCTGTATTCGTAAATGTTTTCGGTGGAATTACCGCTTGCGATGCTGTCGCTAATGGAATTGTTCAAGCGCTTGCGATGTTGGGTGATAAAGCAACAAAACCGATTGTGGTGCGCCTTGATGGCAACAATGTTCTTGAGGGACGACGCATTCTTAATGAAGCAAATCATCCACTCGTACAGCAACTAGACACTATGGATGGAGCAGCCGCAAAAGCTGCAGAATTGGCGGCTAAGTAATCATGGCGATTTTTCTAGATGAGAACACCAAAGTAATTGTTCAAGGTATGACCGGTTCAGAAGGAACCAAGCACACCCGTCGCATGATTGCTAGCGGCACCAAGATTGTTGGTGGAGTAACACCAGGCAAAGGTGGCCAGGTAGTTGAGATTGAAGGTAAATCCTTACCGGTTTTCAACTCGGTATCTGAAGCGGTAGCTGCAACAGGTGCTACCGCATCAGTAATTTTCGTTCCACCAAAGTTTGCTAAGAGCGCAGTGATTGATGCGATTGATGCACACGTTCCATTAATTGTGGTTATTACTGAGGGCATTCCAGTACATGACACCGCAAGCTTCTGGGCTCATGCTCAACAGGTTGGCAAGTCCAGAATTATTGGTCCAAACTGCCCAGGTTTAATTAGCCCAGGTAAATCAAATATTGGAATTACTCCATCTGACATTACTGGACCAGGAAAAATTGGATTGGTTTCCAAATCAGGAACCCTTACCTATCAAATGATGTATGAACTTCGAGATATTGGATTCACAACCGCTGTTGGTATTGGTGGAGATCCGATTATCGGAACCACACACATCGATTGCTTGAAGGCATTTCAAGATGATCCAGACACTGAAGCAATCGTCATGATCGGTGAGATCGGTGGAGATGCCGAAGAGCGTGCCGCAGCATTCATCAAGGAGTATGTAACAAAACCAGTTGTTGGTTATGTTGCTGGCTTTACCGCTCCAGAAGGAAAAACTATGGGGCATGCCGGTGCGATAGTCTCTGGTTCCTCTGGAACTGCGGAGGCGAAAAAAGTTGCGCTTGAGGCCGCTGGAGTTAAGGTCGGAAAGACACCAAGTGAGACCGCAAACCTGTTGCGCGCAGTTTTAAACGCAACTAAGGGCTAACTTAGTTTCATGACCCGAACCCTGCTTGTTGCATTTCAGCAAGCAGTGCGAAGTATCACCCTGATTCTGCTGCCGCTTGCTTTTATCTCACTTGTAACTTGGGCAACTGCGGGAAGTTCAACTGGAAATACTGCCGATCCCTTGCGGGCGGCAATTTGGTTTTTTCTAATTGCGCATCACGTGCCATTAGATCTTTCACTTTCCAACAATGCAATATCTGGAAACCTAACCTTCTTTCCAATCGGGGCTTTGCTCATCCCATTTTTTGCTATTCGCAGCGCTTACAAACGAATAGTTTCCAATTTTGATGCCCAAACAATTTTAGAAAGACGTAGCTATGTAATCTCCTTAGCTTTTTCCTATGCTGCGGTTGGAACACTTATTTCACTCTTTGCTTTAGGCACCACTGTTAATACGCCGATTTACATTGTTTTTCCATTCCTGTTTGGAGTGGCTGCAATTGCCGGATTTATAGCCAGCGATTTACTTCCCGAACACGGCCTGCAATTTCCTTGGCAACGCGGATTTAGAGTGGCTTGGATTTCTTTGGTTGCTTTGATTGCCTGCGGCGGATTGATTTTTACGATTTCACTAATTTGGCACTTCCCAACGGTTTTAGATTTAACCCGGGTTATAGAGCCTGGCTTCTTCGGCGGATTAGCTTTTCTAGCGGTTCAGATTCTTTATTTGCCAAACTTTGCGGTATCAGCTTTGAGTTATATGGCAGGTAGTGGAGTTGTAATTGGTCAGGGAACTTGGCTTAATCCATTTGTGCATCGCATCGATGAAATCCCAGCGATTCCACTCTTGGGTGGTTTGCCGGTTAATACTTATCCAATTAGTTCAATAACGGTTGCGATATTGGTGTTGGTTGGTTACGTAGCCGCAAGGTATGGAGTCGCAACCTATTCGGATACCACTGAGCAAAAACGGTTCTTTATTGCCGCCAGCGGGTTCTTATTTGCCTTTACTCTAATTGCGGCACGTGCCTCTAGCGGCGAGTTATTGTCGAGCAACTTATCTTCGGTAGGGCCGCAATGGTGGCTAATGCCCATTTTGGTAACTCTAGAGTTTGCAGTCGGAATTGGAGTTTGTTTGGCGATTCCAAAGATAAGAAAATCAATCAACGAGGCGCGGAATGCAAAACAAAAAAATATCTAGAGCGCTGATTTCAGTATCAGATAAATCTGGCATTGTTGAGTTGGCCAATGAGTTGATTAAGCGCGACATTGAAATCATTTCTAGCGACGGCACCGCAGCACTACTTCGAGAATCTGGAATTCAAGTTCGAACCGTCACGGAGATAACAGGAGCTCCGGAGATTTTGGGTGGAAAGGTTAAAACGCTTCACCCAGTAATTCATGGTGCTTTACTGGCCGATCAAGATGATCCAGCTCAACTGGCGGAGTTAAAGGTGCTGGGACCGATTGATTTATTGATAATAAATCTTTATCCGACCTTGGGGTTTGATATTGGCGGTCCCGCATTAACCCGTGCCGCCGCAAAGAACTGTGTACATGTTTCCGTCATCACAAATCCAAATCAATACCCCGAGCTAGTTGCCTCCCTTGATGTTGGCACCTCATTAGAACAGCGCCAGAAGTGGGCCTTTGCCGCTTTGTTATTGACCGCGGAGTATGACTTTGCGTTGTTGAAAGAGCGGGGCCTTGAATTGCGGTACGGAGAAAATTCACAACAAAGTGGTGCATTGATTGCGGCTCATCTTGATGAGGTACTGCAAGGCAAAGCGATGTCTTACAACAACTATCTAGATTTGGATGCAGCTTGGCGCGTCGCATCCTTTTGTCAAGATTCTGTAGCAATCGTTAAACATGGAATCCCTTCTGGAATTTCTAAATCACCTGAGCCCTTGACCGCCCTTAATGCAGCTTGGAGTTGTGATCCAATCTCGGCATTTGGTGGCGTAATAGCAACAACCCATGTTGTTAATGAGCAATTCGCTTCGGCATTGATTAAGAACTTTGTTGAAGTGGTAGCAGCTCCAGATTTCACAGGTGAGGCATTAAAAGTATTCGCAACTAAATCAAACCTCAGAGTAGTAAAACTAAACCCAAACTCGACCAGCAAAACCCAACTTCGTTCGATTCGAAATGGCTACTTGATTCAGTCGGCTGATGATTTGAATAATGCCGGGGATGATTTCAATAACTGGAAGTTGGTTTCTGGTTCGCCGGTAGATTCAGAAACACAACAAGAATTGCTATTTGCTTGGCATGCGGCGGCAGCGGCCCGAAGTAATGCGATTGTGATTGTAGGCAAATCTAAAGGTGAGGAAATCACAGCAGTTGGAATTGGAGCTGGAAGCGTAAGTCGGGTAGATGCAGCAAAGCTTGCGATTTGGAGAGCTAATCAATATTCACCAGGAAAATTAGCAAATAGCGTTGCGGCAAGCGATGCCTTTTTCCCATTTCCAGATGGAGTTCAGGAGCTAGCAGCTGCCGGTGTAAGAGCGATTGTCCAACCAGGCGGAAGCTTGAAGGATGAAGCGGTAATACAGGCTGCACAATCGGCTGGAATAACGATGTATCTGACCGGCGTTCGTCATTTCTCACACTAAAATTACCGCCATGTCACCTGCGCAGATTCTCAACGGTAAAGCATGTGCAGAGACAATTAAATCTGAGCTCGCAGACAAGTTAAAAAATCTTAAGGTTAAGCCCGGCCTAGGAACAATTTTGGTGGGGGATGACGCGGGCTCTCACTCTTACGTTAACGGTAAACATCGAGATTGTGCGCAAGTTGGCATAAACTCCATAAGAATTGATCTCCCAGCGACAGCCTCTCAATCAGATGTTCTAAAAGCTATTTCGGATTTAAACAATGCCAAAGAATGTACGGGATACATTGTTCAGTTGCCGTTGCCAGAAGGAATAGAAACTAACAAAATTCTTGAGGCTATAGATCCTGATAAAGATGCTGATGGGTTACATCCAATAAATCTTGGTCGCCTGGTTTTGAATCAAAAAGCGCCACGTCCTTGTACTCCAAGTGGCATCATCGAACTTCTAAACCGCAATAACATTTCACTTTCCGGCAAGGATGTTGCGATTATTGGCCGAGGTACAACAGTAGGTAGACCTTTGGGCTTAATGTTGAGCGCTCGCGAGGTTAACGCCACCGTTACTATCTTGCATACTGGTTCAAAAGATATGAATGCACACACAAAGAATTCTGATGTAGTAATTGCAGCTGTTGGTAAAGCCCATTTTGTAACGAAAGAAATGATTAAGCCTGGCGCGGTTGTAATTGATGTAGGAATCACCAGGACCGAGCAAGGATTACAGGGCGATGTTCATCCCAATGTGGCCGAAATTGCCGCCGCTATTTCACCGATGCCCGGTGGGGTTGGTCCAATGACTCGAGCTATGTTGTTGCGCAACATCATTGAAATTGCGGAATCTGCTTAGATGAAAGTTAAAAACCTCGCTTATTTAATTGCCGCCACTGGCGCGATGATTGGCATCTTGTTCTCGGTAAGAGTAGGGGCGCTGACCATTGCGGCGGCGCTGGGCTTTTTTATGGCTCCTGATATCAGGCAGAAGCGAACCATCGAAATAGTCATCCCGGTCGCCTTATTTGTGTCCCTCATAACAATTGCATTGGCGCTACCCCGACGCTAGAAGGTAGGTTTCGCGCCATGAGCAGATCTGGAAAAGTTACCGTTGTTGGCGCTGGCTTTTATGGTTCAACCACCGCTTTGCGCCTTGCCGAATATGACATTTTTGAAACCGTTGTCTTAACCGACATCGTTGAGGGAAAGCCAGAAGGTTTAGCTCTTGATATTAATCAATCAAGATCAATCGAAGGTTTTGAAACAAAGGTTGTTGGTGCAACCACAACCGCTGATAGTCAAGGTTATGAAGCAACCGCAAACTCTGATGTTGTTGTAATTACCGCAGGATTGCCACGCAAACCTGGAATGAGCCGAATGGATTTAATTGGTGTGAATGCAGGAATCGTTCGTGGTGTTGCTGAGAACATCGCAAAGCATTCACCAAACGCGGTATTGATTGTGGTTTCAAATCCACTTGATGAAATGACAGCTTTAGCTCAAATCGCATCTAAGTTCCCGCACCATCGTGTAATGGGACAAGCTGGAATGTTGGATACTGCTCGTTTTACCCACTTTGTTGCAGAGAAACTAAATGTTCCTGTTTCATCAGTTAAGACTTTAACTTTGGGTAGCCATGGTGACACGATGGTTCCAGTTCCAAGTCGTTGCACCGTTGACGGTAAGCCACTCTCTGAAAAGTTAAGCGCATCTGAAATTGAAGAGCTAGTTACTCGCACCCGAAATGGTGGAGCCGAAGTTGTTGCTTTGCTCAAGACTGGCTCTGCTTATTACGCACCTTCTGCAGCTGCAGCTCGCATGGCACGCGCAGTAATTCAAGATACTGGAGAAGTAATGCCGGTCTGTGCTTG
>JACCDU010311548.1_pt1 | contig 23428 bp, 14 predicted proteins | sample 7446081 | NCBI WGS metagenome assembly JACCDU01 (sample SAMN15323447, study PRJNA562643) | freshwater metagenome | isolation source: river surface water | place: USA:Blue River Watershed | collected 2017-08-17
CGCGCGTGCGCGGTCGACTTCGAATTGCATCAGCGCCTGCCAGCAGGCGTCCATCTCGCCTTGCGCAATCTGCTGCTCATCGACGCCGAAGTGAAGCAGGTCCTCCTGCGGCAGGTAGATGCGCGCCTTCTGCCAGTCGATCGCGACGTCCTGCAGGAAGTTGATCACTTGCAGCGCGCTGCAGATCGCATCGCTCATCGCCAGCAAGGCCGGGTCGCGCTCGCCATGCAGGGCCAGCATGATGCGCCCGACCGGGTCGGCCGAACGGCGGCAGTAATCCAGCAACTCAGGCCAGTTCGCATAGCGGGTCTTGACCACATCCTGCCGGAAGGCCGACAGCAGGTCGCGCAGCGGACGCGTGTCCAGTGCTTCGTATTCGGCGATTACCGCGGCCAGTTCGGCGAACAGCGGCGAGGCCGGCGGTTGGTTGGCGTCGATGCGATCGAGCTCCGCCTCATAGGCATCGAGTGCGGCAAGTCGTTCGGCCGGTAGCGCGTGGCCTTCGTCGGCGATATCGTCAGCGCTGCGTGCAAAGGCGTAGATCACGCGCACCGCCTTGCGCAGGCGGGCCGGCAGCAGCGGCGACGCGACGGGAAAATTCTCGTAATGCGATTCGTAATTCAAACCGTAGTGCGGCTGGCTGGAGGTCGAAGGACTGGCGGCGGGCATCGTGGGCAGGTGGGTATCGGAGCAGTCGGCTAGCGGAGCAGGTGGCGGTACGGCGGCGGTGCGATGGCTGAATCGAGGCAGGCGTTCGGCCGATGCAGATTTAACGCGGCATCCCTGAACTTACTGACAAATAAAAATGCGCTTTGGATATAATTCCTGACCGCAGAGTCAGTTAGATATTCGAACCTGCCTCGACACCCTTCATAGCAAATTGATATTGCAATTCGCGCCACGCCCGAGGCAGGCCGAATGGTAAAGGAAAAACATGACTCAACGCGTGTTCTCGCGTCCCGGCTGGCTGGCTGTGCCGCGCGCCTCTGTAACGCTGGCTGCTGCGCTGGTGGCCACACTGGCCGTATCGGCCTGTTCGAAGAAGGTGGAAAAGACGGAAGACATCCGTCCGGTGCGCGCGATCACGGTAGCGCCGGCCGGCACGACGGCCGTTGTCGAACTGTCGGGCGAGGTGGTGCCGCGCTATGAGTCGCGCATCGGCTTCCGGGTAGGCGGCAAGATCGTCGCGCGCAAGGTCGATGTGGGCAGCGTGGTCAAGCGCGGCCAGTTGCTGATGCAGCTCGATGCGACCGACCTGCAGCTGGGCCAGGCACAGGCGAAAGCAGCCGTGGCCGCCGCCGACAGCAACCTGTCGCTGGCCAAGGCCGAGCTTGAACGCTATCGCGAGCTGCGCCAGAAGAATTTCGTCAGCCAGGCCGTGCTGGATGCCAAGGAAGCCGCCTACAAATCGGCACTCGCCGGACATGAACAAGCCAGCGCCGGCCTGAAGGTACAGACCAACCAGAGCAGCTATGCCAGCCTGTTTGCGGATGCCGATGGCGTGGTGACCGGTATCGACGCCGAAGTCGGCCAGGTGGTGTCTTCGGGCACGCCGGTGGTCCGCATTGCGCGCACCGGCGAGACCGAGGTGCGCGTCAGCATTCCGGAAGACCAGGTGGAATTGCTGCGCAAGGCAGTGGACGTGAAGGTCCGCACCTGGGCCCATCCGGGCGAGGCCATCACGGGCCATGTGCGCGAGATTGCGCCGGTGGCCGATCCCGCCACCCGTACCTTCACCGCCAAAGTCGCGATACCGAAAGCCGGCAATGACATTCGCCTAGGCATGACGGCCACGGTCGCCTTCGCCAGCGCGGCGATGCCCGGCATACGCCTGCCGCTGACGGCGCTGTTCCACAACAAGGAAGCGACCTCGGTCTGGGTGATCGACAAGGGCGCGGTCAGGCTGGTGCCGGTCCAAGTCGCCGGCGCGAGCGGCAATGAAGTATTGATCGCCTCCGGCCTCGATCATGGCCAGGCCGTGGTGACCGCAGGCGTGAACATGCTGCGCGAAGGCCAGAAGGTGACCGTGCTGGGCCAGGAGCTGGCCGCGATCAAGGCTGCGCCTGCCGCCGAGGCTCAGCCGCCGGCAGCGGCACAAGTTGCGCCGGCTATGCCAGCAGAATCGGCAGCGTCGGCAGCATCCACAGCACCGGCGCAGGCAGCCAAGCAATGAAGCACCGCCTGAACCTTTCGCGCTGGGCGCTCGAACACATTCCCTTCATCCGCTACCTGATGGTGGTGCTGCTGTTGGGCGGCATCATGAGCTATTCCAAGCTCGGCCAGGACGAAGACCCGCCTTTCACTTTCCGCGCCATGGTCGTGCGCGCCTACTGGCCGGGCGCGAGTTCGGTGCAGATGGCCGAGCAAGTCACCGACAAGATCGAGAAGACGCTGCAGGAAGTACCGTACGCGGACAAAATCCGCAGCTATTCGAAGCCGGGTGAGACGCTGATCATCCTCGAGCTGCGCGAATCGGCGCCGCCCAAGGACGTCAGCAACAGCTGGTACCAGGTGCGCAAGAAGGTCGGCGACATGCGTGGCACGCTGCCGTCGGGCGTGGTCGGGCCTTTCTTCAATGATGAATTCGGCGATACCTTCGGCTCCATCTTCGCGCTGTCAGCAGACGGATTCACGATGGCCGAGGTCAAGGAATACGCAGACTTCGTGCGCCAGCAGTTGCTGGGCGTGCCTTCGGTGGCCAAGGTCGAGCTGTATGGCGTGCAGGATGAAAAGGTCTTCATCGAGTTCTCGTCGAAGAAATTCGCGCAGCTCGGCATCCCGTTCGATCAGGTCGTCCAGCAGATCAATGCGCAGAATGCGGTCGAGGGCAGCGGCGTGCTGGTGACGCCGAGCGACAACCTGCAGGTGCGGGTATCGGGCCAGACCCGGAATGTGAAGGAGCTGGAGAACCTGCCACTGCGCGCCAATGGCAACAGCTTCCGCCTCGGCGATTTCGCCAAGGTCACGCGCGCCTATCAGGACCCGCCGCGCGACAAGATGCGTTATAACGGCAAGGAAGTGATCGGCCTCGGCGTGGCGATGGAAAAGGGCGGCGACATCATCGTGCTCGGCCGCCTGCTGGAAGAAAAGGCCGCCGCGATCCAGGCCAAGCTGCCGGTCGGTATCAAGCTCGAGCGCGTGGCCGACCAGCCGCGTGCGGTCGCGCAGTCGGTCAATGAGTTCCTGAAGGTGCTGGCCGAGGCGGTCTTCATCGTGCTGGCGGTCAGCTTCGTGTCGCTCGGCCTGCATACCAAGCCCTTTCGCATCGATGCGCGCCCGGGCCTGGTGGTGGGCCTGACGATTCCGCTGGTGCTGGCCGCCACTTTCCTTGCGATGCGCATCTTCGGCATCGACTTGCACAAGATCTCGCTGGGCGCGCTGATCATTGCGCTGGGCCTGCTGGTCGATGACGCGATCATTGCCGTCGAGATGATGGTGCGAAAGATGGAAGAAGGGCTGTCGCGTTTCGATGCGGCGACCTATGCGTACACCTCGACCGCGATGCCGATGCTGACCGGCACCCTGATTACTGCGGCCGGCTTCCTGCCGATCGGCTTTGCCAAGTCGGTGGCCGGCGAATATACGTTCTCGATGTTCTCGGTGAACGTGATCGCGCTGCTGATCTCGTGGGTGGTGGCGGTGATGTTCACGCCTTACATCGGCTACCTGCTGCTGCGCGTCAAGCCGGCCAGCAGCGCCGACGGCCATCACGAGTTGTTCGACACGCCGTTCTACCTCCGGCTGCGCCGCGTCGTGAACTGGTGCGTCGAGTACCGCAAGACCACGATCGCGCTGACGCTGGGCGGCTTCATGCTGGGCGTTTTCGGCTTCAAGTTCATCGAGCAGCAGTTCTTCCCGGATTCCTCGCGTCCCGAGCTGATGGTCGAGATGTGGCTGCCGGAAGGCTCGTCTTACCAGGCGACCGAAGCGCAGGCGAAGAAGTTCGAGCAGTTCATCATGCAGCAACCGGGGCTGGAGAGCGTGACGACTTATGTCGGCACCGGCAGTCCGCGCTTCTACCTGCCGCTGGACCAGATTTTCCCGCAGTCGAACGTTGCGCAACTGGTGGTCCTGCCGGTGGATGCGAAGGCGCGCGAAGTGTTGCGTCTGAAGATCATCGAAGCCTTCAAGACCGATTTCCCGGAAGTGCGCGGCCGCGTGAAGCTTCTGCCCAACGGGCCGCCCGTGCCTTACCCGGTGCAGTTCAAGGTCAGCGGCACGGATATCGACAAGGTGCGCACGATCGCCGACGAGGTGAAGGCCATCATGCGCAAGAACCCGAACGCCATCGGCGTCAACGACAACTGGAACGAGTCGGTGAAAGTGCTGCGCATCGACCTCGACCAGGACAAGCTGCGCGCGCTCGGCATCAGCTCGCAGAGCGTGATGCGGGCGGCGAACACCATCCTGACCGGCACGACGATCGGCCAGTTCCGCGACCGCGACAAGCTGATCGACATCGTGATGCGCCAGCCGGTGGAGGAGAGGGCGACCATCACCGCGCTTAACAGCGCCAGCATCCCGGCGGGCAATGGACGTGCGGTGCCGTTGTCGCAGCTGGCGACGCCGCGCTTCGTCTGGGAGCCGGGCGTGGCCTGGCGCGAAGGGCGTGACTGGGCGATCACGGTGCAGTCCGATGTCGTCGATGGCATCCAGGGGCCGACCGTGTCGATGCAGATCGATCCCGAGCTCAATGCGCTGCGCGCCAAGCTGCCGCCGGGTTACCAGGTGAAGCTGGCCGGCGCGATCGCCGATAGCGGGAAGGCGCAGGATGCCATCGCGGCCAATGTGCCGTTGGTGATCTTCATCGTGTTCACGCTGCTGATGCTGCAGTTGCACAGCTTCTCGCGTTCGGTGCTGGTGTTCCTGACCGGCCCGCTGGGCGTGGCTGGCGCCGCGCTGGCGCTGCTGATCCTGCAGCGGCCGTTCGGCTTTGTCGCGCAGCTGGGCGTGATCGCGCTGTTCGGCATGATCATCCGTAACTCGGTGATTCTGGTCGACCAGATCGAGCAGGACATTGCGGCCGGTGTCCCGGCCTGGGATGCGATCGTCGGTTCGGCGGTGCGCCGCTTCCGGCCCATCGTGCTGACCGCTGCCACGGCGGTGCTGGCGATGATCCCGCTGTCGCGCTCGGTGTTCTGGGGCCCGATGGCGGTGGCCATCATGGGCGGCCTGATCGTGGCCACGTTGCTGACCATGCTGTTCCTGCCGGCGCTGTATGCGGCCTGGTTCCGCGTGAAAAGGCCGCAGTGAGCGGGCAAAACGCATTTTTAAGGCCGGCGAGGGCGTTTTTCAGCTAAAATCGCGGGCTGAAGTCAAAAGCCACGAGTAGTACGGCGACGCAGGGCGACCGCTTTGACACCGGGGTCGCCCTTTGCATTTCTTGAAACGGATGCAGGCTGCAGTCCGATAGTGCAGCCGGCACCGTTGTCGCGAGGATGGCGAAATTGGTAGACGCACCAGGTTTAGGTCCTGACGCCAGCAATGGTGTGGGGGTTCGAGTCCCCCTCCTCGCACCAACCGAATGATGATTAACTTTTTGGACGATTCACATGGCAACTGCAGTCGAAACCCTGGAAAAACTTGAGCGCCGCGTCACGCTGACCGTGGCACTGGCCGACGTCAATGCCGAGGTCGAGAAGCGCCTGAAAGTGCGCGCGCGCACCGCCAAGGCCCCGGGTTTCCGTCCGGGCAAAGTGCCGATGAAGATGGTCGCAGCCCAGTTCGGCGCGATGGTCGAGAACGAAGTGCTGAACGACAAAGTCGGCCAGGCCTTCGCTGAAGCGACCGTCGAAGCGCAACTGCGCGTGGCCGGTTTCCCGCGCATCGAGCCGAAAGCCGATGAAAAGACCGAAGGCGCACTGGTGTTCCAGGCGACTTTCGAGGTGTACCCGGAAGTGAAGATTGGCGACCTGGCTTCGGTCGAAGTCGAGAAGAGCAAGGCTGAAGTCACCGACGCCGAGATCGACAAGACCATCGACATCCTGCGCAAGCAGCGCGTGCACTACCACACCAAGGGCGAGCAGGGCGCGCACGGCGACGGCGGCCCGGATGCTTCGGCCCAGAACGGCGACCGCGTGACCTGCGACTTTGTCGGCACCATCGACGGCGTTGAATTCCAGGGCGGCAAGGCACAGGACTTCGTGTTCGTGCTCGGCGAAGGCCGCATGCTGAAGGAATTCGAAGATGCAGCGCTGGGCCTGAAGGTCGGCGATTTGAAGAAATTCCCGCTGAGCTTCCCGGCCGATTACCACGGCAAGGACGTGGCTGGCAAAACCGCCGAATTCACCATCACGATGAAGAAGGTCGAGTGGGCGCACATGCCGGAAATCGACGCCGAATTCGCGAAGAGCCTGGGCGTTGCCGATGGCGACATGCAGAAAATGCGCGCTGATATTCGCGCCAATCTTGAACGCGAAGTCGGTAACCGTATCAAAGCACGTACCAAGGCGAGCGTGATGGATGCGCTGATCAAGGTTGCGGAGCTGGACGTGCCGAAAGCGCTGCTGGAGCAGGACGCCGAGCGCCTCGCAGAAATGACCCGCCAGGACATGCGCCAGCGGGGCATGGATGTGAAGGACATGCCTTTCCCGACCGACCTGTTCACTGCGCAGGCTGACCGTCGCGTCCGCCTTGGCCTGATTCTGTCGGAGATGGTCAAAGCCAATTCGCTGCAGGCGACGGCTGATCAGATCAAGGCCTATGTCGATGATTTCGCCAAAGCCTACGAAGATCCGCAGCAAGTTGTGAAGTACTACTTCAGCGACCGTAACCGTCTGGCCGAAGTCGAAGCACTGGTACTGGAAGAGAACGTCGTCAACTTCGTGCTGGGCAAGGCGAAGGTCAGCGACAAGGCAGTGTCGTTCGACGAACTCATGAACGAAGCAGGCGCCTGATCTCCTGTCTGATGCTTAGGTGACGGCGCTTAAAGCCGTCACATTCAGCCGCTGCAAAGATAGATGGCCGCAAGTTTGGGTGAGGCAGGGAATTCGTGACGCATGCGTCACGCCTGCCGAAGCGGTTCGCCCTGCATGGCGAACCGTGGAAGACTTAAAAACGCGGTGAGCAGTTCAGACGCATCAAAGAGCCTTACCTGATAGACGGCCGCAAGTTTGGTTACACTACCGCTTGCGGCCTTCTTGTTTTTGCAGCGACCGCCTCCATAACGCACGATAGACCCCACAACCCGGAAAAGACCATGACTGACTTCCATCGCAAATCCGCACTCGACACCGACATGCTGGGCATGGTGCCGATGGTGATCGAGCAGAGCGGCCGCGGCGAGCGCGCCTATGACATCTACTCGCGCCTGCTGAAGGAGCGCGTGATCTTCCTGGTCGGCCCGGTCAACGACCACACGGCCAACCTTGTGGTTGCGCAGATGCTGTTCCTGGAAAGCGAGAATCCGGACAAGGACATCTCGCTGTATATCAATTCGCCGGGCGGCTCGGTATCGGCCGGCCTCGCGATCTTCGATACGATGAAGTTCATCAAGCCGGACGTGTCCACCCTGTGTACCGGTCTGGCTGCTTCGATGGGCGCCTTCCTGCTGTCGGCCGGTGCCAAGGGCAAGCGTTTCTCGCTGCCGAACTCGCGCATCATGATTCACCAGCCGCTGGGCGGCGCCCAGGGTCAGGCCGCTGACATCGAGATCCAGGCGCGCGAAATCCTGTACCTGCGCGAGCGCCTGAACATGATCCTGGCCGAGAACACCGGCCAGTCGATCGAGCAGATCGCGAAGGACACCGACCGCGACAACTTCATGTCCGCCGAACAAGCCGTCGAATACGGCATGATCGACAAGGTGCTGACGCACCGAGCCTGATAAGCGGAGGATTGGCCGGAGGCGTTAACCGGCCAGGGAATCGTCAGCCGGGGAACTCCCCGTTTTGTGCGGTTCCGGATGCCTCTCCATGCGCCGGCCAGTTGGTTGCAAGTTTGCAACGAACTGGCCGTCTTCTTTACTGCGGGCCGGCGTGACGGAAAACCGATTCGCAGGTAAGATCGACCCAAACTCAACAGATTTCGCACCATTCCATGTCCGACAAGAAATCCTCCAGCGGCGAAAAATTGCTGTATTGCTCATTCTGCGGCAAGAGCCAGCATGAGGTAAAAAAGCTGATCGCCGGCCCGTCGGTCTTCATCTGCGACGAGTGCATCGACCTGTGCAACGACATCATCCGCGACGAAGCGTCGACGGTGGAGTCGGTCAGCCCGAAGTCGGACCTGCCCATCCCGCAAGAGATCCTCGATCTGCTGGGTCAGTACGTGATCGGCCAGGAACCGGCCAAGCGCACCCTGGCCGTCGCGGTCTACAACCATTACAAGCGCCTGCGCCATCTGGGCAAGAAGGATGATGTCGAGCTCGCCAAGAGCAACATCCTGCTGATCGGCCCGACCGGCTCCGGCAAGACCCTGCTGGCACAAACGCTGGCGCGCATGCTGAACGTGCCTTTCGTGATCGCCGATGCGACCACGCTGACGGAAGCCGGCTATGTCGGCGAAGATGTCGAGAACATCATCCAGAAGCTGCTGCAGAACTGCAATTACGAAGTCGAGAAGGCGCAGAAGGGCATCGTCTACATCGACGAGATCGACAAGATCTCGCGCAAGTCCGACAACCCGTCCATCACCCGTGACGTATCGGGCGAGGGCGTGCAGCAGGCGCTGCTGAAACTGATCGAAGGCACGATGGCTTCGGTGCCGCCGCAAGGTGGTCGCAAGCATCCGAACCAGGACTTCGTGCAGATCGATACGACCAACATCCTGTTCATCTGCGGCGGCGCATTCGACGGCCTGGCCAAGATCATTTCCGATCGCTCGGAAAAGGGCGGCATCGGCTTCTCCGCGCTTGTGAAGAGCAAGACCGACAGCGCCGACAGCCAGAAGATGAGCGACGTCGAGCCGGAAGACCTGATCAAGTTCGGCCTGATCCCGGAACTGGTCGGCCGTTTGCCAGTGGTCGCGACCCTGTCCGAGCTGACCGAAGATGCGCTGATCCAGATCCTCCTCGAGCCGAAGAACGCGCTGATCAAGCAGTACGCGAAGCTGCTCGAGATGGAAGGCGCGGAGCTGGAAGTGCGTCCCGCTGCGCTGCATGCGATCGCGAAGAAGGCCATCGCCCGCAAGACTGGCGCCCGTGGCCTGCGCTCGATCGTCGAGCATGCGCTGCTGGATGTGATGTTCGAATTGCCGAATCAGCAAAACGTGGCCAAGGTCGTCATCGACGAGAACACGATCACCAATGGCGCCAAGCCGCTGATGATCTACCACGAGCAGCCGAAGGTCTCGGGAGCCAAGTAAGCCAGCGGACCAAGCGCCATTGCCCAAACGCGACCCAGACCCCATCCGGGGTGCAAAACAGCGTTTCGATGCATCGAAACTGAAAGAAGGCCGGCCATCACTGATGCCGGCCTTTTTTTATGATTTCTGCCAGAAACACTGGCAAACGGACAAAAACAGGCAAAAATTTGCGCTTTCCGGGCGTTTTTTGAACATTCGCAGTACAATCGGAATCAACAGCAGCACACACGGCTTCCATCGAAAAGCCACCGGGAACAGTCTCTCGCGTGGCTTTTTCCGCTCTTTTTCCCAAAAACGCTTGATAAATTGCGCATTTCGGCATGTTTCAGCCAAGAAATGACCTGTTTTGACGGTTTTCCTCATGCTTTTGAGCATTCTGTCGAAGCGTAAATTAATGTGTGCAGGTGACTTGTAACCGGCCAGTTCGTGCCAACATGCATGACAACGCATTCTGACAACAGGATGCGCCCCAACGGATTTTCCGAACCTGAGGTATTAGACAAAGGCTCGCCATGACAATGACTTCACAATTCTCCGAACCTACCCAGTTGCCGCTGCTCCCGCTGCGCGACGTGGTTGTGTTCCCGCACATGGTGATCCCGCTGTTCGTCGGTCGTCCCAAGTCCATCAAGGCGCTGGAAGCAGCGATGGAACAGGGCAAGAGCATCATGCTCGCCGCGCAGAAGGCCGCTGCCAAGGATGAACCGTCACCCGACGACATCTACGAGATCGGCTGCATCGCCAATATCCTGCAAATGCTGAAGCTGCCCGACGGTACCGTGAAGGTGCTGGTCGAAGGTGCGCAGCGTGCACGCATCCATCACATCACCGAAGCCGAATCGCATTTCGTGGCCGACCTGTCGCCGGTCGAGTCCGAATCCGGCGATGAAGCCGAAGTCGAGGCGATGCGCCGCGCGATCGTTCAGCAGTTCGACCAGTACGTCAAACTGAACAAGAAGATCCCGCCCGAGATCCTGACCTCGCTGGCCGGCATCGATGACGCCGGCCGCCTGGCCGACACCATCGCCGCCCACCTGCCGCTCAAGCTCGAGCAGAAGCAGGTGATCCTCGAGATCTTCAATGTCGCCAAGCGCCACGAGCACCTGCTGGGCCAGCTCGAAGCCGAGCTCGACATCCTGCAGGTGGAAAAACGCATCCGTGGCCGCGTCAAGCGCCAGATGGAGAAGTCGCAGCGCGAGTACTACCTGAACGAACAGGTGAAAGCGATCCAGAAGGAACTGGGCGAGGGCGAAGAGGGCGCCGACCTCGAAGAACTCGACAAGAAGATCCTCGCGGCCAAGATGCCGAAGGAAGCGCGCGAGAAGGCGCAGAGCGAGCTGAAGAAGTTGAAGCTCATGTCGCCGATGTCCGCGGAAGCGACCGTCGTGCGCAACTACATCGACGTGCTGATCGGCCTGCCGTGGAAGAAGAAGTCCAAGGTCAACAACGATCTCTCGAACGCCGAGAAGGTGCTCGAGGAAGATCACTACGGCCTCGACAAGATCAAGGAACGCATCCTGGAATACCTCGCCGTGCAGCAGCGCGTCGACAAGGTCAAGGCGCCGATCCTGTGCTTCGTCGGCCCGCCAGGCGTCGGCAAGACCTCGCTCGGCCAGTCGATCGCACGTGCGACGAACCGCAAGTTCGTGCGCATGGCCTTGGGCGGCGTGCGTGACGAAGCCGAGATCCGCGGCCATCGCCGTACCTACATCGGTTCGATGCCGGGCAAGATCCTGCAGAGCATGGCCAAGACCGGCGTGCGCAATCCGCTGTTCCTGCTCGACGAGATCGACAAGCTGGGCCAGGACTTCCGTGGCGATCCCGCATCGGCGCTGCTCGAAGTGCTGGATCCGGAGCAGAACCACACCTTCGCCGACCACTACGTCGAGGTCGACTTCGACCTGTCGGACGTGATGTTCGTCGCGACCTCGAACAGCTTCAACATCCCGCCGGCGCTGCTGGACCGGATGGAAGTCATTCGCCTGTCGGGTTACACCGAAGATGAAAAGACCAGCATCGCGCAGCGTTACCTGCTGCCGAAGCAGATCAAGAACAACGGCCTGAAGGAAGCCGAGATCAGCGTCGCCGAATCGGCGATCCGCGACATCATCCGCTACTACACCCGCGAGGCCGGTGTGCGTTCGCTCGACCGTGAGATCTCCAAGATCTGCCGCAAGGTCGTGAAGATGCTGCTGCTGAAGAAGCAGGACAAGAAGATCACCGTCACCAGCCGCAACCTGGACAAGTTCCTCGGCGTGCGCCGTTATGACTTCGGCGTCGCAGAGAAAGAAAACCAGATCGGCCAGGTGGTGGGTCTCGCGTGGACCGAAGTGGGCGGCGATCTGCTGACCATCGAAGCGATGACAATGCCGGGCAAGGGCAACACCATCCGCACCGGTACGCTGGGCGATGTGATGAAGGAATCGATCGAGGCAGCTCGCACCGTCGTTCGCAGCCGCGCCTCGCTGCTCGGCATCAAGAACGATGTGTTCGAGAAGACCGACATCCACATCCACGTGCCGGAAGGCGCAACGCCGAAAGATGGACCTTCGGCCGGTATCGCGATGACGACCGCGCTGGTGTCGGTGTTCACCGGTATTCCGGTGCGTGCCGATGTCGCGATGACGGGCGAGATCACGCTGCGCGGCGAGGTGCTGCCCATCGGCGGGCTGAAGGAAAAGATGCTGGCTGCGCTGCGCGGTGGTATCAAGACCGTGCTGATCCCCGAGCAGAACGTGAAAGACCTGGCCGAGATTCCGGACAACGTGAAGACCAGTCTGGAAATCGTGCCGGTACGCTGGATCGACAAGGTGCTCGACATCGCGCTCGAACGCAAGCCGGTGCCGCTGCCCGAGGAAGAAGCTGCGCCCGAAGCCGCTGTCACCAGTGGCGACAAGGCTGGCACGGCCGTCATCAAGCATTAAGCCATCGTCGGCTTGATGAATTGGACGGTAGTGCCATGAGGTGGCATGAGGTGGCGGCGCGATGTTGCGACCTCATGCATCGTTCTCATGCATCGTCCTCGTGCAAGGACTTCATGCAGCTGCAGCATTGCTGCATGAGCCGATTCAATGACGAAAGAAAAAGCGCCCTGCGGGGCGCTTTTTTGATGCAAAATTTTGGCGCGCTGCGATGCGCGTCATTGCAGCATGCCTGACGATGCGCAGCGCCACCCTGTTGGCTGTGGCGGATGTAGGCTTTGGTCGGCAAATGCGCGGCGATTTATGTGCGGCGCACGCAAGAAAACCGATTCAATCCCGGCAATTTCGATTGGCGGTTATCAGAATCGGTAAATTTCTTGACACTAATCTTTCCGGCTAGTCTAATACCCGCTGCAGAAAATTTTGAACAACATGTCCTGAGGGGATGTCAGTGAACAAAACTGAACTGATTGATGAAATCGCCAAAGCAGCGGATATCTCCAAAGCTTCCGCCAGCCGTGCTCTGGAAGCCGTGATCGACACCGTGACGGCTACCCTGAAGCAGGATGGCTCGGTGACGCTGGCAGGTTTCGGTACTTTCTCGGTCAGCGCACGCGCTGAGCGTATCGGCCGCAACCCGCGTACGCGCGAAGAGATCAAGATCGAAGCTTCCAAGGTGCCGAAATTTAAACCTGGCAAAGCTTTGAAAGATGCGCTAAACTAGCGGTTTTTCCGGCGTGGTGACAAACGCCGGGACAAGCTGGCTAGCGCAAGGCAGGCCACGGTTGCAGCAGTAATTGATTACAGCAGCAGTCGTAGCAAACCGAAGCGGGTGCTTAGCTCAGTTGGTAGAGCGGCGCCCTTACAAGGCGTAGGTCGGGAGTTCGAGCCTCTCAGCACCCACCAACAGCCAGCATGTCGATGCAGTTTCAGGAGTGGTAGTTCAGTCGGTTAGAATACCGGCCTGTCACGCCGGGGGTCGCGGGTTCGAGTCCCGTCCACTCCGCCAAACCGAAAAAGGCGAACCCAGTGTTCGCCTTTTTTTTATTCTCACTTCAAAAAATAACGCGCCCCACAAAAGCGCTGGAGACCGAGTGCACCATGCTTGAATTCATCCGCACCCACCGTCGCCTGATGCAGTTCCTGCTTCTGCTGATCATTTTCCCGTCGTTCGCGTTCTTCGGCCTCGAGTCGTACACGCGCATGAGCAGCAAGGAAGCGCCGGTCGCCAAAGTCGCCGGCAAGGAAATCAGCCAGCGTGAATGGGACACCGCCCACGCGCGCCAGCTCGATCGTTTCAAGCAGATGTTCGGCGAGCAGTTCAACCCGGCCATGTTCGACACGCCGGACGCCCGCCAGGGCACGCTGGAAAACCTGGTGGCGCAGCGTGCGCTGTCGGGCTACGTGATGGACAACCACCTGACCGTCTCCGATGACACGCTGCGCAAGACCATCGTCGACATCGGCGGCCTGAAGAATGCCGATGGCAGCTTCGACAAGGAACGCTACAAGCAACTGCTGGCTGCCCAGGGTCTGACGGCCGAGAAGTTTGAAGCCAGCCTGCGCCATGACCTCGCAATCCAGCAGCTCAACGCCGTCATTCAGGGCACGGCCTTCGTGCCGAAGGCTGTCGCACAGCGCATCTCGTCGCTGAACCAGCAGAAGCGCGAAGTGCAGGAGCTGACGCTGAACGTCGCCGACTTCAAGCCGCAGGTGAAGGTCACCGATGAAATGCTGCAGGCTTACTACGACGAGCATGCTGCCCAGTTCGAAGTGCCGGAAATGGTCAAGGCCGAGTACATCGTGCTGGCCGCGCCGGTGGTCGAGCAGCAAGTGCAAGTCACCGATGCCGACATCAAGCAGTACTACGAGCAGAACCTCGCACGCTACAAGACCGACGAACAACGCCGCGCCAGCCACATCCTGATCAAGGCTGACAAAGCTGCGCCGGCTGCCGAGAAGGGTGCTGCCAAGGCCAAGGCCGAGAAGCTGCTCGAGCAACTGAAGAAGGCGCCGAATGATTTCGCGAAGCTGGCCAAAGAGCATTCGCAAGACCCGGGTTCGGCCGAGCGCGGTGGCGACCTCGACTTCTTCGGCAAGGGCATGATGGTCAAGCCTTTCGAAGATGCCGCCTATGCGATGAAGGAAGGCCAGATCAGCGATGTCGTCGAATCGGACTTCGGCTTCCACATCATCAAGCTGACTGCGATCAAGCCGGCTGCGACCCGCCCGCTGGCCGAGGTCAAAGCCAACATCGATGACGAGATCCGCCGCAACGAAGCCGGCAAGAAGTTTGCATCGATGGCCGAGACCTTCACCAACATGGTCTACGAGCAGCCGGACAGCCTGAAGCCTGTCGCCGAGAAGCTGGGCCTGAAGATTGAAGTCGCCGAGCGCCTCATGCGCAAGCCCAACCCCGCGCTGCCGAAGCAGGCATCGTTCAACCAGCCGAAATTCCTGGCGGCGATCTTTGCCGACGATGCACTGAAGAACAAGCACAATACCGAAGCCGTTGAAGTCGGCCCCGGCATCCTGATCGCCGGCCATGTGGTCGAGTACAAGCCGGTCAGCAAGATCCCGCTGTCGGAAGTGAAGACCATCATCGAAGGCCAGGTGGCTTCGGTCGAAGCCGAGAAGCTGGCCAAGGCGGCCGGCGAGAAGAAGCTGGCCGAGCTGAAGGCCGGCGGTACTGCCGAGTTCGGTGCCGCCAAGTCGGTATCGCGCACGAACTTCAACGGCGTCGCCGGCCCCGCGATCGCTGCCCTGATGAAGGCCGACACCAACAAGCTGCCGGCCTACGTCGGCCTGCCCACCCCGGGCAAGGGCTACAGCATCTTCCGCATCAATTCGGTCGACAATGTCGTGGCCGACGAGGAAGCGGTGAAGGCCGAGAAGCAGCAGGTCGAAGAATTCCTCGCGTCGCAAGAGATGGCGGCCTACCTGGCCGTGGTCAAGAAGCGTGCGAAGGCCGAGATCCTGAAGCCGGTGGTCGCTGCCAAGCCGGCAGCGGCGCCAGTCGCTCCGAACGCGCCGGCCACCGCCGTGAAGTAAGCCGATGCGCTTCAGCGCATGAAAAGAAAATGCCCGCAGCTGCGGGCATTTTTTTGGGCGCTGGCCGCGCCTGGCGGAGGCTCAGGCGAGCAGTCCTGCGTTCGCCGGCACCTCGCTTGCGATCAGTGCGTGCGCGGCTTGAGTGAAGTCTGTATCGGCGATCCCCGTCAGTGCCAGCGGCAGCGCATCGCCATAGCGGATGAAATTGCGATGGATGGAGCGCAGGTAAGACGGGTCGTAGTGCTCGACCAGCAGAGCCTCGACCATCTCGGCGGTATGGCCATCTCGCGCCAGCTTGGTCCAGCGATTGATCTTCTCATGTCCATGCAATTGCACCAGATGGCCGAGCTGCGTGGCCAGCAAGCCGGTGTCATCGACCAGGTGCGGATAATCCTCGATCAGCAGCGCCACGCGATCGGCCATGCGCGTGTCAACGCGCACACAATCGGACGAACGGATGCGCTCCATCAGCTTGTCCGGCACGCGCAGGTCGCCGATCTTCTTGCTCTCCGATTCGACATAGACCACGCGTTGCGGCGACAGGCGTCGCAGCACATCCCATAGCCGGCTCTCGAACATTTTTTGCGATGGCTGCGGCGCCGTCGGCAGGCCGCCGAGTACCGAGCCACGATGATGGGCCAGCTGCTCCAGATCCAGCACCTGTGCGCCTTCGCGTGCCAGCACTTGCAACAGGCGGCTCTTGCCGCTGCCGGTGGTGCCGCAGACGGCGCGGAAAGTGAAGCGTTCGGCCTGCTCGTCGAGATGCGCAATCACGCTGCGCCGGTAAGCCTGGTAGCCGCCTTCGAGCTGCGATACGGGCCAGCCGATGCGCGCAAAGATGTGCGCAACCGCACCGCTACGGTTGCCGCCACGCCAGCAATAGACCAGCGGCTGCCATTCCTTGGGCATCTCGAGGAAACGCTGCTGCAGGAACAGGCCGATGTTCTGCGACACCAGCGCCGCACCGATCTTGCGCGCCTCGAATGGGCTCACCTGCCTGTCCAATGTACCGACGTGCGCACGTTGTTCATCATCGAGCACCGGGCAATTGATCGCGCCGGGGATGTGGTCCAGTGCGTATTCCGACGGTGAGCGCACGTCGATGATGCAGTTGTACTGATCGAGCTCGGGTAGCACCTGATCGGCGCCCAGCAGGGCCGGATATTTCATGGCAGCTTTCATTACCGGCCCGCCTTCAGCATGGGCTTGAGCACCGGCCAGACATTGCGCAACATGACGGATTGCGCTTCACGATTGGGATGGATGCGGTCTGGCTGGAACCAGCGGTCGGTATCGTCGAGGCCGTTCAGCAGGAAGGGCACCAGTTTCACGCCCTTGTCCTTGCCGAGGGTTTCGTACATTGCGGTAAAGCGCTTGCTGTAATCCGGGCCATAGTTCGGTGGCACCTGCATGCCGACCAGCAGCGTGCGCGCACCGGCCCGCGAAGCCATCGTGACCATTTCGCGCAGGTTGGCCTGAGTGGCGGGCAAGGACAGGCCGCGCAAGCCGTCGTTGCCGCCGAGTTCGAGGATCAGGATGGCGGGCTTGTGCTGTGCCAGCAGCGCTGGCAGACGCGCCTTGCCACCGGCCGTGGTCTCGCCGCTGATGCTGGCGTTGACAAGCGTGGCTTCGAGCTTGTCGTCACGCAGTTGCTGCGCCAGCAGGCTGGCCCAGCCAGTGCCACGTGGCAGCCCGTATTCAGCCGACAGGCTGTCGCCGAGCAGCAGCAGGGTTTTTGATGCAGAATGGGCGGGCAGTGCGGCTGCCCACAGGCAGCAGGCCAGCATCCAGCAGCGCAGCACGACACGGCCCGCGCTCATCGGCATCGATGCCGGCTTCGATGCAGACACAGATGTCGATGATGTCGACGTTGATGCCGACCTGTAGGCAGAAGGCCGCATCAGTCGCCACGCCAACCATCCCTTCACGCAAACCTGCATGCAATCACACTCCATGATGAAACCAGCGACGGCCAGGCCCGCGATCGAAGTCAGCGGCCTGGGCAAGACCGTGACCGATGCCAGCGGTGAACTGACCATTCTTCAGGACGTGCATTTTACCGTGCCCACTGGCGCCACAATGGCGCTGGTTGGTGCTTCCGGTTCAGGAAAATCGACCTTGCTGGGCTTGTTGGCCGGACTCGATACGCCGACCTCGGGCACGGTGCACATCGACGGCGTCGATTTGTATGCGCTCGATGAAGATGGCCGTGCCGGGCTGCGCAAGGAAAAGCTGGGCTTCGTATTCCAGTCCTTTCAGTTGCTGGGGCACCTGACGGCGCTTGAGAATGTGATGCTGCCGCTGGAACTGCGCGGTGATCCGAAGGCGCGCGAGAAGGCCGAGGCCATGCTCGCTCGGGTCGGTCTCGGGCAGCGCCTGAAGCACTATCCGAAATACCTGTCGGGTGGCGAACAGCAGCGGGTGGCACTGGCGCGTGCCTTCGTCACCGAGCCGCCACTGCTGCTGGCCGATGAACCTACCGGCAGCCTGGACGCCGCCACCGGCGAGGCCGTGATACAGCTGATGTTCAGCCTCAACCGCGAACTGGGTTCGACACTGGTGCTCGTTACGCATGATCCGTCGATTGCGGCACTGTGCGAGCGCCGTTTGACCATGCATGCGGGACGATTGATCGAAGATGTGGCGGCCTGAATCAGCCTGAATCAGCCCGCCGATGCCGTGTTCCGGACGAGACGGTTCAATGCCGTCCGGATATAGGGCAGCAGTTCACCTGCCGTCACGCCCACCGGGCCGGTGCCGGCGGCGACCATGTCGTCGGCAGCTCGGCCATGCAGCCAGACCGCAGCCAGCGCCGCTTCCCATGCCGGCCATTGCTGCGCCAGCAGTGCGCCGCACAGTCCTGACAGGACATCGCCGCTGCCCGCCGTCGCCAGTGCCGGATTGCCGGTGCCATTGATGATGACGCGACCGCCGGGCGCAGCGATCACGCTGCCCGATCCCTTCAGCGCCACGACCGCATGAAAGCGGCGCGCGAGTTCACGTGCCACACGCATGCGGTCGGCCTGCACCGTTCGTACATCGCAGCTCGCCAGCCGGGCGGCTTCCAGCGGATGCGGCGTCAGGATGGCCGGCGCAGGGCGTGCGGCCAGCTTGGCCTGCAAGGGCGCTTCTTCAGCGAGCAGGTTCAGTCCATCGGCATCGATCACCAGCGGCAAGCGCGAGGCCAGCGCACGCGACAGCAAATCATTCGCGGCCGTCGACATGCCGAGGCCGGGCCCGGCGACGATGGCGCCATCCTTGAACGCGACGGCATGCGCATCCCGGCACATCAGTTCGGGATGCACCGGGTCGAACGCGGGCACGCTGCCGGCGAACGCCGCGAACACGCGGCCGGCGCCGGCCATTGCGCCCATGCGCGCCGCCAGCAGCACGGCACCTCCCATGCCGGCGGCGCCACCGATCACGGTCAGGTCGCCATAGCTTCCCTTGTGCGACGCATGCAGGCGGCGACGGGCAAATGAGCTGAATAGTGCAGGATCGTTGAGCCTGGCCTGCGGCTCTCCATACAGCCACGCATCCACTTGCAGGAAATCGACGTGCACCTCGCCTGCATGGTCGCGCCCCTGTCCGGTATGGAGTCCCGGCTTGTTACCGAGGAAGGTGATCGTGTGGCTGGCATGCACGGCGATATCGCCGACCAGGGTGCCGCTGTCGGCATCCAGTCCACTGGGCACGTCGATCGCCAGCACCGGGCATGGCAAGCGATTCAGCAAGTCGATCGCACGCCGCAAGTCGCCGTCGGGCCCACGGGAGAGGCCGATGCCGAACAGGCCGTCGATGGCGAGGTTGAAGCCGCAGTCCTGCACGGATTCCAGTTGCTCGAAACGGATGAAGCTGGCCGCGCTCTCGGCTGCGCGCCCGTAGGCTTGCGCGGCATCGCCCGTATAGCGTGCAGGGCCGGCCGCCAGCAGCACGTCGACATGGATGCCTTGCTCGGCCAGCAGGGCCGCGGCTTCCAGCGCATCGCCGCCATTGTTGCCGGGGCCGGCGACCACCAGCACGCGCGGCACCGGGGATGCCGCATGCAGCAGCTGCAGCGCCAGCTCGGCCGTGGCCTGGCCGGCGCGCTGCATCAGGGTGTCCATTGGATCGGTAGTGAGCGCGTTACGCTCGATGTCGCGGATCTGCGCGACGGAGTAGAGATTCAGGTCTGAAGGGTTGCGCGCCTCAGCGCAAGCGGTCGCCATAGCGGGTCAGGGTCAGGCCATCCATGTCGATTTCGGGACGCCGCTCGGTCATCATGTCGGCCAGCAGCTTGCCACTGCCGGCAGCCAGCGCCCAGGAACCCGCGCCATGACCGGCATTGATGAATACATTGCCGTACTTTGTGGTGCCGATCAAGGGCACGCCCTCCGGCAGCATCGCAGTCGGCCCGCACCAGAAGCTGGCGGTGCGGTAGTTGGCGGCATTCGGGAACCAGTCGTCGCCGACCTTGACGAGGGTGTTGATCGCCTTCTGGTGCAAATCGAAGCTCGACGAACCCAGCTCCGCGCAGCCGGCGATGCGGATGCGCTTGCCCAGGCGGGTCAGCGACACGCGGTAGGTATCGTCATACAGCGACACCTGCGGTGCCAGTTCGTATTCCTGGATGGCGGTCGATGCGGAATACACCTTCACCGGATACATCGGCAGGCTGATGCCCAGGCCCTTCAGCAGGCGCGAGCTGTCGGCGCCGGCTGCGATCACGACGGCATCGGCATCGATATGGTTACCGTCGATGGTGAAGCTGACCCCGCCCAGTTCGGGACGGACGGCCTGCACTTCGCTGTTGAAGTGGAACTCGACGCCCATGTCCTGCGCGCGTGTCTTCAGCTGGCGTACGAACAGCGGGCAGTTTCCAGCCCAGTCATCGGGCATGAACAGGGCGGAATGGAAGGGCGTGTCGGCCGACAGGGCCGGCTCCAGCTGGCGTGCGGCTTCGGCGTCGAGCAATTCATTGCGCGCGCCAAACTCGCCGAGCGCCTCCATCAGCGGCAAGGCCTGGTCGAGTTCCTTCTGGTTGCGGAACATCATCATCACGCCGCTGCGTTGCTGGAAGTCCAGCTCGTGCACCTGCACCAGGTGCTGCATCAGTTCCTGGCTGTAAGCGGCAAGGCGCTGCAGGCGTTGCTGGTTCTGCTTGAAGCGTTCGATGGCGCTTTCGCTCATCATGCGCTTGAGCCAGCCCCACATCGCGGGCTCGACCTTCGAGCTGAAGGCCATCGGGGATTCGGGGCGGAACAGCATGGACAGCACGCGGCTGGGCGTGCCGGGGGTGGACCAGGGACGGATGGACGCCGGTCCCATCAGGTCGAGGTTGCCGAAGCTCGCTTCCTGGGCGACGTTGCCATAGCGCTCGATGACGGCCACTTCATGGCCCGCTTCTGCCAGAAAATAAGCAGTGCAAACTCCGACGACACCGCCGCCGATCACAGCTACGCGCATTGGACTCCAGAACTTGAATAACCTCGTGGCCGGTACTGCGGCCGCGGGGCAGGTCTATGCCTGCAGGGCTTAACGCCACTGCGACAAGACGCCGCAGGGCAAAACGGCTATAGGGTAGCCGTAATCCCATTCCAAAACAATCGCTGCATCGGATCTTGTGCCGATTTGCAGATTTGTGCATCTGTGCGGTGCATGCACAGCTTGGGGGCTGGACAACTTGGTTCACGCACGAAATCGGACCGGTGATTGTGCACGCGATACAACGACTTTCCGTGTGCTTCACCATCACAAACCAGAAGGCTGTTGAACGAAGGCGGGCACGGCAATTGCAAATTCGATAATGCGGCCGTCGTTGAGCGATCGCGCACGAAGGGAGAAACCATGTTGCCACTGACCCGAACCCGAACCCTGAGCTCCCGGCCTGCACGGCATGGCGTCACCCATGCCGTCGGGCCGCGACTGCAGCGCACGCTGTGCGCGAAACTGCCGCGCATGGTGCAGCGGCGACGGCCAGACGTTGAAGCTGCGTGGCTGGCACCGCCACCGCCGTGCGTGCTACTGAAGCCCGTGCCGAGTGGCGGGGACCTTGCAGAGGGTGGGCCGACGGATGCGTTGCACGAAGCGCGGGTGTCCTGGGCCGTGGCGCGTCGTTCACGCATTCAAGTCGATCCGCAGCTGCTGGCGCAGCCACCGCGTGCATCGGACTCGTCGCTCGCCAATCCCTGGCGCACGGTGTTCGTGCCGCGCTCGGCCCTGCGCTGGCTGGCCTACACGGACCATACGCATGAGCGCAGCCACGGCAATTTGTGGCGCATAGGCGCGAACCGGCTTCCGCTCAACAGTAATCCGGTGGATGTCGACGGGTCAGCGATGGAATACGACATGCAATCGCGACGGCCCGGGCAGGGGCCATTTGAAGGCGTGGTGCGCGGTCCGTATGGCGAGCGCTACAGCAAATACTTGTTCGTGATCGACCACCTCGGCATGCACATCGTGCGCGAGATGACGCCGTGCGAGCTGAGCTCGCGTGGCATAGCGCTGCACTCGCTGATGCGCGAACAGGCCGTGGTGGGCGGCGAGATCTTCTTCGACATGCACGATGCCGGCACGGCGTATGTCAATTTCGGGTCGGCGCGCTTTCCGGTGAGCTCGAACTATCAGGCCGAGCGAGTGGCCGAGTTCGTGCTCGCCCTCGGTTACTCGACGGTGCTCGCAATGATTCCGGAACGCGAATTTCGACAGGGGGAGTACGGCCTCTGCGATCGCTACGGCAAGGGCGTGGAGAACATCCGGTTCCGGGTCGCCGAGGAGGACTGAGCGATACGGTCGGGGGGGCGGGGGCCGGGTGCGGGGTTGCTGCGGCTCAGGGCATCAGCAGCGCTTCGATGGCGCTGCCGATGGCGATCAGCTTCGCATCCTGCATGGCCGGCGCGGCGACCATCAGTCCCACCGGCAAATCGCCGCTGCGGTGGCAGGGCAGCGACAGCGCGCAGCCATCCAGCAGGTTGATCAGCGCCGGATTGCGCAGCAGCAGGCGGTTGGCCTCGAAGAAAGCTTCATCGGACGCCAGCAAGGCCTCGGTGCGCGGCGCGACGATGGGTGTGGTCGGCATCAGCATCGCATCGAAGCCGGCAATCGTCGCCTCGACAGCGGCGATCCAGCCCTTGCGCTCTTCGCGCAGCCGCTGCAGGTCTTGCGCGCCATAGCTGGCGCCGATGCGGATGCGCTGCGCCACACGATGGTCATACAGCGCTTCGCGCTCGGTCACGAGCTGCCCATGCCAGGCCCAGGCTTCGATCGGCGAGAAAAGGTTGATCTGCCGGGCGTCGGCCAGCAGTTTCATCGGCAGTTCGACGATCTCGGCGCCGGCTGCCGACAGCTTCGACAGTGAGGCCGTGAAGGCGCGTGCGACCTGGTCGTCGATGTCATCCATCACCACGTCTTCCGGCACGGCAAAGCGCAGTCCGCGCAAGCCCAGTGCCGGCGGCGCCAGCGGCGCATCGGCGATGATGGCGTCGACCAGCAGGCAGTCGGCAACGGTGCGCGCGATCGGTCCCAGCGTATCGAGCGTGGTCGACAGCGGTATCGTGCCTGCGGTCGGCACGCGGCGCATGGTGGGCTTGAAGCCGACCAGCCCGCACAGGGCGGCCGGAATGCGGATCGAGCCGCCGGTATCTGAACCGACGGCCGCCACGCAGATGCCGGCGGCGACCGATACTGCCGCGCCGGATGACGAGCCTCCCGGGATACGGGTCGTGTCGGCCGGGTTGCCGGGGGTGCCGTAATGCGGGTTGATGCCCACGCCCGAAAACGCAAATTCCGTCATGTTGGTCTTGCCGATGATGGCGGCACCCGCGGCGCGCAGGCGGGCCACCACGGGCGCATCGGCGGTGGCCGGCGGCCGGTCTTTCAGCACGATGGAGCCAGCCAGTGTGGTTTCACCGGCGACATCGATCAAGTCCTTCACCGAGACCGGCAGGCCCGACAGCGGGCCGGGCGCCTGGCCGGCCATGCGCAGCACGTCCGCATGCGCTGCGGCCCGCAGTGCCTCGTCGTGATACAGGCTGGTGAAGACAGCAGCGCTGTCGTCCGCCAGTGCGAGGCTGGCATGCACCAGCTCGCGCCGGTTCTGGTCTTGCAGGGTGGGGATGGTCATGTGACAACGATACCACGGCACCCCAAGGGCCCGGCGGGCCGCCGCCCGCCCC
>JACCDU011211762.1_pt1 | contig 23416 bp, 23 predicted proteins | sample 7446081 | NCBI WGS metagenome assembly JACCDU01 (sample SAMN15323447, study PRJNA562643) | freshwater metagenome | isolation source: river surface water | place: USA:Blue River Watershed | collected 2017-08-17
GAGTTTGCGCATTAACCAGCACATCACGTGCTTTTAACCAAAGCACCAAGCTCGTTATACATATGAGGTATAGGCCAAGTGAATAACCTTTCGGCATTACCAACGCGACACCGCCCACGCAAAGCAAGCCAAATGAAAAAAAGTATTTACTCAGCATTGCTTATCAACTGGCCCCATGTAGCGGCTTGTGCATCTTTTGTAGCGAGCAGTGGCTGACCATCTAGCAAATGCAACGGCCATTCGATCACCACATCAAACACCGTGGCTTGCTCAAAATCACGAGCGTTGAAGCTTTCAAAAAAGAAACCCCGTGCATCGCCAAACACCTTGGGCTCTAAAACTAAAACGCCCTCCAAGGGCATTTGTGTCACTGTATATGGCATGCGCTTACTTTAACAAACCCAACAGGTATTGGCCGTAGCCATTCTTAGTCAGCGGCGCAGCCAAGCTTTGCAATGCGGCAGCATCTATCCACTTTTGTCCGTATGCAATTTCTTCTGGGCAAGCCACCATCAACCCTTGGCGTTTTTGCAATGTGCCAATAAAGCTGGCCGCATCTAACAAACTGTCATGCGTGCCTGTGTCTATCCACGCATAGCCACGGCCCATGATTTCCACATTCAACTGACCCAACTCTAAATAGCGCTTGTTCACATCGGTAATCAGGTCGGCACCCGTGGGTGCACCGTGCTGGTCGTTAATGATGGTTAGGCGCTCGCGCTCTTGCGCCAAGCGCAGCATGGTTTTGGCAAAGTTGCCACCGCGTGCGGCGTACACCCAGCTGGTGCGAAATATCAAATATTTGCAGCCACTGGCCACAATCGCTTTTTCACCATCTAGCTTAGTTTGGCCGTACACGCTTACCAACTCTAGATCTACTAACGAAGACAACTAATAAGCGCCTTCACGCTTGAACACAACCTTGATTGTCTTAAACAAAATAGCAACGTCATACCAAAGCGACCAATTCTTGACGTACCACGTATCTAGATACACGCGTGTGTCGTAGTCCACATCGTTGCGTCCACTCACCTGCCACAAGCCCGTCATCCCTGGGCGCACCATCAAAAAGTAATCCACATCATCGCCATAACGGGCAAGCTCAGCCTCGATGACTGGACGAGGCCCCACTAGGCTCATGTCACCTTTGATGACATTAAAAATTTGTGGCAACTCATCCAAACTGGTACGCCTCAATAAGTGACCGATCGCACTGATACGCGGATCATCCTTTAGCTTGAACTCGCGCTCCCACTCGGCACGTAACTCGGGGTTGCTTGCCAAGATATTGCGCAATTGTTTTTCTGCGTCTACACGCATAGATCGAAACTTGTAGCAATTAAACGTATGCCTACCGCGCCCAACTCTACGATGAGAAAAAATTGCAGGCCCGCCATCTTTGCGAATTGCCATTGCTAAATAAATAAACAAGGGCGATAAGAGCAACAAAATTACCACTGATGCCAGCACATCAAACACACGCTTTAATAGCCTAGCTGGCCAATAGCGCAAGTTGTTGCGCAGCTTCAGCAGCGCAACTTCGTGTGAAAAGAAATACGAAATATCTGTGCCATATAGCGGTACGCCGCGCATAGCTGGAATAACACTGACATCTTCTGCACGCCAATGCGCCAACTGGCGCAACACGTTTTCGCGCAAGTCGTTTTGGCCATGCTCCATAGCTACGACAAACTGCACCCCCGAAACCTTGGCCCAATCTGCTAATACCGAGCCAGAAAATACGGGCCACACCACCCCGTTTAGCGACAGGGTACGTTGCGCTAAATCTGCCGATGTTTGCGCCACATCCACAAAACCTTGCACCTCGAAGCCCAGCGTCCATTCACTTTGTAATGCAGCCAAAGCTTCATGCGCATTAGGCCCTGCCCCCACGATCAGCGTGGGGCGTTGCCACACATGCAAGCGGCGCATCACGCGCCTAGCCATACTGCGCCCAATGGGCAGCAGCACAGCAGCGGCCATCCAAACAAAGGCCCACCATAGTCGAGACGAATTCCACCTTGTGATGGCGAGCACAGCTAGGTCAAGCACCGAAAGTATCAGCATCACGCGCAGCACTTCGCCTAGCTCGGTCCAGTAAGGCTTGCGATCGGTGTAATGCCTGAATCGCACCAAAAACAACAACATGCTCAACAAAACGATGGCTAGCCATGCCCAATAACGCTGCTCATCTTGTGACACCAACCAACCTGCGCTGTTAGCGCCGCCAACGCTTTGAGCACATACTGCGGCTATGAGCCCGGCAAAAAGCATTGATGCCACATCTGCAATCAATATCGCGGCCTTAGTTAGCCTAATTTGCACAGGACTCAAACGCCGCGCACCCTGCGGCAACTTCTTAAACAACAGCTTGCTCCTTATCCGCCGGCTTACGCCAGTACCCTTTGTGCATGCTGCACATGCGTTTGATTTTGAGTGGTATAAAAGCCTCTAATCGCCCTAGCTTGTAACCAAGCCATTTAGCCAATGTGCGCATAATGGCCGAAGGAATCAAATGCGGCGCATGCTTGCTTAAATACGCTAACTCTGAGCGCACAAAGCGCAACCCCTCACCATTGGCGCAGCCAAACTCTTGCAGCAGCCATGGGCTACGGGCATGAAAAACACCCGTATCAAAGTAACGACGAAACTCCTGCATCAAGCTGTAGTTGTGTGAGTGGTGCACGCAGGCATCTGCCACATAGGCCACACGCCTGCCTGCCATCAGCAATCTAGCGGCTACGCTCATGTCCTCTCCCAGAATCACATCTGACGGAAAGCCCCCCACTGCATGCAAATCGCCCAGCCTGTAGGCCGCGAACGAGTTGGACAGAAAGCAAGCTTTCAGCCCCAACCGAGCCTTGTCGGCTAGGTTGACCACGCGGGAGTTTGCGGGGTAATTGAACAAACGCGCATGCGCAGCAATTGGTGTGGCATCGGCATGTGGCAACTGCCGACCATAGGCACAAGCCACTTCAGGGTCGGCAAAAGCAGCCCCCAAAGCTTTCACCGCTCCGGCATCGGCCAACAATGCATCTTGTGTCATAAAAACTACCACATCGGTGTCAGCTGGCAGGTGCCGCAGGGCGAGATTGCGGGTACCACCGTGATTAAAGTCTGTCACATCTATAGGCAATAACTGCCAACCGACCGGCAAATCGTCAAAGCGGGTACCGTCTGTCGAGGCCGAATCCACCACCACACCGGTCGGCGCCCCCCCCCCCTCCAAAGCTTGCAAATGTAAAGCCTTCAGCCAGCGGGGCCAGAGCGCGCCGGGGTTGCGGGTGGGGACCACCAAACTCACAGACAATCGAGGGAAGAACAAGGTTAACCTTATAAATATTCGATGTAATTATTCCATGCTCCAAGCACCCACCGTCCATATCCTACTGGCCACCTACAACGGATGCCGCTTCATTACCGAGCAACTGACCTCCATAGAGCGGCAGAGTTACACGGACTGGACACTGACGGTCAGCGATGACGGCTCCAGCGATGACACCCTGGAGGTAGTGAACGCCTTTGCCCAGCGGGTGAGCCAGCCCGTGACCGTGCTACAAGGGCCGCGCAAGGGTTCGACTTGGAATTTTTGCCACCTGATCGCGCAGGCGCCTACCAGACGAGCCCAAGACCTGTTTGCCTTTTGTGACCAGGACGATGTGTGGCTGCTCAACAAACTGGAGCGTGCCGTGCAATGGCACAGCCAATACAAAGAAACAAGTGTGCGCCTTTACTGTGGACGCACGCAGTTCGTCAACGAACGACTTCAGACCATGGGCTTGAGCCCCGGCATCCACCGTCCACCCAGCTTTGGTAATGCACTGGTACAAAACATTGCCAGCGGCAACACCATGGTGTTTAGCCAAGCAGTATTGCTGGCGCAAAAAAAAATCCAACCGCAACACAGCGTGTGGCATGATTGGACGACTTACCTAGTTGCCACCGCGCTAGGTGGCTTGGTGTGTTTTGACGACGATCCCTGTCTGCTCTACAGGCAACATACCGGGAATGTAGTCGGTGCAAATGACAGTATGAAGTTAGTTGTTGAGGCGTTTTCGGCTTCTATGCGTGGACGCTACCTAAGCCGGGTCAACACTCAAATGTGTGCCTGTAACGACATTGGCCACTTAATTACATCGGCAAGTCATTCCACGCTATTGAATTTCACCTCAATCCTTAACAACACATCCGCTTTAGCCAAGCTTGTTTTGTGGCGTCAAAGTGCAATACGTCGACAAACCATGCCATCTAACCTAGCGCTTGCCTTAGCGCTGCTAACTAAAAGACTTTAGATTGCCCGAATCTGCCAAGCATTACTTAGCAGTAATGCCATTGCCTTGTAATATCGGACTCTAAACATCAAACAACTCAACAAGTCCAACGGGTTTGGCCGCAGCATCCACAACAACCAAGCAACGAATTTTCTGGTTGTGCATCAAGTCTTCCGCCTCTACCAATCGCATATCTGCACTCACAGTCATAGGCCGAACAGACATGTACGTGTCGACAGGGTCTTGCATGCACGAACTGTTTTTAGTCAACGCTCGGCGCAAATCGCCATCAGTAAATATACCCAAGAGCGTTCCGCCAGTGTCTGTTACCAAGGCCAACCCCAGACGACCGGCAGTCATGGTGAGCACTGCCTCGTGAAGCACTGTGCCCGACATCACCGAGGGAAGCTCTTTGTGCATGACATCACCAACCCTGGTGAGCAGCTTTTTCCCCAAGCTTCCACCGGGGTGGAAGCGAGCGAAATCTTCTGGCTGAAATTTGTTGGCAGATGAGAGCACCACGGCCAATGCATCGCCCATGACCAATGTGCAAGTTGTCGAACTGGTTGGTGCCAAATTATTGCTGCACGCTTCGCGCTCGACGCCTACATTCAAAACCGCATCGGCGTACTTGGCCAATGTTGACTCCAACTTTCCCGTCAAGGCAATGATGCGGTTGTTTTGATGCTTCAAAAAAGGCAGCAGCCTCAAAACCTCTTCGGTTTCACCAGAGTTTGATATGAGCACAGCCACATCAATCGGCTTAATCATCCCTAGATCGCCATGAAACGCTTCGCCCGGATGAACAAAAAATGAGGGGGTACCCGTTGATGCCAGCGTTGCTGCAATTTTCTGCCCAACAATCCCCGACTTCCCCATACCGATCACGACCACCCGGCCTCTCGTCTCCAAAATAATTTCCACAGCGCGCGCAAAAGACACATCCACCTGCTCGCGCATGGACTTCAAAGCCCCGATTTGGAGTTCAATGATTTCTTTTGATTGGTTGATGAAAGTATTTTTCATTTTTAATTGATCGCTAACTGTGGAAACGACTTAACCAAGTCATCGACTGCTTTTACTTGATTCAGGAAGGGTTCGAGTTTGCTCAACGGTAATGCACTAGGCCCATCACATTTGGCGTTGTCTGGGTCTGGGTGTGCCTCCAGGAACAAGCCAGCAAGACCCACAGCCATGCCCGATCGAGCCAATTCCACAATCTGTTGCCGCCGCCCACCAGAAGCTGCTCCCGAGGGATCGCGCTGTTGCAAGGAGTGGGTCACGTCAAAAATGATGGGTAAGTCACCCGTAACCTTCTTCATCACACCAAACCCCAACATGTCCACTACAAGATTGTCGTACCCGAAGCAAGTTCCCCGATCGCACAGCATCAGCTGCTCGTTGCCAGCCTCCTTGAACTTTTCAACAATATTCAAGACCTGAGACGGGCTCAAGAACTGGGGCTTTTTGATGTTGATGGTCTTGCCCGTCTTGGCCAAGGCCACAACCAGATCCGTCTGCCGGGCCAAAAACGCTGGCAGTTGCAGGACGTCCACCACCTCGGCCACGGGCGCAGCCTGCCAAGGCTCATGGACATCGGTGATCAACGGTACGCCAAACTCCGACTTGACTGCCTCAAAAATTTTGAGACCTTCGTCCAGCCCAGGCCCGCGATAGGAATGAATGGACGAGCGATTGGCCTTATCGAAACTGGCTTTAAAAACGTAGGGGATGCCCAGCTTTGCTGTAACGCGAACAAACTCCTCGCATACCCGCAATGCAAGGTCTTTCGACTCAAGTACGTTCATGCCTGCAAAAAGCACGAAAGGGCTTTGGTTCGAAACGTCTTTGATTGAAAATGTTTTACTCATTTGCGTGTCATACCTTATTTTTAGATTCAACTGATCTTGCAGTTGCAAAGCGCATAGGCTAGAACGATCTGGTCAAACGCTGTAAACCACGGCGCACGTAGAAGGACAGCATCGATCGCATTGAAGTCCACGGGCGAGCCTTGGCACTGCGGATGGACCGGTAAGGCGCAACGAAACCTGCGTCTATTTTGCGTAGCTCACTTTTCCTAACCTCTGGCTGGTTGAGTTCTTTCAACAAAGAGGGACGCACATGACCCGCGGCTATCTCACGGGTCAATTCCTCTTGTGTAATGAAGCTGGCATTGATCGCACGCCTCAGGCAAGCCACCCAAAGATGCCTCAGTGGATTGTTCAGTGACACCCAAGGTTGGGTGTCCATATCTGTGTAATGCAATAGACGCGTCTGGCCTGGTTCGTATTTCTCTAGGCTGTTCCAGCCTGGATCGAGCGTACGCCCAACACTGCCCGCCACGCACATTTCGTACATCAGTTTTTCGTAGGTGTAGCGATTCTCATCGAGCCCCTGAACGATGGACTCAATGCGCCACTGCAGGCGCTCGCAATCGAGCAGCACTACACTGAACTGGCCTTTGCGCCCGTCCGTGCTGGCACTCACTGTGAGCAGATCATGCCCAGCCATCGGAGAGTTCCAGAGCGCTCCAATGTCAGTGAACAACTGCATATCAGCATCAAGGTAGATGGCCTTGCCTTGGTAGCCACACAACTCGGGAATCAGAAAGCGCTGAAAAGAGAACGGCGTGCGTGGGCGGTTGCGCAACTCACGCGGCATGGGGATGCTGCGATCAAAATCCGCTATGCGATAAAGCTGAACAGGCAATTCGCTCGTCTCGCGGATGGAGAATTCGAGGACGCGAGTGGGTAGCCATTCGGCGGCAGTGGATGCCACAAAAATTTTGACCTGCGGGTCGGTACAGCGTGAATGCAGCTCGTTCATGACCTTACCACCATATTTCGACGCTTAAGAACACGAAACGGAACGCCACCAACTACAGTGAAGGGCTCCACTGCGCGGTTTACTACCGAACCAGCAGCAATAACCGCCCCAGTACCTATAGTTACGCCATCTAAAATCTGGCAGCCTGCTCCAATCCATACATCATCACCGATTTCGATGCCTTGCATGCGCAGCCCCTGACGAGCGATGGGTACTGAAGGATCGTCAAATATATGGTTTGCAGGAATGATCACCGTTTGGGCTGCTATTCGCACAAATGCCCCAGTTGTAAGACCGCCATGTCCATAGATGACGCAGTAGGGATTAACCGAGTTATGTTTACCCAGCTTTATATGGCCATCCTTACCGGTGTCTAAATAGGCTCGTGGCTGGATTACCGTACCAGCCCCAAGAGTGATGGAACCACCCGGCGCACAAACTAGACGTGCACCGTCGCCGATACTTACACGTGGTCCCACTTTGATTGAGGAAACGTCACCTATGATTTCCACGCCTTGACCCAGTGTTGCCCCTTCGCCAAATTCTCCTAGGAGATCTTGAATGCTAGGCAAATCGTGTTCTTGCAGTTTCCACACTTTCCTGCACGCAGAGCGAATCCAATTGATCAGCGCCATTAATAGTTCCGCTTTCTATACAGATCGCCTTCAATGCAACCCGATGTACCAAAAGCCATTAATTAATTTTCAATACTTAACAAAATACGTTTTGGTAATGTTCGCACCATCAGGTCCGAATCTGAGATGAAGCAGGCGCTCAGTCTTGTCTGCCATGAACTTGTCAATCGCCTGACGTGCCATGGGATAGTCAATAGAATGATAGTCATCAAAGAATACGATACCACCCTTAACCATACGTGGATAAAAGTACTCTAAGCACTGAATATGCGGCTCATACAAGTCACAATCAATGTTAACAAAGTGATATTGACGCTCAGGTAATGTCGGTAAAGTATTCTCAAACAAACCAGGAACCAAATTAATTTCCTTATCGAAGCCTGCAGCGTTAAGCAGCTTGCTGACAATATGTACAGAGGTCTCTGTAAACATCGTCTGGGTTCGATATTTTGCAGTAGGGGGCGCGTACTGCTTGTCTATATCAGACAGTGGTGGAAGTCCTTCAAAAGTATCAAGCCCCAAAAACTCAGCCTTCACTCCCCGATCGCGAGCGATAGATGCGCAAGCCAAAAGGCTATTGCCAGAAAACACTCCGCACTCGGCAGCGCGAAATGGGACAGACGGACGGAGCAAAGCACGAAGAGCCTGCATGAGCCGTCCTGACCTAGGACGATTCAACGTTTGATAATTACCCAGAGCAAGACTAAATGCGTGAAGTAAGGGCACGCGCTCCGCAAAAACTGGATCGTAGGGTGGTTTGTGAGAAAAAGGGGCCTGCGCGTTAAACTTTTTCTTCACAGGCTTACCATTTTGCTGCACGCTTGAAGTCGTATTTTTTTGCATATTCATTTGGAAATATTATGAACGAGGGAATTCCTCATGATATGGATCTGCATGTCTAAATCAGCAATTCCGCTGACAGCAGCTGAACCCGGCACGTCAAAATGCGCGAAATTTTGATATAGGCTAAGCGGTCGTGTGATGTCGCCGATCAGCTCATGAACGATGCAACTCACAAAGTAACGGCCAGGCAACAAACGTCTTTCGAAGATTAGTTCTATCGGCACATTATCACCAACACAAAGTGACTCACAATGAACTCCAGCGCGTACGCCATCAATCGCACAAACAGTAATACCGTGCTGGTTAGTAATTCCAAAATTCATCGTTAGATGTTTGATATCACGGCTGAGACTTAGAGTGGCGGTTACAACGCCAAGCAATCGATCCCCTTCTTGCCGCTCAGATATTTGAAAACCCTCAAGAACTGCGTCGTTTGATAGGGTCGAATCTGGTTTATTACCACGGGTAATCTTGCCTTCGAAGTCATCATCACCCATGGCCTCGGTGCGAATGCGCTTGTAGGTTTCCACAGCCTCAAATGTGGGGCCATCAAAAACTTTGTGTCCGCCCTCCAAGATCACACCGCGCGTACAGAAATTCGCCACCATATTTTGGTTGTGACTGACAAGCAAAAATGTCTGACCGGTCTCCTTCATATGGCGGATTCGGTCATAACACTTCATGCGGAAGTTGGCGTCACCAACGGCCAGGGTCTCATCAATGATGATGAGGTCACAATCGACATGGATGGCACATGAAAATGCCAAACGCGACTGCATGCCGGAGGAATAAGTCCGCAAAGGTCGATCGAAGTATCGGCCAAGGTCAGCAAATGCCTCAATGGCATCCATGCGCTTGTCTGCCGCTTCACGACTGATCCCTTGCATGCTGCAAAAAAGGTAGGCGTTTTCCCGTCCAGAAAAATTGGCATTGAACCCGGCTGTCAACCCCAACAGAGTAGCGATGCGGCCAAACCGCTCCACACTGCCGGATGTTGGCTGAATCACGTTACCCAAAATACCCAACAGGGTGGTCTTTCCCGCACCATTGCGCCCCATGATGCCGACCGTCTCACCACGACGGATTTCGAGATCAATGCCATGCAGTACGGGGTATTCGTCAACGTTCTTTGACCGCGTACCGAATAGTGCCTGGCGAAGCGTGGCCAAGGGATGCTGGGCACCCGAATAGACTTTCGTCAGGTTATGGGCGGTTAAAAGTACATCAGACGACATCAGAGATCACACCCTTCACACGATGAAAGATCCAGGTCGCGAGCAGCAACAGCACCATACAACCAAGAGAAAAACCAATCAGCAATGCAGCTGGCGGCATGACACCGAATACAAGTGGCGCACGCAACATCTCGACCATTGCAGTCAGTGGATTGAGCCACATCCATTTCTGCCACGGTTCAGGCACCATGGACAAGGGGTATGTGATGGGGGTTGCATAAAACAGGATGCGGAGAAGCAAACGCATCGCCTCAGAGATATCACCGATGAAAGGTCCTAACGCCGCTAGCAGCAGAGACAAGCCTGCGAGAAAAAACGCGCATAACACCAAGGCTGGAAAGAACAAGAGAAGTCCATTCACCGTCAGACGATGCTGAACAACGGCGACCGCCAATAGCAAGAAAATCAAGACCCCTGCATTTACGCTTGCACGCATCAAGTTGGCCACCCACAGCACCCAAATTGGAAATGGCGACTTCACAACATAGGTACGTTTGGAGGCAAACAAAACGCTCGACGAGTTAACCAAGTCTGACAACGTCAAATAGACCGCCAAACCTGCGAAGAACGGCAACAAAAACCCTATGCCTTGATCAGGCTGGTGAGGGAGTTGCCACTTAACACCAAATATGAGGCCGAACACGAGCCAATAAATGCCGAGCAAGCCAAGCGGGGTGAGCACAAGCCAAAGCGGGCCAGCCATGGACCGCTTGTACTTTGCCACAAGATCACGCTGAGCAAGATCCCACGCCAGTCGAAGGTGGTCGCGAAGGATAGGGGAAACAAATTTACCGAGCACTATTGTTCACTTTCGGCTGCGTACAACGAGCCAATTGATTTGGGGAGTTTTTTTCCACATTGGGGCGCGCCAGTTTAGGGAAAAGCACACCTTCTCTTTTGAACTGCTGATAGCCCATTTCCAAGGCAGACTGCAGGAGCACCACACCGACACAGGTTTCCATATGATCTTCATCAGAAAAAAGTGACCAGTCACTCATGTAGCCCAATTCAGGTCTATTCAAGTTGATAAAGGGGATGCGATATTGATTAGCAATGCGACTTAAGTCAGCCTCATGTTCGGACAACCCCATCGGTAACTGAAGGCGATACAGGTCAGAACGCACGGGGGGCTGGAACAAAACCACCTCGATTCCATGCTTCTTTCCCCAAAGAGCCACCATGTCAAAAAGACCATCCCATGGTGCCCATGAAGAAACTTCACGTAAGCGCTGAACCTTGACGTGGTCTGCAGTGATTTCAGGCCGCTGTTCATGACGTGGGACAACAGCTTGCGGGGCATGTTGACGCTGCCCACTCGCGTCCAACTCCTTAAATAATGGGTCTAGACGAACAGGGATGACTCCATTGTCACCCCCCCCCCCTAGCAAGAAAAGTTTGGACAACCGCATGTCATCACGATGCTTAAGAAGCTCTAATTTCCAAATTGGTTTGGCGTTCGGCGTTTTCGCACTCGCCAGCTCTCTCTCAAACTGTTTTGCACCTGTAAGTTGCTCCCGTAGGGGCAACAAACTCTCAAGCAGCGGCAGGTACTTGACATGATCAGGCTCAAGAATCAGTCGCGCTGGACGACGTAGCAGCAACGAGCTTTCAAAATAAACACGTTTGAGATTAGGAAAGCGTCGACGCGCAACTTCTGCCTGTAGGAGCAGGCCATAGCTTATTTCGTTGTAACTGTTACCAGACGCGTTTACAGCATTCGCTTGCCCCATCCAGCTCGGTCGCAGAACTTTGGTGCGCGATGTTCCGACATATGCGGTGTCAACTGTTTCTGGCGTAGGGTGTGCCGAGAAAATGGCTACGTTATGCACAAGCATCTGGTTGCCGATTTCGCGCCCAGATATCGTTGCCTTTTCCAATGATGCGAGCAATTGAGTGACATCACCCTGCGTTTGCTTTTTCTCACTTCCATTCGCTTGGCGAATGGATAGTTCAATGACCGCAACTGTCGCCAGCACAACTAAGGCCGTAGCCAAATAGAGCAATAAAGTAGGTCGCTTAGTCATGCCTGGCCTAGAACTGGAAATAAATGAATTGATTTCCATCAACGTAATACACAAGCGCGAACGCAGTCAGCACAGCAAAGGCAGGGATCTGCCATGCGGGCTGATTCAAGCTGCTGTCGATATTCCACGTCGTCTTGTGGACCAACCATTGAAGCGGCAAGTACATCAACAGAAGCTCAAAAAAGACTGGAGAGAGTCGACTGGTCAACCATCCCTTTGTTGGAGTTGCGATCTGCGCCAACACGTTGATTGCGTCACTGAAATGGGTCGCACGGAAAAATACCCACCCAATGAAAACAACGAGCATGGTCAACAGCCACGCAACCGCAGGCGACTGAAAAATGGACTTGAACCCTCGGGATAAACCTTCTGTTTCGTCGAACCACCTGTTCACCACAAGCGCGCTACCATGGATCGCACCCCAAATAATGAAGTTCCAACTGGCACCGTGCCACAAGCCGCCCAACAGCATAGTCAGCGCGAGGTTTCGTTGTATCTTCCATTGTGAACCGCGTCCACCACCCAGTGCGATATAGAGGTAGTCGCGGAGCCAGCTGGAAAGCGTCATGTGCCAACGACGCCAAAAATCGCGGATCGACAACGAGGCATAAGGCAGATTGAAGTTGGGAGGTAATACATAGCCAAACATCAACGCTGCACCCAGCGCCATCAGCGAGTAGCCCCAGAAATCACACAGGATCTGAACGCCAAATCCGATAGCAGCCATAAGGTTATCGAAACCTGAGTATTCGATCGGCTTGGCGAAAATCACATTGACGAATGGGGCAATACCATCCGCAATTCCACATTTAAGAGCAAAACCAGCCAGGAACAAATAGATGCCGTTATAGAAAATTCTGGCGTTGAATACCTGGCGGGTATTGACCTGTGGCAAAAACTGCCCAGTGCGGCAAATTGGTCCTGCTATTAGGTGGGGGAAAAACAGCACAAACAAAGCGAAGGCAAGTGGGTTGCGCTCGTGCTTCATCTTGCCCCGGTACAAATCTGCAAGATAGGAGATGAGCTCGAACACATAAAAAGAAATGCCAAGGGGAAGAATGATGTCCAGGTGAGGGACCTGAACATTTGGCACAAACAAGCCTAGAGCAGATGCGATGTTTTCGGCCAGGAACTTGGCATATTTAAACCAAGCCAGCAAGCCCAAATTAAGGATGCATCCCAACACGAGCCATATCCTTCGACCACTGCGATCAATCATCCAGCCAAGCCCCCAATTGAAGAGGACCAGCGCTGTCAACATCACAAAGAAGACACCACTCCAGCTGATGTAGAACCAGGCACTAGCTGCAAAAACAACCAACTGCCGCGCCCACAGCCAAGGGACTGCCCAATATGCGGTCAAGGCAACTGCAAGCAGAAAGATGTATTCAGTTGAATTGAACAGCATGATGGCTTATATGAGTCCGAAAAGTAAATTCAGACAGTACGGTTATCAATGTAGGCAAGGCTTCACCCCACTGATGACTTTCAATAACTGGGCCTCAAGAACTTGTGAACTGTAGGCGTCTGCACAATGCGCTCGAGCTCTAGCCAATGTTGACGCTCGCTCTTCAGAATCGTCAAGCAACCTTGAGATGGTAACTTCCCAGTCATCTTGCACCAACACACCACAGCCAAGCACTATAGCTTCAGCATAGGGCACAACGTCAGAGGCAAGCACAGGTATGCTGCAGCTGGTGTATTCGATGAACTTGGTTGGCGCCTTGCAACGGTTAAACGGCTCATCCACCAATGGCGCAAGGCCAATCGACCAATTAAGTTCAGCCAAAGTTTGCAGAAAGCCGTGGTACCCTTTTTGAACGGTGTGGTGTTGCACACGCTCACCAAATCGGAGCAACTCGCGCGGCATCTCTATTGTTCCGAATGTTTCAAAGCGAAGTTGTGGGCGCTGCTCCATTAGGCTAACCAAGGCTGGCACCACGAGCGCCAAGTCCTCTTTGTGCCCCTTAGAACCCATGTAGCCTATTGTCAACGTTGCATTTTTGTTTGCAGGCGGCACTTTTACTTCAACCATTGAGGCATAAATACCTTGAAACATGGGCTTCTGGGGGAAATAGCCCTTGAGCACATCGGCCAGCACCCTTGTAGAGGCGTAAATCAGATCACATTGCTCCAGCATGGTACGCCGCGCAGCAGCAGCAGCACCTTGCCGCGCAACAATCTCTGGTCCTAGCGAAGGGGGCAGATCAAGCAGGTTGTCGTCTATGTGGTACACGACAGGAATACCTCGGATACTGCAGTCATGCATGATGCTCGCGCCATCTGCCCTGCCATAGCGGGTAAAAAACACCACGTCAGGCCGGAAGCTGTCTAGCCATTGCCGCCAACAACCATCGCCACCATCGGCCACTGCTTGCTGGTCATACGCGCGAAAGCTTGCTTCACCCCGCTCATGGAGTGCACACAGCGGAATGTCAAAGCTGATGTAGTAAGTGGCATTGAAATGCTCGGTAAAAATCAAGACTCTGCGCCCCACCATCGGTGAGTCTGCGGCCATGCCTACTGCAGCAACGCGATCTGCGGGCTTAAAAAATCGACGCAGAAATGACTTCACCGACCAGAACCTTGCAAGGCAGCTTCAAACTCGGCAATAGCCTTTTTTCTTGCTCGCTTGGCTTCATAAACGGCTTTGTGCTTGACGTACCCAGCGACCTTGTCACTCAAGGCGTTTCGACGATCCCACATGCCATGCAAGAATTTGGGCACACGATGACGCCATGTGACATCCTTGATCAGCGAGGGACGGAAATACCCAAGATCAATTTCTTTTTGAATCGCATCAAAAGTTAGCGCACCTTCGTCGATCATCCGGCGCACCTCGTCAAACCACAAATAACCATTCGCATTGCCCACTTCGGTCCAGGGCTGCGTGTACACATCGGTGTAATGAATCAATCGAGTTGTTGGGTCCCAGTGCTCTAAGCTATTCCATTCAAAAGGCACGCCGTACTTGACCTCTTCTTCGGGCAGGATGCACAGGTCATACATCAATTGCTCGTAGTCATACTCACCGCAATCCATGTCCGAGACGATTTTTTCAATGTCCCAATCAAGTCGCTCGCAATCCAGCAGCATCACTGCGCATTGCTTTTTTCGTTTTTTAGGAGCGCCAACCTTGGCCGTAGACTGTTCCTCAAACTTCACCTCTTTCTGGATGACGATCTTGGCACCGTCAAATGGGATGTCCCATAACTCACGGATGTCGCTAAAGACAAGCATGTCCGCATCCATGTAGATCGCCTTGCCCTTATATCCAGCAAGTTTGGGAATACAAAAGCGACTAAACGAGAAACCTGTACGTTGGCCGTTTCGCGGGTCTGCTGGCGTAGGCACCGGCAAATCAAGCATGGGAATAACTTCCACTTTCGCCGTTGTGTGGCGTTTGATGGAGTACTCAAGTACAGGCACTGCCAGTGCCTGAGATCGATCGGTCCCAACAAAGACCCGGATTGGTTCATCAGATTTCATAAGTATGACCTCTTAACTGTAGCTTATGCGTTTTCAAACTGCGACTTTGCCCAGCGAGCCAGCCGGGTGAGCCCCTCTTGCACGCTGACCTTCGGCTGCCAATCAAGCAGCGTTCTAGCTGCCTCGATGTCCGCGCAGGCGTGGCGGATGTCGCCGACACGAAAGGCACCGTTGATGGTGTATGCATCCTCTGATCGTCCGAGTGCCTTCATCAAAGACTTGGCGACTTCCAAAATGGTGACAGCATGCCCCATGCCAATATCGAGCACGGTGCCGTGCGGCAAGACTTTGTCACCGGCACGAACCAAGGCATCCACCACGTCATCCACATAAACGAAGTCGCGTGCGATATCGCCATCCTCGAAGATGGCCAGTTCTTTGCCCTCAAGCAGCTGCTGTGCAAAGATCGACAACACGCCTGTGTAAGGATTGCGCAGTGACTGGCCATCGCCGTATACGTTCTGGAAGCGCAGCATCGTTGCAGTCCAACTCGCACCTTCCCCTGCTTGCGCCAGCAGGTACTCTTGCATGAGCTTGGTTGAAGCATAGACAGACGCTGGTGCGGGGGGTAACCCAGCGCAGCTGGGCGCAGGGCGACCAGGTCCAATAAAGGGCGGCGGTAGCGGCACATCGAAACGGCCTTCGGACATGGCCGATGCCTCTCGCGGTAAACCTGTACAAATACGCCCGTTTTGATCTAGGTAAGCACCTTCACCATATACAGCACGCGAAGCAGACAGTACAACACGGCGCACAGTGTCGACACGGCGCATGGCCTCGATGAGGTGCGCAGTCCCCATAACGTTGACATTGCAGTAGCGTGCCGGTTCGTCATAGGACTGGCCAGTCCCCGTCTCTGCAGCCAAGTGGTAGACAACCGAAGGCTGCGACGCTTTCACTGCGGCGTTCACGGCTGTAGCGTCGGCTACATCACCACGCAAAAAATGCACTTGTGGGCCGAGGTCAGGATCTGCCGCGTTCGGACCATGGACCTGGGGGTGCATATTATCGAGCACCCAGATGCGAGCATTAGCGTTGCGGGCAGCAAGAAGCCGGGCTAGCCGACTGCCAATGAATCCGGCGCCGCCGGTAATGAGAATGTGTTGATTGGACATGGTTGTGTTCATTTTTGAGTTACGGCAATTAGATCCGCCGCAATGCGCTGCGCCCCATCGCCTTCGATAAGGACTCGCTCCACGAAGGATGATGCTGCGTTTTTCAGCGAGGCTCTCTGAGCTGTGTCAAGCGATGCTTTCACGAAAGCCTGCCAGTCGGCGAGTGTTTGCAACAGGGGCAAGGGTTGGTAGTTCGACAAATCAAGGCCACCAGCAAAGACTGCCACTGGCAAGCCATATCGAGCCGCATCCAACGCTACTGTGGAGGGAGTTGTGATAACGGCTGTCATGCTGCCCAGCAGAGCGCTGGCCGTATGGTTCTCCCAAGGAGAGGTTTGCGGATCAGCAATCACCAGATTGAATGCGACTGGACGCTGTCCTTCATATCTTTGAGTCAACCATAAACCTGCATGGTGTGGCTTGACTAGGAAGGTGACCTGCGGAAAATCCTCGGCCAGCTGGCTCACCGCGTTCAGAAATGTCAGCCTGTAATTGTCATCGTAACGATGCCAGTGCAAGTTTTCAAAGATGCCGATAACCGGTTGCCCAAATGGCAATAGATCACCCAAGTCAGCAGGATCTGTGGTGGCTGGCTTAGAGCACCCAACGGATATGCAACGCGCGCGCACGCTGGCATCAAGACGTGGATGGAGTGTTTCAACCCCACCCCAAATATAAATACGGTCGGCCTTGATGGTCACGCGGTCGATGGGGTGAACTGCATCCTCGTAGGTTAAGCCCACATTTTCGAAACCGTGTTGGAGCGTTGCTACTTTGAGCTTGTGTGCTAAAGCCAACTCCGTCAGCTTTCTAGAAAAGCGGTGCGGGCCTAAGTTGGTCTCGGCCACTGTCAGCAGCGCTATATGGCTTGGGAGGAATTGAAAACTTCCTATAGTGAGTTCATCCGGCAGTACCCTGTAAGGAATTTCGTCCTGCGTCAAGGTGGATAAGACTCGGGGTGACTTACGGATAAGGGCTGCGCTGCACCAAGCTTGTGACGAGGCACCAGCCTTGGCCAGCGCCTTAAGTATCGGCAACGCGAGGTCTAGATCCTGAATCAAATTGAGAACGACGATATATGCTGCTGACGAATGACTACGCTGGATTAAATTCTCCTGCTCAAAGACTGCCAGCCAGGCGCGCGCTATTGTTTTCTGTCCAAATGCGTCTTGTGCGAGTGCGTAGGCTGCGTTGGCAACTTGTCTACCAGTCTCACGATCACCCAAGTAGCAACGCAATCCGTCAAGAGTGTCGCCGGTATGTATGTGGGGCGCCAAAGGATTCAATGCAGGTGTTGGCGTGGCAACGACCGGCACACCCCTTGAAACTGCCATAACGCTGCGATTGGCTGACTTGCAAATGCTGAACTCGTCCAACGTATTGGGCACCACAACAACGTCAGCTTTATCCAGCCACTGGTCTATCAGTTGTGGTGTCCATTCAAAATAGCGAGATGGAATTTGCAGAGGCCGGATGTGCTCCTCATATTTAGCACGGTGGTTACTAATGACAACCAACTCCACGTTGAATTCTTTCGCCACGCTTTCCAATGCATCGCAGATCTCTAGCAAGTCGAGCATACCGAAACGGGCATGCGGTGCGCCATGGTTACCAAACCAGAGAATGGTCTTGGCATGCATCACGGCTGTCACCACCGGAGCTGACTCATGCACTGCAGTCACAGCACGTGTTAATGTTGAGGCGGAAGTCACATTGGCACTTGCGCCGCCCCCCTGCCTGCCCAGCAAACGTTTTAGCTGGGTACGCAGTGCTTTTTGCCCCCGATTAACCAGACGCCAGGATAAGCGTACGGCAAGGCCAAGCCCCTCCTCGCGCAGACGCACCACCATGTTGCTAAGCTTTCGCTTAAGAATACGAACGCTATGCATCTTTGCAAACAGATTGGCATCACTTATTTGTTGACGCATGCTCTTAAGCAGCTCAGATGTCTCGATACCGTCCGGTATCACTGTGACCTGCAGATGAGGCACTCGCTGGCGAACAATGACTGCCAACGGCTCTGTAGTTACCACAATCGCCTCAGCCTGGGGTGCGATGGCATCGAAAATTTGCGCAGGAGAGGTTTTGCCAGCAGACTGGCCGTATTTACCAATAAAGATGTTGTCACACAGATCTAGCACCACGCGAATGCCCTTGCTGGCCGCGTGTTGTGCAAGAAACAGGTCATCCGGTGTGAAGCTCTTAACGATGACCAGCACATCCAGACCATCGAGGTTTAACTCTAGTCCAGAAGAAAAAAGCCGGTTTTGTACGTCTACCGATTCAAGTGCAAGCATCGGTAACAAGGCACGATAACGCACGCTGGCTATGCCAACCGATAATTTTTGTATTTTCCAGCCAATTTGCATAGGCCGCTTTAGTGTCACTCGAACACCTCCGCCTGCGCCAGGCTCAACCCAGCCTGGTCTTTGGCCGAAAGTTGCGGCATCAGGTCTTTGGGCCAAGCGATGCCGATAACAGGGTCGTTCCAAGCAATGCAGCGCTCATGCAAGGGAGCGTAGTAGTCGGTAGTTTTGTACAAGAAGTCTGCCGTGTCTGACAGGACGACGAAACCGTGGGCAAAGCCGGGTGGTACCCAAAACTGGCGGTGGTTGTCTTCGGTCAGCTCGCAGCCCACCCATTGACCAAAGGTAGGCGAGCTTTTGCGGATGTCTACGGCCACATCAAACACAGCACCGCGCACCACACGCACCAGCTTGCCTTGTGGCTGTTGCAACTGGTAGTGCAGGCCACGAAGCACTCCTTGTGCGCTGCGGCTGTGGTTGTCTTGCACAAAATGCACGTCTAAGCCAGTGGCTTGGTTGAAGTCTTGCTGGTTAAAACTTTCAAAAAAGAAACCACGGCTATCGCCAAATACTTTGGGCTCTAGCACCAAGACATCGGGTATGTGTGTGGGGGTAACGGTATAGGGCATTTACTTCAGCAAGTTGAGCAGGTATTGGCCGTAGCCGTTTTTGGCTAGGGGTTGGGCCAGTTTTTGCAGAGCTTCTGTATTGATCCAGCCTTGGTGAAACGCAATTTCTTCAGGGCACGCCACCATGAGGCCTTGGCGCTTTTGCAGCGTACCAATGAAGCTGGCTGCTTCTAACAGGCTGTCATGCGTGCCGGTGTCTAGCCACGCGTAGCCACGGCCCATAATTTCAACGTTCAACTGGTTTAGCTCTAAGTAGCGTTTGTTGACATCGGTAATTTCTAGCTCGCCACGAGGTGAGGGCTTGATGTCTGCAGCGATGTCGCACACTTGGTTGTCATAAAAGTACAGACCAGTGACGGCGTAGTTACTCTTTGGCTTGGCTGGCTTTTCTTCAATGCTCAGGGCGCGCTGATGAGCGTCAAAGTCGACCACACCGTAACGCTCGGGGTCGTGCACATGGTATGCAAATACGCTAGCGCCCGAGCTACGTTTGTCGGCGCTGCCTAGCAGCTTGACCAAGTCGTGGCCATAAAAAATGTTGTCGCCCAACACCAATGAGCTGGGGTGGTTGCCCACAAAGTCTTTGCCAATGATGAAGGCTTGCGCCAAGCCATCGGGGCTCGGCTGCACGGCGTATTGAATGCTCATGCCCCATTGGCTGCCATCGCCCAGCAGCTCGACGAAGCGCGGGGTGTCTTGAGGGGTGCTAATCAGCAGCACGTCTTTGATGCCCGCCAACATGAGCGTGGTGAGGGGGTAGTACACCATGGGCTTGTCATACACAGGCATGAGCTGCTTGCTGACGGCTTGGGTAACTGGGTACAAACGGGTGCCAGAGCCGCCCGCGAGGATGATGCCTTTTCTTGTCATGTCTATTTTTCTTGCTTAAAGCATTTCTGCCAGCATGCGGTTTACGCCCTGCTGCCACGGCGGCAACACAAGGCCAAAGGCTTGCTGCAGCTTGGCGGTGCACAGGCGTGAATTAAGTGGACGCTTGGCTGGCGTGGGGAAAGCCGATGTAGGTACTGGGGCAACCTCGACCGCTTTGATTGGCAAGTCGGGTTTGATGTGTTTAGCTTGCGCTATGACGTGGCTGGCGTAGCCGTGCCAAGTGGTTTCGCCAGAGGCAACCAAGTGGTAAACACCGCTAAAAGAAATATTTTGCGTGTTTAGCACGCGACGCATGGCATGTGCGGTGACATCTGCAATGAGGTCTGCACCAGTGGGGGCGCCGTGTTGGTCATTGATAACTGTGAGCTTGTCGCGCTCTTGCGCCAAGCGCAGCATGGTTTTGGCAAAGTTGCCACCACGTGCGCCATACACCCAGCTGGTGCGAAAGATCAAATACTTGCAGCCACTGGCCACGATAGCCTTTTCGCCTTCGTGCTTGGTTTGGCCGTACACGCTGAGCGGACCAGCGCCTTCGCCCTCTTGTCGCTCATGGCTGCCGCTGCCATCAAACACATAGTCGGTTGAGTAATGCACCAGCCATGCGCCCACTTGCGCAGCAGCTTGGGCCAAAGCAGCGGGGGCTTGGGCATTGAGGCAATGGGCCAGCTCAGGCTCGGACTCGGCTTTATCGACAGCAGTGTGCGCAGCGGCATTGACGATGAAGGTAGGCTTGTAATCCAGCACGGTTTGCGCTAGCTTTTCGGGCTGGCTCAGATCGCCACAATGGCTGGTGCTGTGGCGGTCTAGCGCCAGCACCTCGCCCAAGGGGGCTAGGCTGCGCTGCAGCTCCCAGCCAACTTGCCCGTTTTTTCCTAGAAGCAGAATTCTCATGCAGTTTGGTATTGCTTTTGCACCCATTCGCGGTAGGCACCGCTTTGCACGTTGGCTACCCAATCGGGGTTGGCCAAATACCATTCGACGGTTTTACGAATGCCGGTTTCAAAGGTTTCGGCAGGCTTCCAGCCCAGCTCTTTTTCCAGCTTGCGCGCATCGATGGCGTAGCGGCGGTCATGACCGGGGCGGTCAGTGACGTAGGTGATTTGCTTGGCATAACTAATACCATCTGCCTTGGGGCGCATTTCGTCTAACAACAGGCACACTGTGTTGACGATGTCGATGTTGGGCATTTCGTTCCAGCCACCTACGTTGTAGGTTTCGCCCAAACAGCCAGCTTCAAGCACGCGGCGAATGGCGCTGCAATGGTCTTTGACATAAAGCCAATCACGAATTTGCATGCCGTCGCCATACACAGGCAAGGGCTTGCCAGCGAGTGCATTGACGATCATTAATGGAATGAGCTTCTCAGGAAAGTGGTAGGGGCCGTAGTTGTTGCTGCAGTTGGTGGTTAGCACAGGCAAGCCGTAGGTGTGGTGCCATGCGCGCACCAAGTGGTCGCTGGCAGCTTTACTGGCAGAGTATGGACTGTTGGGCTCGTAGGGGTGATTTTCGGTAAAAGCAGGATCGTCTTTAGACAACGACCCATAAACCTCATCGGTAGAGACATGCAAGAAACGAAAGACCGCTTTGTCAGCCTCTGGCAGATCAGACCAATAGCCACGCACCGATTCAAGCAAACGAAAGGTGCCCATGATATTGGTTTCGATAAAGTCGCCAGGGCCATGAATGGATCGATCCACATGGCTCTCAGCCGCGAAGTTGACCACGGCGCGCGGCTTGTGCTCTGTCAGCAAGCGACTGACCAATGCAGCATCGCCAATATCGCCTTGCACAAAGGTGTGACGCGCATCGCCCTGCAAGCTGGCTAGGGTTTGCAAATTACCGGCGTAGGTGAGCTTGTCTAAGTTAACAACTGGCTCGTTGCCGACAGAAAGCCAATCTAAAACAAAGTTGGCACCAATGAACCCGGCTGCACCAGTGACAAGAATGGTCATATCTATTTTCGTTTTTCAGTTATTGAACTTGTTCTGCCACCAAGCCAAAACGACGTTGGCGCGTGGCGTACCAATGCAAAGCCTTGTTTAGCTCTGCCTCAGCAAAATCCGGCCACAGAGTGTCAGTAAAGTACAGCTCGGCATAGGCGGCTTGCCACAGCAAAAAGTTGCTGATGCGCTGCTCGCCGCCCGTTCGGATGAGCAAGTCAACTTCAGGCATGCCTGCGGTGCTAAGGTGCTGCGCCAGCTGGTCTTGCGTGAGGTAGTTTGCATTGAGCGTGGGGTTGGCAGTTTGCCAGTTTTTAACGGCCTGCACCACGTCCCACTGGCCGCCGTAGTTGGCAGCCACGCACAGGGTGATGGCTTGGTTGTATTGGGTGGCAGCCTCTGCCGCATGAATGCGGGTTTGTAGCTCTGCCGGAAAACCGGCCACATCGCCAATGACCTTTAGGCGCACGCCTGCGGCGGCGAGTGCGGCCATTTCTTTTTCAAGGTACTGCACAAACAGGCCCATGAGGGTGCTGACTTCGTCAGCTGGGCGACTCCAGTTTTCGGTGCTGAAGGCAAAAAGGGTCAGGCACTTGATGCCCTGCTTTGCACAGTACTCCACCAAGGCCTTGACACCTGCCGCACCTTTGGCATGTCCCACGGTGCGAGGCATGTGGCGCTTTTGGGCCCAGCGGCCATTGCCGTCCATGATGATGGCAATGTGCTGGGGCAAGGTGGACGAGGCTTGATTAGGCACGAACTTTTTATTTACAAATTTGAGGCAGACACGCTACCGCCTATCCCTCAAAAGGGAAGCCTTTGATTATCTACTGAAAATGACAAATTTTGAGGTTCGAACTTTGATAAATCTTGTCTTGGACGGGTGTGTTTGGGGCTTGTGCTCCGTGGGTTATGCAGGCAGCCAAGGGTTGATGGTTTGCAGCCCTGGGTAGGCAAAGTCTTTTTGATTGCGCGTGACCATTTGCAAGCCATGCATCAAGGCTGTGGCAGCTAGCAAATTGTCGATGGCTGGCATGGGGCGCCCGGCTTGGGCCATGAGGCTTCCCCATCGGTCAGTTACGGCGGCATCGATTGGCAAAACTCGCCCCATGAAGAACTGCGGCAGCTCAACATCTAGCCAGTCAAGCAAGGCTTGTTGTTTTGCACCATCGCCCAGCGTAGCGATGCCTTTACGAAGTTCGCCTAATGTGA
>JACCDU010212267.1_pt1 | contig 23408 bp, 22 predicted proteins | sample 7446081 | NCBI WGS metagenome assembly JACCDU01 (sample SAMN15323447, study PRJNA562643) | freshwater metagenome | isolation source: river surface water | place: USA:Blue River Watershed | collected 2017-08-17
CCCACGAGCGTGGTCCCGTTGGCGAGGACGACGGTCTGGGCCTCGGCGGCGCGGCCGAGCGCGGCGCTGAGGAGGATGAGACTGAAGGCAGGGAGGGCGCGAAGGAGACGCTTCATAACGGAGGAGAGGAAAAGGACTTGGAGGGGGAGAGGCAATCCGGCGAAGGCGCGGAAGAGCGTAGAAACGAGAAAAGTCGGCGAGGAAGAGCGAAACGGAAGGCGGATGGACTCGAAAGGGACTCAGCGGAAGCGCCGTTTTGGTGGTCCCGAAAGTCGTTGAGCGCAGTCGGGGGAATCACGTTTGCTCTTCGCGTGGTACCATTCCTTTGGCCACTTCGGTAAGATTCTTACGCTCCTTGGTGGTGAATCGCCAAGGAGCGTTTCTTTTTGGCCGTGCGGTTCGCTTGGAGCGGCTAAAAAAAAAGTCGCCCCGTAGGGCGACTTTGGAGACACGAGGGGAGTAATTACTCCTTGGCCTTCGGGCTCTGGGCGAAGAAGACCAGCAGACCGATGATCGGCGTGAGGAGCAGGGAGACGAAGAAGTTACCCCAGAAACCGAATTTACGGGACTTCCCGAGGTATCCGATCAGCGCGGAGATGAGGATGAGCGGGAGGATTGCGAGGATAGCAGCGAGCATGGAATTAAGAATGTAGAGGTTGAGGGATGGTGATTACTTCTTGGCAGCGGCGACCTCGGCCTTGAGGGATTCCGCGACGCCTTCGCCGACTTTGATCTGACGCTTGAACTCGTCCTTCATCTTGGCCGCGTCGAAGGTGAGCAGCGTGCCGCCGGACTCAAAGTGAGCGGCGAAAACGCGACCGAGCGCGTAGGTGGTGGCACCGGCCATGACGGGCACGGCGGCCATGCCGCCGATCGTGCCGACGACCGGGATCGCCTTCACGAGGCTCGCGACGACGCCGCGACCGAGGCTGATGCCGCTGACCGTGGCGAGGAGGGAGGCGATGACGCTGCGGGTGCGTTCGGCGTCGAAGTCCTGACCGTAGGCTTCGCAGACGTCTCCGAGCATCTTGACCTGAACGCCGGTGACCGCGGCGATATCGACGAGCGGAAGCGGCACCAGACCGGCGGCCATAGAATAGACCGTGTGCCGGCGGATGAGCGCGTCAGCGTTTGAGGATGCGGACGGCGTTTCGGCCGTCGCGGGGGTGGCTTCAGTGGACATGTATTTCCTTTGGCGTGAGTTGCGGCAGGTGAATCTACCGCGAAAAGAGCAGGCAACGGGCGGGCCGAAGTGTCAACCGGCAAACCTTGCCGTTGCCATTTCGTCGCACTAACTGCGGCGCTTCTTGGGTGAGCCCTCGAATGCCTTCACATGGTGTTCGCCCTCGAGGAAGCGGCCGTAGTCCATCTTCAGGACGCGGTCGGCCTGGGCAAAATAGGCGTCGTCGTGGGTGACGGCCACGACGGTTTGCCCGCGAGCCTTCATGGCTGGGAGCAGTTCGGTATAGAAGAAGCGGCGGAAGACCGGGTCTTGGTCGGCGGCCCACTCATCGAAGATGAAGACCGGGCGGTGTTCGGTTTCGGCGAGGGCGAGAGCGAGGCGCTTGCGTTGGCCGGTGGAGAGGGCGGTCGTGGTGAGCTCCCCGTTGGCGATATCGACCTTCCCGGCGAGTTCCATGGTGCCGAGTTGCTCGCGCAGATGGGCCTCGTCGGCCTGCGTGAGCCCGATCAGGCGGCGGAACAGGAAGAAGTCGGTGAAAATGGGGGTGAAGAGATTGCGGTAGGACGCCAGGCGGTCGGCGGAGACGGGCTTGCCGTTCCAGAGCAGTTGTCCGATCGCGGGCTCGTAGAGCCCCGTGAGGACCTTGAGAAACGTGGATTTGCCGCTGCCGTTGCCGCCGACGACGAAGACGATCTCGCCGGCCTTGAGGTGGAAGTCGAACGGCTGGAGCTGGAAGCCGTGCGGCCCGTTCCCCGGGGTGGGGGCGTAGGCGAACCCGGTGCCGACGCAGGCGATGGACTCGAACGGCTCGGTCTGGATGGGCTGCCGTTCGACCATGGCCTCGAGCTCGCTGCGCTGATGGCGGAGATCGTTCTCGAGGGATTCGATGTTGGTAATGGACGCCTCGGCGCGGGCGAGCGCGGGGATGGCCATGACCACGTCGCTGATGGGACCGGTCGCGAACAGGAGGATCGCGAGGACTGGAGCAACGACGGGGACATCGCCCGGACGGAGATTCGGCAGCAGGAAAAGGATGCCCGCGATGGTGAAGAGCATGAACGTCTGGCTCAGCAGGGCCGACTGGTTCATGGTCTTGCCGGTCTTGATGCGGAGCGCGGCGGTCTCGTTGATGACGTTCCAGATTTCGGTGCTGAAGAAGTCGTCGCTCTTCTTGCGGTTCAGCTTGAGCTGCTTGTAGCCGGACATCACGCCATCGACATTGTGGAAGAACGCGTTCTCAAGCCGCGTTGCCTCGCCGAGCTCGCGGGCGAGCGTGTGGCTCTTCTGCATGTAGAGGTAGACGGCGGTGCTGACCATGATCAGCGTGATCGCGAGCGCCCACATCGACAGGATGCCGATGGACACGAGGACGAAGACGAGCATGAACGCCGACGAGGATGCGTTGATGATCGAGCCGGCGGCGTAGGACAGGGCGATCGAGTCCGTTGAGAGCGTGTTCACCACGCGACCCCGGTCGATCCGTTCAAAGACGGCGAGATTCGTGGTCTTGATCCCGTCGATGATGCGCACGCGCAGGTTCCGGATGATGCCCTCGAGGATCCGGTTCGTGCGGTTGAGCACGTATTCCTTCGTGATCCAGAACGCGAGGAGACAGATCGCGAACAGGAAGAACTCGCGCATGTGTAGCTCGCCCGGGCGCAGCTTCTTGGCGGTCTGGATGGCCAAGCTGACGCTCAGGCCGTTGACCAGGCCGGAGAACAGCGCGAGGGCGACGAGGGTGCCGCTGAATTCCGGCGACTCGCGGCGAATGAAAGCGATGAACTTTTTCAAAGGGAGGACGGAGAGGACGGCCGGCGACTCTCAGCGCGTCGTGGCGGCGTCGTAGGTCTGATTGTCCACTTGAGGCGGCAGCGGGACCTTTGCGGTCACCTTGGGCGCGAGCAGCCGCAGTCGCTTCCACTGGGCCTCAAACTCGTCCTCGAGCGGACCTAGGTCCGTGATGAAGACGCGTTCCCGCAGGGCCGGCTGCATGTAGGCGGGACCGAGGAGGATTTCGCGATCCACGTACGACCGCGACAGCTCCACCGTGTTGGCGTAGAGACTGTAGTTGGTCAGCGCCCCGCTCACCCCGGGATCGAGCAGGTAATTGAGGAAGAACTCCGCGGTGGATTTGGCGTTCGAGGCTTTGGGAATGACGAAGCTGTCGACCTGGACCAACTTCGAGCTGCTGGGCAGCACGAAACGGATCGACGGGTTGCTCTTGAGCGCGACGGCAGCAGCACCGCTCCAGTTGACGGAGAGCTTGATCTCATTGCGCGCGAGGGCGGAGGGCAGCTGGCTGGCGAGGTAGCGGATGCCGAGTTCGCCGGTCTCGTTGATCAGGCGGTCAGTCACCTTCTGCAGCGTCTGCGCCGTCGCATCATTCGGTCCCACGCCATCGTCCATGAGCGCCGCGGTCAGCGCCACGCGCGGCTCGTCAATCAGCGCACGGTACCCGTACATCAGCAGTTCCTCCTCGCGGGTCGGCATCCGGAGGCTGAACGTCTTCGGAATGTAGCGTACATCCTCGCGATTGAACGTGACGCCGAGGCAGCTGTGAAAGAGCGGAACCGAGTACTGGAGCTCCGGATCGTACGGAGAGCGGAAGAACAGCGGGCTGACGTTGCCGAGGTTCGGCAGGTTGGCCTTGTTCAGCGGAGCGATGAGATCCTGCCGGATGAAGCGCTGCACGACGTAGTCGCTCGGCATCAGCAGGTCGAAGGCATCGGGCTTCGACTCCGCCACTTTCTTCAGCTCGGAGTTGTTCTCGAAGTAGGTGACGTCGAGCTCGACCTTATAGTCCTCCGCGAACTTTTCGAGAAGCTGAGGGTCGAGGTAATCGCGCCAGATTAGCAGCCGCAGACGGGGGGTGAGAGGGAAGGGCGGACGAGGCGGACGGTGTTCGCGCTTCCAGCGCTCGAAGCGGCTGAGTCCCTCGTTGGCGGGGCGCCGGTTGCAGCCGACGCCGGTGCCGGCGGCGAGAAGGCCGAGGCTCCCGAGGGCAAGCGACTTCAGGTGGCCGCGCCGGGTCTGGAGCCCGTCGGCGGACCGATGATCGGGCAGGCTCATTGGGCGTTGCCGGCGGCGCCGGAGGCCGGGGCCGTCGAAGCGCGCTTCGGAGCGGCGGGAGTCGCCTTGCCGGCGCCGGACGGGACCGGCGCCGTTCGGGGCGTCTCGGTCGGACGCGGGCTGACGGTGGGCTTCGCCTCTTGGTCGGGCGGAAGATTGAGCATCAGCGGCAGGCCATTCTCGTTGTTACCGAAGACCACCACTTTGGAGTTGTTCGACTTTGCCAGCTCCAGCGTTGCCTGAATGCCCGCATAGGTCAGGAAATCGCGGAACGAGCCCGACGACGCCACGGATTCCTGGAACGCCCGGATACCCTCGGCTTCGATGCGTTTCCGCTCCGCTTCGCTCTGCGCTTGCTGGATGCGGTACTGGTATTCGAGGGCGCGTTGCTCCTCGACCAGCTTCGCCTGCACGGCGTCGAGCACCTGCTTGGGGAAGATGATCTGCTTGATCAGAAGGTCGTCGAGCGAGACGTAACGTTGCGCGATCTCACCCATCGCACCTTGGACCACCAAGGACGACACATAGCCCTCCGACCCGAACAATTCCGCCGGGTCGAATTGCGAAACGGTCGCCCGGACGTGGGCCTCGATTTCCGGCTTCACCACCACTTCCACGTAGTTCGGACCCACCACCGTGTGGAGGAGCGGAAGCGACGGATACGTCGGACGATGGCGGATCGAGACCTCGATCTCGACCGGAAGCCCGTTCTTGCAGAGCGCGAGCACGGTGTGAGGCGTCTGCTTCAGTCGAAGATCATACACGTACAAGCGATTCCACGGCATGACGATGTGGAAGCCTTCGGTGTAGATGTAATCGAGATTGGTACCGCCCGAGAAACGCTGCCAAAGAATGCCGGCCTGTCCGGAATCGAGACTCACGAAGACGCGTGAGCGCAGGAAGGGCCAGAAATAGACGAGCAGGAACGAGAAGCCGAGAAACAGCAGCAACAGGTAGACAACGATTTGCTGCTTGCGACTGGCCCACCACGAAGTGAGTCGCCGCCAGCGAGTACGAAAGAAGCCAGGGTTGTCGTTCACGCCCAGCCAGACAGGACGGGCGGTCGCACCGAGTCAATCTGCCAACGACCCGTTACGAGGATGGGCCGGTTTGAGCGCTCTATCCATGCGTGAAATGAGGGGTAAACCTTAGATTGGGATATAATTCTTATCCATATCGTTACGGATTTCTTGGCTCGCGCTGCAGCGCGCAAGGCGGAGTCTCTCGCGCAATGCCTTCAGCCGTGAGCAGCCTCGATCCAGCCAACCAGCAGGCCTGGGAAACGCTGTACGCGTCCACCTCGCGCTTCATCTGGGGTGCGGACGCCGTGGGATTCCTCCGGCCCTTTCTCGCCCCGTTACGGCAAGCGGGGTGGCGGCGTCGGCGCGCGCTGGATGCCGCGACGGGAGAAGGGCGCAATCTGCGCGTCTTGCTTGAAGTGGCCGATGAAGTGAAGGCGTGTGACGCCTCGCCTGCCGCCCTGGCGAAGATCCCGACGGACGTGGCGGCGCGGGTCCTACGGGTGCAGTGTGATCTGGCGCACACTTCGTTTGCGGACGGCGAGTTCGATTTCATCCTGCTCTCCGACACGGTCGAGACGCTGCCCAATCTCCCGGAGGTGCTGCGGGAATTGCGGCGCGTGCTTGCGCCGGACGGCGTCCTCGTGTGCAACGTGCCGGAACCAGAGGGGGACGTCGCAGGCGTCGAGATGGAGCCGGTTGATGAAGCGGGCTTCTTATATCGGGGAAAGTATTACTATCGTTTCATGGGCGAGGCCGATTTCCTGACGGTCTTGAAGGGCACGGGCCTCGTCGCGCTGCGGAGCGAAATCCAGGAATGGACCGAGGCGGCCCATCCCGGATTCCGCGACGCCGAACACCGGCACCGGAGCCGCGTCTTCCTGCTCGCCCCTGACCAGGCCTCGGCGGCGCCTGATGGACGGGGTGCCGGCGCCTCTTGAGACCGCCATGGCTTCGCGACCTCTCCCACTTTTCCAGACTGCTCTCCGATGGGTGGCGCTGCTGCTGATCGCGGGACTGGTGATGGTCGTCCCGGCGTCGCGCGCGGCGGCGGATCTCGATGAGATCCTGCAGCGGCAGGTCCTGCGCGTTGGGCTGCCGTCTACGGAGTCGCAGCCGTTCCTGACCACGGATTCCGCGGGTGTGCTGGGAGGCTACGAAGGCGAGCTGGTGCGCGCCCTGGCGGCGCGCCTGCCGGTGCGGCTGGAGATTGACCGGTCCGCCGCGGATGCAGATGCCCTCGTGGCCGCCGTACGCGCGGGCAAGGTGGATGTCGCCTTCGGGCAGATCGCGGATACGCTTGAACGCGCGCGGGGCGTCCGCTTCTCCCGACCCTACCTGCACGTGCGGGAGGCACGGGTGTTCGATCGGATGGTTCTGGCCCGCGCGGGAGGGGAGGTGCCTCACCTGGCCCGGCAGCCCCTGCGGGTGGCCGTGACGGCGGGGAGTGCGTTTACGGAGTCCTTCCGGGTCGCCTACCCCTCGGCTGAAATGGTCGCATTTCCCGGGATCACGGAGGCACTGGCGGAAGTCGCGGCCGGCCGCGTCGCCGTGTTCGTCGCCGACGAAGTATCCGTGGCGCGCTGGTGGCAGACGCATCCGGCGAGTGCGATCCGCTTGGAGACTGTGGTCCATCGGGAGCGTGACGTCAGCTATGCGGCGGCGGTGCATTGGCGGGCGGAGCGCCTGCAGGCGTGGCTGGATCTCTTTTTCGACAAGTGCGAACGCGACGGGACGTTCGCGGGGTTGCGTGAGCGCCACCTCGAGACTGAAAGCCCGAAGGAGGAGGTGCGGTGAAACGGAGTCGACGCTCTCTCCTTCCGTGGGGCGTGGCGCTGATCGCCGGGCTCCTCGGCGCCGGTGTCGGTGCCGTCGGAGCGGCTGAGCGCTCGGGGCAAGCGCTGGACTTGCCGCCGGACATGGCGCGGATCGCGGCGGCGGGTGAGTTGCGCATCGCGCTCACCACCGACGATTGGCCGCCGTTCTTCTTCACGCACCCGACGCGAGGGCTGGTGGGTCTGGACATCGATCTGGCGCGGGAGATGGCGGGGCGGCTGGGGGTCGAGGTACGCTTTGTCCGCGAAGCAAAGACCTTCGATGACCTGGTGACGTTGGTGGTGAGTCGCCGGGCGGATCTCGCGGTGGCGTACCTGAGCGACACCTTGGAGCGTTCGGTGCGGGCGGCGTTTTCCCAGCCGTACGTGCAGCTGAAGCCAGCGGTGCTAATCAACCGCGCGCTCGCCGGTCAGGCGCGGCGGGGACCGGATTTGAATGCGCTGCTCAACCATCCCGACGCGACCATTGGTGTGACCCTCGGTTCGTCGGCGGAAACGTTCGCGGCGATTGATTACCCACAGGCGCGGCTGGTGAAGTTTGAAGCGTGGTCCGACATCACGCGGGCGCTGGAGACCGAGACGCTGCTGGCGGGATTTTCGGATCAGATCGATGCGCAGAAATGGCAGAGCGAGCACCCGGAAGGAGCGATTTCGATCGAGACGGTGATGCTTGCCGGTCCCCCGGATACGATCGCTGTCGCGGTGCACTTTGAGGACCGCCAGCTGCGCTACTGGCTGGATCATTTTCTCGCGGTGAAACACCGCGATGGCTCCCTCGCCCGGCTGAACCATTATTATGTAGGGTCTGACTTATGGAAAAAGGATCTCTCCGCCTCGCCTTGATCGGACGTGTGCTGGTCAGTCCGTGGATCGCGGTCTTGGCGCTGGTCGTCGCGTTCGGCCTTGGCCTGTGGGCACCGGATGTTGCGCTCACGCTGAAGCCGGCCGGCCAGGTTTACCTCGCGCTGCTGCAGATGTGCGCGATGCCGCTCGTCGTCTGCGGCGTCGTGGCGAGCATTGGGCGAATCCTGATCGAGGGACACTCGCGTGAAACCCTCCTCCGGCTCGGCTCGGTCGTCGGTGTCGGCCTCTTCGCCACGGCCACGCTGGCGGTGGCGATTGGCCTGATCGGACAGCCGGGCCTGGGACTCGGGGAGGAAGCCAACCGTACCCTTGGGCGCTTGTTGGCGGCCTCCGATCTGAGTCGGGCGGGACCGGGCGCGTCGCATCAGTCCTCGATCGGCGACTTTGTTGCCGGGCTGGTTCCGACGAACATCTTTCATTCGCTCAGTGCGGGGCAGCAGGTGCCCGTGCTTTTCTTCGCGATTCTGCTCGGGGCGGCGCTTGGCTTGACGGCGTCGCTGAAGGCGCGGGGCGTGCTCGACACCTTCGAAGCGGCCTTCGATGCGCTGCTGCGGATGATCGCGTGGTTCATCTACCTGTTGCCCTTTGGACTGGTCGCCCTGCTGGCCCCGCAGGTTGCGGAGGCGGGGGTAGGGGTGTTCCTCGCGATGCTGAAGCTCATCGTTTTCGTGAACGTGGCGGTGGTGATCTCCCTGCTCATCGGCAATGCGGTGATCGCGCGCCGGGTGGGATTGCCCTACTTCAAGGTGCTCGGGATCCTCGGCGAGAGCCTGCTGGTGGCGTTCGCGACGAAGAGCAGCTTCGCGGCCATCCCCTCGGCGTTGCGGGCGATGCAGAGTGGGCTGCGCATGGATAAGCACACCACGGACCTCGTGGTGCCGCTGAGTGTGAGTCTGAATCCGCTCGGCAACGTGCACTACTACACCATCAGTGCGATCTTCATCGCCCAGCTCTACGGTCTGGAGCTGACGGCGACGTCGGCGGTATTGTTCGTGCTTGGCGGGGTCCTCGCTGCGCTCGCCGGCAGCGCGTTGCCCGGCGCGGCAGCGGTCGGGGTGATTTCGATCCTCATGGAACCGCTCGGCCTGCCCGTCGGCTCGGCCGTGGTCCTCATCATGGCCATCGACCCCTTCATTGATCCGGCCACGACGGTGCTGAATGTGCATGCTAGCTGTGTCGCTTCCTCCGTCGTCGCTCCGTCCGGCGGTGGCGCCGCCGCCGGGCCGACTGCAGCCGACTCCGGCCGGCCGGCGGTCGCGGCGGGAGCGTCCTGAGCCGCGTCTCTCCATCGACATCGTCCTCACCCCCTCATTTCCCTGATCCTCCTGCGGTTTTCCTCTCGATCTCTCCTGCCATGAAGTCACGCCTCGTTTCCAGCCTGCTCGTTCTCTCGGCGCTTTGCTCCGCCCTCCGCGCGGAGGAGCCCGCCCTCTGGGCCACGACCAACCTCGGCTTCGAAAGTGCCTACGTCTCGTACGGCACCAAGTTTTCGGAGAACACCCTCATGCCGAAGTTGGATTTCGGACGCGGCGATCTTTACGCCGGTGTGTGGGGCTATCTCCCGATCGACAAAGGCGGTGGCGGTTACGTGTTCGATGGCGAGTGGGACTTCTTCGGCGGGCGCACGCTCAAGCTCAATGACGTCTTCTCCCTCGATCTCGGTGGCACGCTCTACCAGTACCCGGGGGTGACGACGGACGAGTTCACCTTCGAGGGATTCCTGTGGCTGACGGCGAATGTGCCGTTCAAGCCGACGGCCAAACTTTTCTACGATTTCACGATCGAGAACTGGATTGGTGAGCTCGCGTTCTCGCGCGAGGTCGCGCTCGTAGACAAGGTCGCGCTCGTCTCGTCGGCCCGTGTGGGTTTTCGCCGTCCGCTAAGCTCCGATCCCTGGCTCTATGCCACGCTACAACTCGATCTGGCTTATCCGCTCGGGGAGAATGGCAAGCTGCTGATCGGCCCGCGTCTCACGAACAACAGCGACAACGATGCCGTCGGCCACGGCGTCGAGACGTGGTGGGGCGTGGCGGCGGTGCGTTCCTGGTAAGTGCCCGCCTCGCCTACGGGCGAACCGCGCGCGCTCCGCAACTCCGGCGCTCAGGCCTCGGCGGTCGCCGCGGCGGGTTGGGCCGCGCGTTCCTTCTCTTTTTCCCGCAGGTACTGCAGGAACGGTTTGCGGTACTCGGCGATGATCTGGTCCTTCACCGTCTCGAGGTCGTCCACGCCGTAACGTAGTTTGAGTTCATCGATGGCGCCGACGTACTTCTCTGGCCGCCAGCCTTCGATGTAGGACTTGAGGTAGACCTTCCCGGTCTTGCCGACGTTCGGCTTGATGATGCAGTAGATCTTGGTCTTCGACTCGGCTTCATTCTCAGGCGCGGCTTGGGCCTCCGCCTGCGCGGACTTGCGCTCGATCAATTGCTTCGCGAGCACGCGGCCGGTTTCCAGTCGCTGGCGGAAGCCAGTACGCACGCGGGTGAGGTTGACGTTGTCGAGATTGCCTCCCGCGGCGAAGTGCTCCTTGAACGATGAGCCGACTGCGTAGGTGAGTGCCGCTGCGGCCATCGGCATGGAGGCGGCTCCGAGCACCGAACCGAAGATCGGGATGGTCTTGAGCAAACCGCTGAGGCCGATCGTGGCAATTTCCCGCGAGGCCAGTCCGCCGATGAGCGACGAGAGGATGGATTCCACCCGATGCCGGGAGAAGGGGACCTGGTAGGCCGCCGAGAGATCGGACAGCATCTTCAGCTGGATGCCCGTGATCGCCGCCATGTCCGCGATCGGCACCGGGATCAGGCCGGCGCCCGCGGCCAGCAAAACATGCTGTCGGATGATCGAATCGGCGCTGGAGGCGGTCGGGGCCATGGGGATGTCCGTCGGGGTGAAGCGGAAAAGTCTTCCTTAATGAACGAGTTAGATTCCTGATGGCGGCAAGCCTAAGCGTCTTATGAGCATCACGTTCGTGCACCAAGAAGGAGGGCGATGCAATCCCGGCGTCAACCTCCGTTCTGGCGGCACGCGGGGGTGCGGATGGGGCGCTGTATCCTTTTTCCCGTCATGAAGTCCTCCCTGTCGCTATTCCTTCGGGCCGTTGCCCTGATTCCCATCTTCGCGTCCGCCGTGGCGTTCGCGAATCCTGCCGCTGGGTCGGCGTCTGGCCCGACGCCCGACGCGGCGTTGCGGCTCCTGCTGGAGGGCAACCAGCGGTTCATCCAGGGCACCGTCCGCCACCCGCATCAGACCGCCGAGCGGCGGAAGGAAACGTCGGCCGGTCAGGCGCCGTTTGCGGTGGTGCTGACCTGCGCGGACTCCCGGCTTTCGCCGGAGATCGTCTTCGATCAGGGCCTGGGGGATCTGTTTGTGGTGCGCAATGCCGGCAATCTGCTCAGCGACCACGTGATCGGCAGCATCGAGTACGCGGTCGAGCATCTCCATGCGCCGCTCATCGTGGTGATGGGCCACACGCGCTGTGGTGCCGTGGCCGCCGCCGTGGCTGGCGGGGAAGCGGGTGGTCACGTCCAGAGCATCGTCGACAGTCTGGCGTTCGTGGTGGCGGCGGCGCGCGCGCGCGGTGGTGACACCGCGGATCAGGCGGAACAGATCAATGCCCGCATGAGCGCCGATGCGCTGGCCGCGAGCGATCCGGTGCTCGCGAAGGCTGTCGCCGCCGGGAAGCTCAAGGTCGTGGGCGCGCGCTACAACCTCGCCACGGGCGTGGTGGAATGGCTGCCCTGATTGGATCCGTGGGCGCGTTCTGCGCCCGCACACCCAAACTCGTCTGCCGCGTCGCCAGGACTCGGCGCAGCGGGCGCTGAACGCCCGCCGGGGACGCGGTTTTCCGAGGATGTTCACCGCCGCGGAGCGGCGCGTTCCCGATGGGGCGATGGCTCAGCCGCCGTGCTCGGCGAGCCAGCGCTCAGCCTCGATCGCCGCTTGGCAGCCCATGCCTGCCGCCGTGATCGCCTGCCGGTAGACGTGATCCGCACAGTCGCCGGCAACGTACACGCCGGGGATGTCCGTCTTCACCTGCGAACCCGCCGCGGGCTTGAAATACCCGCCCTCATCCACGGGCAGGGGCGGCGCGAAGGGGCCGGTGTTCGGTACGTGGCCGATCGCGACAAAAATACCTTTCACCGGCAGCACTCGATCCGCCCCGGTATGGACGTGCTTCACGCGCAGGCCGGACACTGCTCCTTCCGCGACGCCGAGCACTTCCTGCGGGACGCTGTCCCAGACGAGTTCGATCTTGGGATGCGAGGTCGCCCGATCCGCCATGATCTTCGAGGCGCGGAGCGAATCGCGGCGGTGCACGAGGTACACTTTGCTGGCGAAGCGGGTCAGGAACAGCGCTTCTTCGGCTGCGCTGTCGCCGCCACCGATCACCGCGACGTCCATCTTGCGGTAGAAGGCACCGTCACAGGTCGCGCAGGTGGTCACGCCCTTGCCGCCGTAAAGTTCCTTCTCACCGGGAATGCCGGTCATGCGCGGGGACGCCCCGGTGGCGATGATCACCGCCTTGGCGAGGATCGTGCGGTCGCCGCAGATCAGCTTCCGCGGGTGCGAGGTGAAGTCCACGTGGCTCACCGATGCCTGCTCGAAGCGGGCGCCGAAGCGGGTCGCTTGCTTGCGCAGGTTGTCCATCAGCATGAAGCCGTCGACGCCTTCCGGGAAGCCGGGGAAGTTCTCCACCTCGCTGGTGGTCGTGAGCTGCCCACCGGGCAGCGTGCCTTCAATCACCAAGGGATTGAGGTTGGCGCGGGCGGTGTAGATGGCGGAGGTCAGGCCGGCGCAGCCGGTTCCGACGATCACGACGTTTTCAGGGGTCGGCGAAGACATGGCGCAAAACCCGAGGACAAGGCCAAATCCGCGGGGTCACAAGGCGATACTTCCGCCTCCCTTGGCTCGAGGTGCGCTGCGGGCTTGTCGCGCGGTGTCCGACGGGCTTGGGTCGGGACATGAATCTAGCCCGTTTCTTTGTCCAAGGATGGCTGTGCGCGGGTCTCGCGGTGTCGCTGCAGGCAGTGGACCCCGCCGCCCTGGAGGTCCATCGGCGATTGCTGGTGCTCGATACGCACTTCGACACGGCGGTGCACTTGACCGTGCCGGGCTGGAGTGTGATGGAGCGTCGCTCGTGGGAGCGCGATTTTACGCAGGTGGACTATCCGCGGCTGATCGAGGGGGGCGTTGATGGCGGGTTCTGGACCCTGTTCGTGAGTCAGGGGCCGCGCACGCCGGAGGGGCACGCGCGGGCCCGGGACACGGCGCTGATGATCGCCCTGCGCATCCGTGAAATGGTCGCGCGGCACCCGGCGCAGTTCGCCCTCGCGACCCGCGCCGACGATGCCGCCCGGATCGCCGCGGAGGGTCGGCAGGTCGTCTATTTGTCGATGGAGAATGGCTACCCGCTCGGGCGGGACCTTTCCCTCATCCAGACGTTTCGTCAGCTGGGTGTGTGCATGATGGGGGTGGTACACACGTCGAACAACGAACTCGCCGACTCCGCCACTGACCTGAAGGGGCCCGAGTGGCAGGGGCTCAGCCCGCTGGGCCGCGAGATGGTGGCGGAATGCAACCGGCTCGGCATCGTCGTCGATGCGTCGCATGCGTCCGATGCAGCGCTCGCGCAGATCCTTCAACACTCGACCGCGCCGATCGTCCTTTCACACTCGGGCTGCAAGGCGGTCACCGATCATCCGCGCAACGTGCCTGATGACCTGCTGCGCACGCTCGCCGCGAAGGGCGGGGTCATCCAGATGAATGCGTTCAGCGCCTACGTCACGAGTCTCCCCATCATTCCCGAACGGAATCGCGCTCTGCAGGCGCTGTTTGCGTCGGCCGGTGGCTGGAGGCAGATCGACTCCGACGCGAAGCGGCTCGCCTTCCTCGAGGCGCGGCGCGAGATCGACCGCCGCTACCCGGCGCCCGTCGCGACCTTCGACGAATTCATGGCCCACGTGCTCCATGCGCTGCGCGTGGCTGGGGTGGATCATGTCGGCTTCAGCGGAGACTTTGATGGCGGTGGCGGCGTGGCCGACCTGATGGACGTGACCGGTGCACCGCGGATCACGGCACGGCTGTTGGCGGAGGGCTACACCGAGGCCGACTTGGCGAAGTTCTGGGGCGGAAACGTGCTCCGGGTGCTCCGCGCCGCCGAGGAGCGCGCGGCGGTCCCCTGAGCGGACCACTGGGGCGTCGGGCGTGCCGCGTCGTCGCGTCACGTCGCCCCCGCTGTGGCCCGCGGCGTCGCCCGCACGGGTTCACCACCCGAAGGAGCGCTTGATCCGGAGCGGTTCGTACAAGTCCTGCGGCAGCTCCTGCAGGAAGCGGCTCGGGCTGTTCATCATGCCGCCGGGCCCTCCGCGGGTATTCACCTTAGGGAAGCAGAGGTAGAGTTCGTCGCGGGCGCGGGTGACCGCGACGTAGAACAGGCGTCGCTCCTCCTCCACGTCTCCGGCCTCGATGCTGCGGCGACCGGGGAACATGCCGTCGGCCAGTCCGATCACGAAGACCACCGCATACTCGAGACCCTTGGCTTGGTGCACCGTGGTCAGCCGCACGGCCTCCGCATCCGGCTCGACGTTGCGGTCGCTGGTCTCTCCGTTGAGCAGCACGATCTGCGCGAGCAGGTCGTCCATCGCCTCGAAGCGCTGCGCGAATCCGACCAACGCCTTCAATTCGTCGAGGCGTTCGGCGTAGTCGGCGAACGCGCCCTTCAGGTAATCTCCGTACCAGCCGTCGATCGCGAGATCGATCGCGGCGGCGGGCGACTGCGAGCGCATCGCCTCCGCGACCTGCCGCAGGGACACGCAGAAGTTTTCCCAATCGTCCCGCGCGTCGCGCGCGACCTTGCTGCGGACGTCGTCCGTGGAAAGGACGTCGAGGAAGTCGCGCTGGAGCAGCTGCGCGTGCTCGAGTGCGGCTTGGTAGATCTTGTGGGCGCCCTTCTCGCCGACCTTCGGGAGGAGGATCGCGATGCGGGTCCAGGCGGATTCGTTGCGCGGGTTGAAGACGAACTGGATCAGGGCGACGAGGTCGCGGATGTGCTGACGCTCGAAGAACTTCACGCCGCTGGTGATCTGGTACGGCACGCCGGCGCGCGAAAGGGCGAGCTGTACCTCGAGCGCGACGAAGTGCGAGCGGTAGAGCACCGCGATGTCGCTCATCGACACGCCCTCGTCCTCCGTCAGCGAGCGCAGGCGCTTGAGCACGAAGTCCGCCTGCTCGCGCTCGTCCATGGTCTGAACGAGGAAGGGCTTGTGCGAATGGCCGCGCGAGGCGCGGAGCTCCTTGTCGAAGTGCCGGCCCTTCGGCTGCGCGAGGAGCACGCCGTTGGCGAGGTTGAGGATTTCCGGGGTCGAGCGGTAGTTCGTCTCGATGCGATGGATGACCGTGCCTGGATGGCGCTCCGGAAAGGTCATGATGTTCGCGAAGTCCGCGCCGCGCCACGAGTAGATGCACTGGGCGTCGTCGCCGACCGCCATCAGGCAGTGGTGGCTGGCGATGCGGTCGACGATCTGCGACTGCAGCGTGTTGGTGTCCTGGTATTCGTCGGCGAGCACATGACGGAACCGGTGTGCGAAGTACTCGGCCACTTGGGTGTCACGCTTCAGCAGCTCAAGCCAGAGCTCCAGCAGGTCGTCGTAGTCGCAGACGTTCTGCTCGCGCTTCCGCCGGGCATAGGCGGCGGCGAACGTGGGCAGGGCGACGGCGATGTCGCGGTACTGCGGGAAGTGCTGCTCGACGGTATCGGCGAGGGTGGACTGCGTATTGCGCGCGAGGGAGAGCACGCTGAAGAGTGGACCGGAGCGCGGGTTGGTCTTGTCTTTGAAGAACAGCTTGTCCTCGGCCTCGACGACCTGCTTGAGGAGCGCCTCGGATTCCTCGGCATCGAGGATGGTGAACGTCTTGGGCAGGCCGACGCTTTCGCCGAACATCCGCAGGGCCCGGTGGCCGATGGAGTGGAACGTGCCGCCCCAGAACTGCCGCGGCTCGCGGCCGGTGAGGTCCTGCACGCGGTGGAGCATCTCCTTTGCGGCCTTGTTGGTGAAGGTCAGGAGCAGGATCTCGCTGGGCCGGACGCCCTGGGAGAGCAGGTAGGCGACGCGGTAGGTGAGGGTGCGCGTCTTGCCGGAGCCGGCGCCCGCGAGGACGAGCATCGGGCCGGGTGGGGCGGTGACGGCCGCGTACTGCTCGTCGTTGAGCAGGGCGCGGAAGTCGATCGGCGGCGGGCCGCCGAAGCCGTCAGGCTCGTTGTCGTGCGCGAAGTCCATGGTGCGTCCCGGTCAGCGTCCGGCAATCCGGCGCGGAGGCGAGGCCGTTTTCGGGTCGCCTCGCGTCCGGCCCTGCGCCCGACGCGGGCTTGGCTGCAGCCCCGGCTAGGCGGGCGGGGAAGTCAGAGGAGGACCAGATCGTTGCGGTGGACCACCTCGTGGCGCTTGCGGCTCGGGTGGCGCTTGCGGACATCCTCGCTGCGGAGGCCGGCGAGGGCGGCGACCTCGTCGCTGCCGTAGGGCGTCTTGCCGCGGGCGAAGACCACGCCGTCGGGCCCGGCGACGTTCACAATGTCGCCGGATTTGAAGTGGCCGCTGACCCCGGTGACCCCGACGGCGAGCAGGCTGCGGCCCTCGTCGCGGAGGACCGGGACGGCGGGACCGTTGACGGTGATGGTGCCGGAGGGGCGCTGGAAGTAGGCGAGCCAGCGCTTGCGGGCCTCGAGGGGGAGCCCGGCGGGCACGAAGAACGTCCCTGGGGCGGTGCCGGTGAACAGGCGGGCGAGGATGCGGGGTTCGGCGCCGCTGGCGATGAACACGCCGCAGCCGGCCCGCGTCGCGAGCTTGGCGGCGCTGATCTTTGAAACCATGCCACCGACCGCGGTCTCGCTGGTGGTGCCGCCGGCCATGGCCTCGATCTCCGGGGTGATCTTCTCGACCACCGGGACGATTTCGCCGGTGCCCTTGAGATCGATCAGGCCCGGGGCGGTGGACAGAATCACGAGGTGGCTCGCCTCGAGCAGCGAGGCCACGAGGGCGGAGAGCGTGTCGTTGTCGCCGAACTTGATCTCCGCGGCGCTCACCGTGTCGTTCTCATTGATGATCGGGATCGTCCCGTAGTCGACGAGTTCGCGGATGCAGGCCCGCACCCCGAGGTAGCGGTCGCGGGCGCGCAAGTCCTCATGCGTGAGCAGCACTTGCGCCACCGTGAGGCCGGCGGGCGCGAACGCGGCCTGCCACGTCTGCATCAGCCGCGACTGGCCGATGGCGGCGCAGGCCTGCTTGCGCGACACCTCGCGCGGGCGGCGGGCAAGGCCGAGGGCGCCCATGCCGAGGCCGACGGCGCCGGAGGAGACCACGATGACCTCGGTGCCGGCGGACCGCAGATCCGCCAACTCGCGGGCGATCGCGCTGATGCGCGCTGTATCGAGTTGGCCGATACCGGAGGTCAGGACGCCGGTGCCGAGCTTGACGACGACCCGTCGGGGACGGCCGGCGGAGGCGGGCGGCATGGGTGCGGGGAGCGGCCGGTCAGACCGTCGTCAGCTCCTTCTCCTTCGAGGCGAGGTGCTGGTTGATCTCGGCGATCGTTTTGTCGGTGGCGGTCTGGATGTCTTTCTCGACGCGCTTGGCCTCGTCCTCCGGAAGCTTTGCCTTCTTCACCGACTCGATCGCATCGCGACGGGCGTTGCGCACGTGGACGCGGCCCTCCTCGGCGAGGCGATTGGCGACCTTCACAAATTCCTGGCGGCGCTCGCGGCTCATTTCCGGGAGCGGGATGCGCACGTAGCCGCCGTCGACCGTCGGGTTGAAGCCGAGGTTGGCCATCTGGATGCCCTTCACGATCGCTTGGACGAGACTCTTGTCCCAGGGTTGGATGAGGATCATGCGCGCATCCGGGGTGCTCACGACGGCGCATTCCTTGAGGCGCATGGTGGAGCCGTAGGCCTCGACGGACACGGTTTCGACCATGGTAGGGTTGGCCTTGCCCGTGTGGATGGTGCTGAACTCGTGCAGCGTGTGATCGAGGGCCCGGCGCATCTTGGCCTGGGCGTCGGCAAGGAGAGGGTGAATCATGACGAGGCGACGGGTTGAAGGTTATCCGCGGACGAGGGTGCCGATCTTTTCGCCGAGCACGGCGCGGCGGATGGCGTGGGGAGCGTTGAGGTCGAAGACCAGGATCGGAACCTGATTATCGAGGCAGAGCGAGAACGCGGTGGAATCCATGACATTCAGGCGCTGCCGCAGCGCATCGACGTAGGAGATCTCGTCGTAGCGCACGGCGTCCGAATGCTTTTTGGGATCCTTGTCGTAGATCCCGTCCACCTTCGTCGCCTTCATGATGATGTCGGCGTGCATTTCCGAGGCCCGGAGGGCGGCGGTGGTGTCGGTGGAGAAGTAAGGATTGCCGGTGCCGGCGGCGAAGATCACGACGCGGCCCTTTTCGACGTGGCGGATGGCGCGGCGGAGGATGAACGGCTCGGCGACCTGATTCATCGGGATCGCGCTCTGCACGCGCGTGGTGACCCCCATCTTTTCGAGGCAGTCCATCAGGGCGAGGGAGTTGATCACCGTCGCCAGCATGCCCATGTAGTCGCCGGTCGTGCGGTCGACTCCCTTCTGTTCGCCGCTGAGTCCGCGGAAGATGTTGCCGCCTCCGATCACCACCCCGACCTGAACGCCCAGCTCGTGGATCTCCTTGATTTGCGAGCAGATGCGCTCGAGGACCGCCGGATCGATTGGGTCGGTCGAATGACCACGGAGCACTTCGCCTGAGAGTTTCAGGACGATGCGTTTGTATTTCACCGCCGGAGAGGCCGCGGGTGCGTCGATCATGGCGATGAGGAAACGAGCCCGCCATTTTTCCGTCAATGCCGGAGGTGCAGCGCCCCGCGTTCTTCCTCGGGCGCGCTGCGGAGCGGGGTGATTCGCCACTTGCCGCCACGCGGTGAGCGGTTCAGGCTGATCGGCTTGTGAAGATTGGTTTCCTTGGAGGCAGCTTTGACCCGGTCCACTTCGGCCACCTGATCGCCGCGCAAGACGCGTACGAGCAGCACGAGCTGGACCGCTTGTTCCTCGTGCCGGCGGCGCAGGCGCCGCTGAAGCCGCAGGAAGTGCAGTCGTCGGCGGCCGATCGGCTGGCGATGCTGCTCGCCGCCGTCGAGTGGGACCGCCGGTTCGAGGTTTCCGACTACGAATTGCAGAAGGGCGGGATGAGTTTCACCATCGATTCGGTGCGGCACTTCCGTCGGCAGTTTCCGAACGATCAGCTTTTTTGGATCATCGGTGGGGACCAACTTCCGAAGCTTCACCTGTGGAAGGACATTCAGGAGCTGGCCCAGTTGGTGGAGTTCATCTTCCTCGAGCGCCCGGGGCATCCGGCGAAGATCGCGCCCGCGATTCCGGGACTGCGGCTCCATCGCTGCGACGGTCACTTGGTGGAAATCAGCTCGACCGAATTGCGCGATCGCGCGCGCCGCGGATTGTCACTGGATTACTTCGTCCCGCATAAGGCGATTGTGCACATCCGGGAAAAGTCCCTTTATCGCTGACCATGGAGACCAAACCTGATTCGACGCTTCCGCTGCTGGCTGACATCGTGCGCTGCCTCGACGACAAGAAGGCCGAGGACCTGCGCGTGCTGAAGGTCGGAGCGCAGTCGTCGATCACCGACTACTTGGTCCTCGCGACCGGCACCTCGGAGCCGCACTTGCGCGCGCTGCGGGTGGAGCTGGAGAAAGCGATCGACCTGCGCAAGGCGCCGATCGCTGGCATGGATTCCGGCGAGCCGGGCAGCGGCTGGACCGTGGTCGATGCGTACCAGATCATGGTGCATCTGTTCACCGCGGATAAGCGTGAGCAGTACCGTCTCGAAAATCTCTGGAAGGACGCGCAGGACGTGTCCGTCCAGCGCCTGCTCCATCCGGACGGTGTCGTGAAGGCCCCGGCCGCCCCAGTCGCCGCACCTGCTCCGTCGTCGGTGGCCACGGCTCAGGCCTCGGTCGCACCGGTGGCACCGCCCGAAACCCTCGCGTCCACGGCAGCGCCCGTCGCCGACAGCTCGGCCGCGGTCGCGCCCAAGCGCCGTGCTCCGCGTGCCTCCGCCAAGCCGGCTAAGGCCAAGGCTAAGGCGCCCGCCAAGACGAAGGCCAAGCCGGCCACGAAGGCCAAAGCCAAGGTGAAGGTGAAGTCCAAGGCGAAGACGGCGACGAAAGCCAAGGGCAGCAAGGCGTCGGCGGCCGCGGCGCGCCGCTCCCCGGCGAAGTCCCCCGCCAAGAAAGCTTCCGGATCGAAGACGAAGTCCAAAGCCAAAGCCAAGCCGACCACTGCAGCCAAGACTCGTTCGTCGACGAAGGCGAAGGTTGCGGCCAAGGGCAAGGTGTCGGCTCGGGCGGGCGCTTCCTCCAAGGGCAAGACCTCGGCTCGCACCCAGACTGCAGCCAAGGGTAAAGCCAAGGCGAAGGCCAAGGCTCGTCCGGCCTCGCGCCGCTGAGCGGCTGCGCGGCCTCTAGGTGCCGCGTCACGCTGCTTCAGAATGCGTACCCGATCGAGCTGATGAGACGCTGGTCCGCCTTGGCGGATTGGTCGATGACCGTATTGTCGAGGTCGTATTCGAAACGCAGATTCATCGAGATCGAATCCGTGACCTTGCCTTGGAGTGCGGAATTCACGCGGATGCGATAGTTGCGGATCTCGTTGTTTGCGGCGACGAGCTCCCCTTCGCGTAGGATGTAGTCGCCCCGGGAGACGGGGGAGTACTGGGCCAGGAAATCCTGCACGAACGTGAGGCGGGAGTTGATGCGGAACGTGTAGTCCTCGAAGACCTCGCCCAGGACCGCAAATCCTTCATTCAGCTTCAGGGCGTCGCGGAACTGCCCGGTGACGCCGCCGCCCACGTTGATGACGTGGCGTTCGCGCTTGATGATGGCGTAACCGAACCCGGCGTTTTGTTCGTAGTTTTGATCGATCGCCTTGACGTTGTCGGACAGGAAGCTGGTGACCGCTTGGGCGAAGACCCGTTTGGAAAGATCGCGTCGCCAGCGGAAGCTGGCATCCGAGCGTTCGGAGATCAGCTGGTCGTCGAGTTCGCTGTAGAGCGAGCGCACGCTGACCTTCAGCTGATTGGGGCCGTGCTCGCGTTCGGCGTCGGCGCGAAGCGCGGTGCTGATGCCCTCCCGGCGACCGGCCTCCTGCTGGAACCCGAATTCGATCGTGCCTCGCCAGCGGTTGGGGTTGGGCTTGGCGGCGTCGGGGGCGTTCCCGGCCGCGGCCGTACTCGGCGTCCCTGGGGTCGTTGCGGTCCCGGGTGCGGCTTGTGCGGTGAGCGCAGATGACCCCGCCGCGCCGGCGGTTGGCGGGGTGGACGCGTAGCGGGACACCTGAGGAGGTGCCCCGACGAGAGAGTCGGCGGCGGCGCGCGGATCGGTGACGAACACCACGTCGGATTCCGAGATCACCACGTTACCGAAGAGCGGAGACATCAGGTGGATACGCCCCTCGGCGCGGCGGGTGATTTCGCCGGTGAGCCGATCCCCGTTGCGCAGTTGCACCTCGGCGGCGTGGCCGACGGCGGCAAGGCTGGCGAGGCATCCGAGCAACCGCATGGCCCTCCCGGATCGACGAAGCACGCGGGCCATCTCGGAGCGCAACCGGACGAGTGGCGGGAGCGGGATTCGTTTGATCATGAACGTAAAGTGGAGCGGTGGGTGAGGTTGCGGCCAGCAGAATTCCTGCCGGGTCAGACCCGACTCGGGGCGCCCGGTTCCGTGGGCGAGGACGACGTTTTTCCCATGTCTACCGACCGAATCGCTGAGCTTTGCTTGGGGTCGAGACGCCGCTCCGTGGCTGGGGCGGCGGAGAGGGCCGGCGCGGCGGGAAATCCTGGACGGAACGGAGGGTGGCCGCGGCCCGTTCCGACGGTGCGCTGGCTCGGGACCTCGTGGCGGCGCCGTCGCTTGCTGCACGGTTCCGCATCGCCGCACTCGCGCGAGGGTGAAGTGGGATGGGGCCGTTTGTGGTCTTCGACCCGCAAGAGCCGTCTAGGGGAAAGCCTCGGTTGCCTTGGGGTGGAACCCTGGGTGGGATGTGAGCCCAGTAACCGTACAAAAACATCAAAGAAAGATGTTTATGGATTTTTTCGCTGATGAATATCTCGAGTGGGTGAGCAACGTGTACGCCCGGCCGAGTCCGGTTTTTACGTTTCGTTGACTATGGAAGTCCTTGGCTAAGCTCACCTCTGATCCGTTCAGCGACATGAGGCCCTTTTACTCTCGGCCTATTTAAATCATCCATCCTCATGAAAACCAGCACCCGTAACACCAAGGGTTTCACCCTTGTCGAAATCATGATCGTTGTCGTCATCATTGGCCTCTTGGCCGCGATGGCGATCCCTGCGTTCCAGAAGGTCCGTGACAACTCCGTCGGCAAGGCCATGGAGAACGACGCCCGCCAGATCGCGGCGGCCGCGCAGCAGTACTTCCTCGAAAACGGTGGTGTGACGTCCATCACGTTCTCGGTCGACTCTACCTCGGGTCTCGTGACCGGTCCGCTTAGCAGCTTCGTCAAGAGCGTTTCGAAGGGCACCAAGTCCGGTTCAGCGCTGTCGCTCGATGCCGACTTCACGATGTCCAACCCCCAGTACAAGGGTGGCACGTCTGCCGAGTTGACGGTCACGTTCAATGCAGAAGGTAAGCGGGAATAAGCCCCGGTCAGTTTATCTTCTTTTTAGGGCCGCACTCCATGCGGCCCTTTTTGTTTCGAAAGGCGATCGAGTTACTTTGAGTAGAGCGCGAGTCTAGAGAAGATCGCGCCTTTCGCGTTCCCACACTCGATCGCTTTCAGATACACACACCGAGTTAGCTTTGTGGCCAATTGGCGTCGCCGTGCGTCCGACCTTTCTTCCCCGAAGTTTCTCTTGGCCCGTGCTCAGCGGCACGATGCGGGAGGTGATTGCCGTCAGCCTCCTCGGTATGGCGGTGTTGGGTATCTATGCCCAAGTGGGTGCACATCGGACCATCGGTTTCGATGATTCGCTTTACCTGACCGACAACGCGTGGGTAAGGCGAGGGTTAACCTGGGAAGGGCTCGTCTGGGCCTTCACCAACGTGGATGCGGCGAACTGGCATCCGGTGACGTGGATTAGCCACATGATCGATCAAGAGCTCTTTGGGGCATTGATTGGTGGTCACATGATCGAGAACCCGATCTGGCACTTCGCGAACAGCTTCTTGGTGTACCGTTTGCTCCTGGCCCTGGGGCAGTCGCGTCTCATCGCCTTGGCGCTGGCTCTCGTGTTTGTCTGCCACCCACTCAACGTTGAATCAGTGGCGTGGCTTTCTCAGCGAAAGACGCAGGTCAGCACGTTCATGCTGCTGGCAACGGTCTTGGTGTACTTGGACTGGCGAGTGACCAGGAGGTCGTCATCGCGAGTGCTTCTCACCCTTGC
>JACCDU010335591.1_pt1 | contig 23405 bp, 23 predicted proteins | sample 7446081 | NCBI WGS metagenome assembly JACCDU01 (sample SAMN15323447, study PRJNA562643) | freshwater metagenome | isolation source: river surface water | place: USA:Blue River Watershed | collected 2017-08-17
CAGTACGACCGGAAGGAAGCAGTAAAATGGCACTAGGTACCGTCAAGTGGTTCAATGACGCAAAGGGTTTTGGTTTCATCACGCCGGACGGCGGCGGTGAAGATCTGTTCGCCCATTTCTCCGCAATCACCATGAATGGTTTCAAGACCCTGAAGGAAGGCGAACGCGTCTCCTTCGACGTGGTCGACGGCCCGAAGGGTAAGCAAGCCGCTAACATCGGTCGCGCTTAATGCGGTTATCGTGGTGCCTCTCGGGCACCACGATGCTGAAAAAGCCCGCCTTCTGGCGGGCTTTTTCTATTGTGCGCCATCGTTCTGTATCATCCGGTTATGGTTCGATTCAGTAAAACGCTCGCGGCTGTCCTGGCCATCAGCATGACGGCAACGTCAATGCCTGCCGGGGTATGGGCAGCATCCACCGAACTGCCGGAGCTGGGTGACGCGGCGCATGAGGTCCTACCGCCCCAGTTGCAGCGTAAGCTCGGAGCGGAGTTCTATAATGAAATCCGGCTGCGTGAGCCGTCCTATATCGATGACCCGGAAATTGCCGGTTACGTGAACCGCGTGGGGCGTCGTCTGGTCTCCGCCAGTGCAGACCCGAACGGCAAATTTACATTCTTTGTCTTGCGTGATCGTCAGATCAACGCTTTCGCCACCTTTGGTGGCTATGTGGGTATCAATACGGGCTTGCTGCTGGCAGCACGCACCGAGTCCGAATTCGCGGGGGTGCTGGCCCACGAAATCTCACATGTGACGCAGCAGCACCTGGCGCGCGGTATCATGGCCGCACAGAACCAGTCCATGTCGTCACTGGCAAGTCTAGCGCTGCAGATTTTGGCTGCCCGAGCCGGTGGTAACACCGGGCAAATTGCTCAGGGGGCGGGGCAGGCCATCCAAGCGGCCAATATGCAGTCGCAGCTAGGTTACTCGCGTGATTTCGAACGGGAAGCGGATCGTGTGGGTTACACCACGCTGACCAAAGCCGGCTATGATCCGAAGGGCATGGCGGATTTTTTCGAGCGCTTGCAAAAAGCCACAGCGCTTTATGAAAACAACGCGCCCGTGTACTTGCGGACGCACCCACTGACGACGGAGCGAATTTCCGATATGCAGGGCCGGGCACATAATGCCCCCTATCGCCAGGTGCGGGATGCGGAAGAGTTTTACTTGGTGCGTGCGAAATTACGTGCCATGGAGTTCGTGCCGCAGGATGCGCTGGCCGAATTTGAAACGCAGCTCCGCGAACGTCGTTTCGCTCATGAGTCATCGGTCTGGTATGGCATCTCCCGCGCCCAATTGCGTCTGGGCCGTCTGACGGATGCCGAAAAATCCTTGCTGCAGGCCAGAAAGCTCGCGCAGCCCAATCCGATGTTCGAGACGCTTGCGGCAGAAATCAAACTGGCTGAGAAAGACCTGCCAGCAGCGACGCAAGTCTACCGTGAGGGTACCAAGCGTTACCCCAATGACGAAGCCTTGATGCTGGGTCTGGTCAATGCACTGCAACTGCAGGGTCAGAACGAGGCTGCGATACAAATTCTTGATACCCGCTTACGACATGGCCCGCGCGATGCCAAAATGTATCTGCTGCAGGCACAATCGTATGCGGCGCTGGGTAAATCGGTGCAATCTCGTCAGGCAACCGCCGAAGCCTATGCCCTGAATGGTCAGACTCAGGCCGCCGTTGAACAGCTGGAGCTGGCACAGCGTGAAGCTAGGCAGTTTCAGGAGCAGTCGATGATTGATGCCCGTTTGCGCGCTTTGCGTGCGCAGGTCATTGAAGAACGTAAATCGGCGAATCAGTCGCCGTTCTAGAGTGAATGTGTGTTGAGTATCCGTCATGATTGATCACAATCCGCCAGCATCGCATCGACAACTCGATGTCAGCGGCCAGAAATGCCCGATGCCGATTCTGAAGACCAAAAAAGCACTGGCTGATATGGCGAGTGGTGAGGTGCTCGAAATCCGTGCGACGGATCCGGCAACGAAAGATGATTTCGCTGCTTTTGCACGGCAAACGGGTCATGTGCTCCTGCACATGCATGAAGCCGCGGGTGTGCTGACCTTTCACCTACAGCGTAAGTAGTGATGGCACTGCAGGAACCGGCTGTCCTGTTTCGCGATGCGCTGGCACCGGCAGCCGAGTTAGCCTCGTTGTGTTGTAGCGATCTGCGTGCCACCTGGTCGGTTCATGATGTGGCATCGTTGAACCAGGCGCTAGCGGATGCCGATGCAGCATGCGCCCGGGGTGCTTATGTGGTGTTTGCTCTGGATTACGAGCTCGGGCGTATTCTGGAACCCCACGTTTCTGATCCGTCCAGGTGCCATGCAGGCCATTCGGCGCCGCTGGGCTATTTCTGGCTATTTGACAAGGCGAACTGGCTGACCTGTGCAGAAGCCGATGAGTGGCTGATGGCCCGTGCTTCCGGCAATGTCGCGCAGGGGGTCGGCGCAGCGGGCGCAGATGATCTGGCAGGTTGTCTACGTGGGCAGCCGGCGCTCAGCCAGGCCCATTACACCGAAAAGATCAGCGAGATACGTCAGGCCATTGCCGCAGGTGATGTGTATCAGGTCAATTTTACGTTGCCACTGGATGTCACGCTCTACGGCGACCCGGCGCGTGTCTTTCTGAATCTGGCGCGCACGCAACCGACATCGCATGCAGTGTATCTCGATCTGCCCGAGTATCAGGTGCTGTCCCTGTCGCCGGAGCTTTTTTTCACCGTCGATGGTGCACAGATTACCGTCCGGCCGATGAAAGGCACGGCACCACGCGCCGCAGATGCCGGCGCTGATGCTCGTGCCGCGGCCGGCTTGCTTGCTTCGGAAAAAAACCGGGCTGAAAACCTGATGATCGTCGATCTGCTGCGTAATGATCTTGGGCGAGTGGCCGTGCCGGGTTCAGTACAGGTAGAGACGCTGTTCGAGATCGAGCCTTATCCAACGGTGCATCAGATGACCTCGACGATCTCGGCCCGCCTGAAGACTGCCGGGCTGGCAGATCTGATACCGGCTCTGTTTCCCTGCGGGTCGGTGACGGGGGCGCCAAAGATCGCCGCCATGCAGAAAATCGACGCGCTTGAGATTGCACCACGCGGCTTGTATACGGGCAGTGTGGGCTGGGCTAGCGCTGACCGGATTCGTGCCAATGTGGCGATACGGACCCTTGTCCTGGATCCGCCCGTCAGTGAGGCCGCACTTGCCCGGAGCGCTGTGCTGGGTGTCGGAAGCGGCATCGTCTGGGATTCGGATCCCGAGGAAGAGTACGCCGAATGCCTGCTGAAAAGTGCCTTCATCACGAAGCATGATCCCGGTTTTTCGCTTTTTGAGACCTTGCGGCTGGAGCTGCCGGCGGAAGATCTGGCGGCGACCTTGCCGCTGGTTGAGCTCTTTCCACGTTACCGCCTGCATCGGGATCGTTTGCAGGCATCTGCCGCCGCTTTGGGCTTCGGTTATGACGAGGCCGCATTCGAAGCCATCCTCTGGCAAGTGAAAGTGGAGATTCGCCAGAAACAGGGCAGGAGTCCGGGTGGCAGGCTTTATCGCGTTCGTGTTGATCTGTCACATGGTGGCGGCTTGCGTGCCACCTGGTCCGCCTTGCCACCATTGGCGGATCGTGTGGCATTGATCTGGTCGACAGAGGTACTGGAAGCGACCGATCCGTTGCTTCGACACAAGGTTTCAGCACGTACCCGCTACGATGCAGCCGTCGACATGGCCGTCAGCCAACAGGCGTTTGATGCGCTGTTCTGTAATGCGGCCGGTCAGGTTTGTGAGGGCGCGCGTAGCAATGTGTTTGTGCGCGAGGGCCAACGGTTGCTGACGCCACCACTACGCTGCGGCTTGTTGCCCGGTGTATTGCGCACTGAATTACTCGCTACAGGTGCTGCCTGTGAATCCCTGCTGACGGTGGCTGATATCAAGGCGGCATCGAGAGAGGGCCGGCTCCGCGTGGGTAATGCCCTGCGCGGTTTGATGCCGGCCTATCTCAAGTAGCTTATTGCGCCTGTAGTTTGGCCAATTGAGGCTTCAGGATGCTGAGCGTGTTGCCAAAATCAGCCATGCGCTGACGTTCCTGTTCCACCACAGCCGGCGGCGCACGATCAACAAACGAGGCGTTGCCCAGTTTGCTTTCGGCCTTTTTGATTTCGCCTTCCAGACGGGTAATTTCCTTCTCCAGGCGGGCGATTTCTGCCGGTACATCGATTGCCACTTCCAGCATCAGCTGGATGTTGCCAATCACGGCCACCGGTGCCAGTGCATCGGCCGGCAGTGCTTCAACGAAGCGTACATCGGCCAGTTTGGCCAGCGCCTTGAGCACGGGTGCGGCTTCGCTCAGAGAGGTTTGCTCAGTCAGGCTCGCCGCGATCATCAGTGGCACCTTCGTGGCAGGTGACAGGCTCATCTCGCCCCGCAGGTTACGGCAGGCCGAGACCAGGCCCTTAAGGCGTTCGATCTGGGCTTCGGCGGCGGCATCAATGCGCTGTTCATCGCACATGGGGTAGCTGGCCAGCAGAATCGTCTCGTGCGTCTTGCGGCCGGCCATTGGTGCGACCGTTTGCCAGAGCTCTTCCGTGATGAACGGCACGAAGGGGTGGGCCAGACGCAGCATGGTTTCGAGCACTCGCAGCAGGGTGCGGCGGGTCGTCCGTTGTTCTTCCGGTGTGCCATTTTGAATCTGGGTCTTGGCGATTTCGAGGTACCAGTCGCAGTACTCGTCCCACACCAGGTGGTAAAGCGCCTGAGCGGCCAGGTCGAAACGGTATTCGGCAAATTGCTGCGCGATCTCGGCTTCGGCGCGTTGCAGCAGACTGATGATCCAGCGATCTGCCGCTGAATAATGCAGTTCGGTATCGTTCGCCTCAACGCCGCAGTCTTGATCTTCGGTATTCATCAGCACGAAGCGGGTGGCGTTCCACAGCTTGTTACAGAAGTTGCGATAGCCTTCGCAGCGCGACAGATCGAATTTGATGTCGCGGCCTGGGCTGGCCAGCGAGGTGAACGTGAAACGCAGGGCATCGGTGCCAAAGCTCGGAATACCGTCCGGGAACTCCTTGCGCGTTTCTTTTTCAATGCTCTGTGCCTGTTTCGGATTCATCAGGCCGAAGGTGCGTTTTTTGACCAGCTCATCGAGCGTGATGCCGTCGATGAGATCAATCGGATCGAGCACATTGCCCTTCGACTTGCTCATCTTCTGACCCTTGCTATCGCGGATCAGACCGTGCACATAGACATCCTTGAACGGAATACGATCAGTCAGATGGTTGGTCATCATCACCATCCGGGCAACCCAGAAGAAGATGATGTCGAAGCCGGTAACGAGCACGCTGGTCGGTAGATAACGCTCCAGCATTGCATTCGGCGTGGCTGGCCAATCCGGTGTCCAGTCCAGCGTTGAGAATGGCCACAGGGCGCTGGAGTACCAGGTGTCGAGCACATCTTCGTCACGATGCAGGGTGCCGGTGTAACCGTCGGCGCTGGCCTTGACCTTCGCTTCAGCTTCATCGTGCGCGACATAGACCTTGCCCTCATCGCTGTACCAGGCAGGAATCTGATGACCCCACCACAGTTGACGCGAGATGCACCAGTCCTGGATATTGTTCAGCCACTGATTGTAGGTGTTGACCCAGTTTTCCGGATGGAAGCGGATTTCGCCACTGGCCACGACATCCAGCGCTTTCTGCGTAATCGACTTACCGTCCACCCCGGGCTTGGACATTGCCACAAACCATTGATCGGTCAGCATCGGTTCGATGACGACGCCCGTACGGTCGCCTCGCGGCACCTTGAGTTTGTGCTTGTCGGTTTTTTCCAGGATGCCCAGGGCTTCCAGATCTTCGACAATGATCTTGCGTGCCTCGAAGCGATCCAGGCCACGGTATTTCTCCGGCGCGTTGTCGTTGATCTTGGCATCCAGCGTCAGAATCGAAATCAGCGGCAGGTTGTGACGCTGGCCTACAGCATAGTCATTGAAATCGTGTGCGGGTGTGACCTTGACGCAGCCCGTACCGAATTCCAGATCGACGTAGCTGTCAGCAATGATCGGAATCTCGCGATCAGTCAGCGGCAGTTTCACCATCTTGCCGATGAGATGCTGGTAGCGAGGGTCTTCCGGGTGGACCATCACGGCCGTATCGCCGAGCATGGTTTCCGGACGGGTTGTCGCGACCGTCAGCGAACCACTACCATCGGCCAGCGGATAACGGATGTGCCAGAGGAAACCATCTTCCTCTTCCGACAGCACTTCCAGATCTGAAACGGCGGTATTGAGTTTCGGATCCCAGTTGACCAGGCGCTTGCCGCGATAGATAAGGCCTTCGTTGTAGAGACGGACAAAGCTTTCGGTCACAGTCTTCGACAAGCCGTCGTCCATCGTGAAGCGCTCGCGGGTCCAGTCGCAAGAGCTGCCCAGACGGCGCATCTGCTGGGTAATGGTGCCGCCGGAATAGGCTTTCCATTCCCACACTTTTTCCAGAAACTTCTCACGGCCCAGATCGTGACGCGAAATGCCATCCCGCTCCAGCTGACGTTCCACCACAATCTGCGTGGCAATGCCGGCGTGGTCTGTACCCGGCTGCCACAGCGTGTTGGCGCCACGCATACGGTGATAGCGGGTTAAGGCATCCATCAGTGTCTGGTTGAAACCATGGCCCATATGCAGCGTGCCGGTCACATTGGGCGGCGGCAGCAGAATACAGAAAGCTTCATCCTTGGCGGCATCATCACCGGCAGCAAAATAGCCGCGGTCTTCCCAGGTCTGGTACCAGCGGCGTTCGATATCGGCGGGTTCAAAGGATTTGGCAAGCGTCATGGTGATCAATTCGGAACAGGTTTAGTTGGATTTGCGATAAGTAATCGGGTAGCCGCGATCTTTGTAGAACGCCATGCGTTCACGCGCGGTAATTTTGTCAGCATCGTGCTGACTGACAATTTCGAATAGCCGCTGATAACGGGCGAAACCCGGCGGCACGTCATCGGCCAAATTGACCAGCAGCTCGTCTTGGGACACGGCTTCCAGATTGTCGGTAATGATGATCAGGGTGCGATCCGCTTCGGCGCTGTTCGAATGACAATGCGGGATGAAAGATTGCGGATCCGTGGCCCACAAGGCCTTATCAAAGGCTTCGGCTCGTGCCGGATCAGGAATGTAAAACGTGATGGGTTTGCGGCGCTCCCAGGCAAGCGTCGCCAGCCGGACAGCCTGGGTCAGGCGATCCGGCTGATCGTGGTAGCAGTCGATCTGCGTCACGTAGGTTTAGGCGCTTAGTCAGTCTTGCCGGCACGCTGCATCAGGAAGCGCGTCAGCAGCGGCACCGGGCGACCCGTGGCGCCCTTGTCCTTGCCCTGTACCCAGGCGGTACCGGCGATGTCCAGGTGCGCCCATGGGTAAGCCTTGGTGAAGCGTGACAGGAAGCAGGCTGCGGTAATCGTCCCACCCCAGCGGCCACCGATGTTGGCCATATCGGCAAACGGGCTCTTCAGCAGGTCCTGATAGTCGTCCCACAATGGCAGCTGCCAGGCGCGGTCCATGGTGGCGGTACCGGCGTTGCGCAGTTCGTCAACCAGCGGGTCGTTATTGCCCAGTAGGCCGGTGGCGACCTGGCCCAGAGCCACGACGCAGGCGCCGGTCAGTGTGGCGACATCCACCACGGCGGCGGGCTTGAAGCGCTCGGCGTAGGTCAGGGCGTCACACAGAATTAGACGGCCTTCGGCGTCGGTGTTTAGAATCTCGATGGTCTGTCCCGACATCGAGGTCACAATGTCACCCGGACGCGTTGCGCTACCGCCCGGCATGTTTTCGGTGGTGGGGACAATAACGACCAGATTGATCGGCAGTTTCATCCCGGCTACGGCACGCAGCGTGCCCAGCACGCTGGCAGCGCCGCACATGTCGTATTTCATCTCGTCCATTTCGGCGGCCGGCTTCAGCGAGATCCCACCGGTGTCGAAGGTAATACCCTTGCCGACCAGGACGACCGGTTTTTCGGTCTTTTTGCCACCGTTGTATTCCAGCACAATGAACTTCGGCGGCTGGTCTGAGCCTTTGGCCACAGCGAGCAGCGAATGCATGCCCAGTTTTTCCATCGCGGCTTTTTCGAGGATCAGGCACTTCAGGCCAAAGGTCTTGGCCAGCTTCTTGGCTTCATTGGCCAGATAGGTGGGGGTGCAGATATTGCCCGGCAGATTGCCCAGGTCACGCGTCAGGTTCATCCCGTCGACGATGGCGGCACCCTGGGCAACGGCGTCCAGCGTGGCTTTGTTCGCTTTTTCGGCCAGCAGTACGGTCACGGACTTCAGTTTGACGGGAGTTGCTTTCGGCGTTGTCTTGAAGGCATCGAAGCGGTAGGCACACTCGCCCGCGAGCACGACGCTCTGGCGGACCGTAGCAGCGGCCGGCAGGTCCTTGAGGCTGATACTGGCCAGAGTGTTGACGGCGTCCGCGGCATTGGTGCCCAGTACGGCCTGGGTGGCTGTCTTGTTGGCCTGTGCCCAGGTTTTGTGATTCAGTTCATCGGCGTTGCCGAGACCGACGAGGACCAGACGTGTGGCCTTGATGCCTTCCGGATGGCGAACCAACAGCGAGCTGCCGGGCTTGCCCGTAAAGTCACCCTGCTTGAGAAGGCGGCCGATGAGACCCTGGGCCGCTTGGTCGATTGCGGCCGTTGCGGCAGGTTGGGCACCCTGTTCGAACACACCCAGAATCAGGGCGTCGGTGCTCAAAGACTGGGGGGCGCCGGTTTTTGTGCTAAATTTCATCGGGTTCTCCGGAAGGAAATAGATTGCGCAGGGTTTGCACTGTAAACTTTAACCCGTGATTATCCCCGCCGGCATTGCTTTTCGTCAAAATTCCGCACTCAGTACAGGCCGCACCGTTTTGAAGCATTCTTTCCGATCATGATCTTTGCGCGCGCCATGCGGCGAGAATTCGTCCAGAATGCGGTGGCCATCTCGGTGGCCCTCCTGGTGATTCTGCTGACGACCTTTCTGGTTCGCCTGCTGAACGAAGCCACCATTGGCAAGGTATCGGCCGGTGCTGTGGGGCCTTTGCTTGGTTTTGCCATCTTTAACTTTTTGCCGATTCTGTTGTCGCTAGCCTGTTTCATGGCGATTCTGCTGACGTTGTCCCGTTGGTATCGGGACTCCGAAATGACGGTCTGGTTCAGTGCCGGACAGCCCCTAACGGCATGGATCCGACCGGTGCTGGTGTTTGCCATTCCGATCATGCTGGTGGTTGGCGCGCTGACGCAGGAGCTGGTGCCCTGGGCGCATGGCGAGAGTCTGAAATACCGCAAGCAGGTTTCGGATAAGAATGAACTTGGCCTGGTGCGCCCCGGTGTGTTTCGCGAGTCGACCGATGGGCGCCGGATCTTTTTTATCGAAGCGGCCGATAAATCCGGGGAAACCGTCCAGAATGTTTTTGTCAGCGATAATCAGCCGGACAAGCTGGGCATCACCGTGGCGGAGCGGGGTCGGCAGGAAGTGCACGAGAACGGTGACCGCTTCATCGTGCTGGAAAAGGGCCATCGTTACGAATTGAAGCCGAATTCCCCAGAGCTGCGGGAAATGGCCTACGAGCAATACGGCTTCCGTGTGGAAACCAAGGCCTCAGATAACAGCATGCGGCATCAGGACAGCACGCCGACCCGAGAGCTGCTTATCAATCCCACGCGAGAAAGCCTGGGCGATGTGGTCACGCGTGTCGGTACCACGATCATGGTGGTCATGTTGGCACTGCTGGCCATACCGCTGTCTTACGTCAACCCGCGTGCCGGCCGTTCGGCCAATATGATTCTGGCGTTGCTGGTTTATTTTGTGTACATCAATCTGATGACCATTGCCCGGGCCTGGGTCATTCAGGGGCGTTTGCCTTTTGCCGTCGGGCTTGTGGTGCCGCATCTGATCATGCTGTCGGTGTTGGTCTTCGGTTTCTATTACCGTATGACGGCGACCACCCGCGGCTCCCGTCGTCGCGTTCGGGGCACCGCCAAGGTAGGAGCCTGACATGATCTATCGCAAATATGTCGGTCGTGAGGTGTTGCTTGCAACGCTGCTGATTCTCGGTGCGTTCATGGTGCTGTTTGCCTTTTTCGACCTGATGGGCGAGCTGGGCAAACTGGGTGAGGGCGGTTACAAGCTCTATCAGGCCATTGTGTATGTGGCGTTGATCCAGCCGGGCCGGATTTACGAACTCATGCCGATTTGTGTGCTGATTGGTACGCTCTATGCCTTGTCGAATCTGGCGCGGCATTCTGAAATCAACGTGTTACGCGTGTCGGGCGTTTCCAGCACGCAGCTGATGATGACCCTGATGCGCGTCGGTTTCTGGCTCGTTCTGGCGACCTTTATCTTGGGCGAGTTTGTTGTGGCGCCGGCCGAACAGAAGGCCCAGGAGTGGCGAGTCAAGGCCATGAGCGGCACCATTACCCAGGGGCTGCAGTCCGGCGTCTGGGTCAAGGACGATAAAACTTTCGCCAATATCAATGCCCTGCGTCCGGACGGTCGTCTGGAATCGGTGCGGATTTACCAGTTCCGCAAGGATATGACGCTGGACCGCGTCTCTTATGCCAAAACGGCTACCTTCCAGGCGCCGGATACGTGGATGCTCAACGAAGTCTCGGAAACCGTGCTGGATGGGCAGCGCGTCCGCCAGGTGCAGTTGCCCAGCAAAGCCTGGCAGTCGGCCATTACCCCGGAAGTGCTGCAGGTGCTGCTGGTCCGCCCGCATCTGATGTCGGTGTATGAGCTCTACACCTATATCCAGCATCTCAAGCGTAATGGCCTGGGCAGTGACACCTACGTGATTGCGACCTGGAAAAAAGTGTTTTATCCCCTGTCGATTCTGGTCATGATGGCGCTGGCCTTACCCTTTGCTTACCGCCATGATCGTGTGGGCGGGGTCAGTCTACGCATTTTTGCCGGGGTGATGATTGGCGCCCTGTTCTACATGCTGAACGGGCTAGTCTCCAGCCTGGGCGCCATTAACAACTGGTCCCCTTTTGTGACCGCAGCGTTGCCGATGATTCTGTTTATGGGCGCAGCAGTCGGGTTGCTTAAGCGCGCCGAAAAGCGTTAAGCGTCAGCGCGGTTGTCCGGCGGTTTGGGCGCGTACACGATGCGGCTGCCCGCAATACGGTCGTGCAGAAACTGTCTGTCGGGATCCAGTACACACCAGAGCAGCGCCAGACCGGTCGGCCAGCAGATCCAGGCCATGCCATAGCGGACCAGCGCCTGTAGCGGCCGCAGATTTTTGCCGGTTTGGGCATCGACCAGATAAAGCCGCCAGGTTTTCATGGCCAGGGTCTGGCCGGCACGTACCCAGCACCAGACAAAATAGGTACCGAACAGCAAAAATAGATAGAGCCAGAGCAGACCGGGGCCGGGCATGAGCCGGCTGACCCCCGCAAAGAGTGCCAGCGGGAGTAGAAACAGGAAGACCCCCAGTGCCACAATGACCAGGGCTTCATAGAGCAGACTACCCAGGCGGCGGCCCAGGGGTGCCCGTTCAACGAATGTCATTGCTTGTGGGCTCCACCGCGGCCGGTGCTGGCGGTTCTTCCGGTGGTTTGGCCGGTGCAAAGGTCAGCGGGCTGGCGGGGAGGGCGGGTTTGGGCGGTACCACCTTGATGGCAGAGGGTGCGGTAACCAGCGTGCCGGCCACGGTGCCGCTGGGTAGGGCGCCTTCTTTGGTGGTGGTTGCCGACGGCTTGCCATCAACGGATGGTGTGCGGGCTGCGCGTTTATTGGCTTTATCCAGTTCGCGGGCTTCTTCTTCCAGGCGGGCGCGCACGCTTTCCGGCAGGTTCTGGTAATCCGCCCATTTTTGGGCAAGCGCTGCGCGCTCTTCGGCATTTGTCTGCCGGCTCAGCTCACGAAAGCGTTCACGGGCGGCCTGGCGTTGGGCCGGCGTCAGACTGGCCCAGGCCTGCATGCGTTCACGGACGCGTTCTTGTTCGGCCTCACTCAGGTTCGGGTAACGTGCCGCGATTTCCAGCCATTTTTTCCGGCGGAATCGCTCCATGTTATTCCAGTCTTCTTCCAGTGGTGCCAGAACTGCCTTCTGATCGGCATTCAGGTCTTTCCAGTCCGGCTGCGGGGCGACCGCTACCCGCACACCACTCGGTGTGTCCTGGTTGGGGCGTACGCGCGGGTAGCCCACCACCACCGCAATGATGCTGGCGAGCAGCGCCAGCAGAATCAGTCCGTTTCGGCCGGCGATCCGCTGGAAAGCCATGTCTGAAATCCCTTGTCGATCAATGCATGAGGCGGTAGCGCTTCACTCAGCAGGGCGCTATCTTCGGTGGCCAGATCTTCGATCTGGCTTTGTGCCTGCCAGAACATGAAGACACCCGTTAGTAACAAAATACCGGCTGATGCGGCCCAGCGGCGCCAATCCGTCGCAGATCCAAAGGTGTCACCGAACAGGCTGCCAATGGCGCGGTGCGTTCCCTGGCCGGCCAGTTGCAAGGCGCTCTGAAACTGTTTCTGATGGCATAGCGCCTGTTCGCGCATCTGGGCTAGGCGGGCGGTGATGCGGCTGGGTAACACGGCGGTGCTCTGATCCAGCGCCTGCGCCATGGCCTTGGCCAGCAGGTCATCCTGCCGCGGGGTCGGGTGGTGCGATTCGTGGGTCATAGCTGTATTCCTTTTTCTTTCAGAGCAGCTGCCAGCGCCTGGGTTGCGCGCGAGCAGTGGGTTTTGACGCTGCCCTGGGAGCAACCCATGGCTTCGGCCGTCTCTGCAGTGTCCAATCCCTCCCAATAACGCAGCAGGAAGGCTTCTCGTTGACGTGCTGGCAGTTTGGCCAGTTCATTTTCCAAGATTTCCAGTAGCCGGCGCTGTTCCAGGGCCGTTTCCGGGGTGATCTGAGGTTCCGCATTCGGGTCGCGCAGCCGGTCGATGCGATCCAGGTCATCTTCATCGTCGCCGCTGTTGCCGCCGAGTGCTGAAAAAAGGGTGGTCCAGGTGCTTCTGACCTTGGTCCGTCGGTAAAAATCCCGGATGGTGTTCTGCAGAATGCGCTGGAATAGCGCCGGCAGCTCTTCGGCCGGCCGGTCGCCATAGTTTTCCGCCAGCTTGAGCATGCTGTCCTGCACGATATCAAGCGCGTTTTCCTCGTTATGCACGGCAAACCAGGCCGTTTTATAGGCCCGGCGCTCGACATCAGCGAGAAAAGCGTCCAGTTCGCGAGGGGTGGCCAAGCCATCTGCTCCAGTTGCAGGAAAACTCCAGAAATTGGCGCGATTCTAACAAGTCTTGCCCAAAAACGCTCCTGTAGCTATCATTGGCGGTTTTCCCCGTAACCACAACCCTGTTGTCGGAGCCACTCACAAGGTGTGCGCGCCGGATAGGGGCAAGGCGAAGTGACGCTTCGCGAGGAGGTTGTGTATGTCAGCAGCAATAAGTGGCGCAGAGATTCTTGTTAAATGTCTGCAGGCTGAAAGTGTCGATACGATTTTCGGCTATCCCGGTGGCTCGGTGCTTCATATTTATGACGAGCTCTTCAAACAAGACAAAATTCATCACGTTCTGGTGCGACACGAGCAGGCTGCCGTGCACGCTGCCGATGCCTATTCGCGTTCGTCGCAACGCGTTGGCGTCGCGCTGGTGACCTCGGGCCCCGGTCTGACCAATGCCGTGACCGGCATTGCTACGGCTTATTACGATTCGATTCCGATGGTTGTCATCAGTGGTCAGGTGCCAACTTTTTATATTGGCCAGGATGCCTTCCAGGAAAGCGACGCCGTGGGTATTACGCGTCCGTGCGTTAAGCACAACTTCCTCGTTAAAGACGTCAAGGATCTGGCTGAGACGGTTAAGAAAGCCTTCCATATCGCGCGCAGTGGCCGCCCTGGCCCGGTGCTGATCGATATTCCGAAGGACGTCACGGCGCATAAAACCGAATTTACCTATCCGGATACCGTGAACATCCGTTCGTACAACCCGGTGGTTAAGGGGCATCAGGGTCAGATCAAGAAGGCTGCGCATCTGCTGCTGGAAGCCAAGCGTCCGATGATCTACACCGGTGGTGGTGTCATTCTGTCCGATGCCGCCGAACCGCTGACCAAGCTGGCGCGTTATCTCGGTTTCCCGATCACCAATACCTTGATGGGTCTGGGTGCCTATCCGGCGACCGACAAACAGTACATGGGTATGCCGGGTATGCACGGCACGTATGAAGCCAATATGGCCATGCAACATTGTGATGTGTTGCTGGCCATTGGTGCCCGTTTTGATGACCGCGTGATCGGTAACCCCGAAGACTTCGCCACGCACCCGCGCAAGATCATTCACATTGATATTGACCCATCGTCGATTTCCAAGCGCGTTAAGGTGGATGTGCCTATCGTTGGCAATGTGCCTGATGTGCTGGAAGAGTTGATGAAACAACTGGAAGCCATTGGTACCAAGCCGGATGCGGCCGTTGCTCAGTGGTGGGAGACTATTGCCGATTGGCGTGGTCGTAACTGCCTCAACTATCGCAAGAACCCCGAGAAGATCATGCCGCAAGCCGTGGTGGAAAAGCTCTGGGAAGTGACCAAGGGCGATGCGTTCGTGACGTCAGACGTGGGCCAGCACCAGATGTTTGCTGCGCAGTATTACAAGTTTGATAAGCCACGCCGCTGGATTAACTCCGGCGGTCTGGGCACCATGGGCGTGGGTCTGCCTTACGCCATGGGTGTGCGCTACGCCAACCCGGGCGCTACCGTTGCCTGCGTGACTGGAGAAGCATCGATCCAGATGTGTATTCAGGAGCTCTCGACCTGTAAGCAATACAGCCTGCCCGTCAAGATTATTAACCTGAACAACGGTTACTTGGGCATGGTGCGTCAGTGGCAGGAGATGTTCTACGAGAACCGCTATTCGCATTCGTATATGTCATCGCTGCCAGATTTCATGAAGCTGGCCGAAGCGTATGGCCATGTGGGTATGCGCATCGAGCGTCCGGAAGATGTGGGCCCGGCTCTTGAACTGGCGTTCTCCGACAAGCACAAGAACGATCTGGTGTTCATGGACTTCATCATCGATCCGACGGCAAACGTCTTCCCGATGGTGTCGGCCGGCAAGGGCCTGGCCGATATGGTTCTGGCTGACGATCACCTTTAAGGAGCAAGCGATGCGACACATTATTTCCATCCTGCTCGAAAACGAATCGGGTGCCCTGTCCCGTGTGGCCGGTCTGTTCTCGGCCCGCGGCTACAATATCCAGTCGCTGACCGTGGCGCCGACGGAAGATCCGTCGCTGTCGCGTATCACGCTGGTGACCTCGGGTAGCGACGATATCGTCGAGCAGATCACCAAACAGCTCAACAAGCTGGTTGATGTGGTCAAAGTGATTGATCTGTCAGAAGCGCCGCACGTCGAGCGCGAACTGCTCATGATCAAGGTGCGTGCCACCGGTAAGGATCGTGAAGAGATGAAGCGTCTGGCGGACATTTTCCGCGGTCACATTATCGATGTCACCGATTCTGCCTACGTGATTGAACTGACTGGCACCTCCAACAAGCTGGATTCGTTCATTGCCGCGATCGACCCTGTGCTGATTCTCGAAACCGTCCGTTCGGGCGTTTCGGGTATTGGTCGTGGCGACCGTATGCTGAAGGTTTGATTTTTAATTTTTCTGAATTTTTCCCGAAAGGAACATCATGAAGGTTTATTACGACAAGGACGCCGATCTCTCGCTGATCAAGGGCAAGCAGGTCACCATCGTTGGTTACGGTTCGCAAGGCCACGCACACGCACAGAACCTGCGTGATTCGGGCGTCAACGTGACCGTTGCACTGCGTAAGGGTGGTGCATCGTGGGCCAAGGCCGAAGCGGCTGGTCTGAAAGTGGAAGAGATCGCTGCTGCGGTCAAGAACGCCGATGTCGTCATGATTCTGCTGCCGGACGAAAACATCCCGGACGTGTACAACAAGGACGTCGCGCCGAACATGAAGGCGGGTGCTGCTCTGGCGTTTGCCCATGGTTTCAACGTGCATTACAACCAGGTGGTGCCGCGCGAAGACATCGACGTCATCATGGTTGCCCCGAAAGGCCCGGGCCACACCGTGCGTTCGGAATACCTCAAGGGCGGTGGTGTGCCGTCGCTGATCGCCCTCTACCAGGACAAGTCGGGCAAAGCACGTGATATCGCTCTGTCGTACGCAGCAGCTAACGGCGGCACCAAGGGTGGTGTGATCGAAACATCGTTCCGTGAAGAAACCGAAACCGACCTGTTCGGTGAGCAGGCTGTGCTGTGCGGTGGCGCTGTCGAGCTGGTCAAGATGGGTTTCGAAACGCTGACCGAAGCCGGTTACGCTCCGGAAATGGCCTACTTCGAGTGCCTACACGAACTGAAGCTGATCGTCGACCTGATGTACGAAGGCGGCATCGCCAACATGAACTACTCGATCTCGAACAACGCCGAGTACGGTGAGTACGTCACTGGCCAGCGCGTGATCGCTGAGCAGGCTCGTGAAGGCATGCGTGAGTGCCTGCGTAACATCCAGAATGGTGAATACGCCAAGCGCTTCATCCTGGAAGGCCGCACCAACTATCCGGAAATGACTGCCCGTCGTCGTCTGAACGCCGCTCACCCGATCGAAGTGGTCGGTGCCCAGCTGCGTGCGATGATGCCGTGGATCGCCAAGAACAAGTTGGTTGATCAGTCGAAGAACTAAGAAGGACGCACCATGAACTATCCGCACCCCATTCTCGCCCGCGAGGGCTGGCCTTTTATTGGGCTGGCCGTGGGTGCGGCCGTTCTGGCCTCCATTCTGGATAGCGGTCTGGCTTGGTTGCTCTGGCCGATCGCCATCTTCGTGGTTCAGTTTTTCCGTGATCCGCCACGTGTGGTTGCCGGTGGTCCGAACAGTGTGGTGTCGTCTGCGGATGGCCGCGTCATTGTCGTGGCCGAAGCCGATGATCCCTGGCTGAATCGTCGTGCCCTCAAGGTCAGCGTGTTCATGAATGTGTTCAACGTGCATTCGAACCGTATTCCGACGACCTGTGAGGTGGTGGGCAAGTGGTATGTCGCGGGGAGCTTCCTCAATGCGGCACTCGACAAGGCCTCCGAACATAACGAACGTTGTGCATTGCATTTGCGCACCCCGACGGGGCAAGATATTACCTGCGTGCAGATTGCCGGCCTGGTGGCTCGCCGCATTCTGAACTACGCCAATGTCGGTGACCGTTATAACCCCGGTGAGCGCTACGGTTTCATCCGTTTCGGTTCCCGCGTTGATTTCTACCTGCCGCTGGATGCCAAAGTTAAAGTCAGCATCGGCGAGAAGGTGTATGCTTCTTCCACGGTAATCGCCGAACTGGACTAAGCTGACCGCATGTTCCCTGAAAAAAAGCCGCGAAAAGCCCTGTTTAACCCCGAGGTCAAACGTCGGGGTATCTACATACTGCCTAACCTGTTTACAACGGGGGCGCTGTTTGCAGGGTTCTATGCCATTGTTCAGGCCATGAATGGCGCGTATGAGCAGGCCGCCGTGGCGGTGTTTGTCGCCATGGTCCTGGATGGCCTTGACGGGCGCGTGGCCCGTATGACCAAAACCCAAAGTGCTTTTGGCGCCGAATATGATTCCCTCTCCGACATGGTGTCGTTTGGTGCAGCACCGGCTCTGATTGTGTACGAGTGGGCTTTGCGTGGCATGGGCAAGTTCGGCTGGATGGCCGCTTTTCTCTACTGTGCGGGCGCGGCGTTGCGTCTGGCGCGCTTCAATACCAGCCTGGAAGTCGTCGATAAGCGTTATTTCCAGGGGCTACCCAGCCCAGCCGCAGCCTCACTCGTCGTCGGCTTTATCTGGGTGATGGGTGATTTGGGAGTGGCCGGGCCGGATGTTGCCTGGCTGGCGGCGGCAATCACGATCTTTGCCGGTGTCACCATGGTGACCAATGTCCGGTTTTACTCGTTCAAAGACATCAACCTACGTAAGAGCGTGCCTTTTGTGGTGGTCGCCGCCTTTGCGCTGGCGCTGGTGTTGATCTCCAGCTACCCGCCGGGTTGGCTGTTTGGCTTCTTCCTGGTCTACGCCCTGTCGGGCTATGTCATGACCATGCTGCCCAAGCGGCAGCGTCGTCCCCAGGTCTGACATGTTCATGCCCGGATGTTCCGCCAGACAGCGGCAACCGGGCTTTACCCTGATTGAACTCCTCATCGTCCTGGTCGTCGTAGGCCTGCTGGCGGGTGTTGCCTATCCGAGCTACAGCAATTATCTGAAACGGAGTGCCCGAGCCGACGCCCGGGCCGAATTGCTGCGCATGCAGCTGGCGGTTGAGAAACAACGTGTGGCAAAGATTGGTGCGTCGCCCGCGTTGCCTACCACCTGGACCACAACAGCGGCAGTCGCTCAGCATTATCAATTCTCGTTGCAGCCTGTCGGGGCACAAGATTACCAACTGATCGCACAGGCGCTTGCCAGTGATGTTCAGGCTAGCGATGAACAGGCAGGCGTTGCCTGCAGCAGACTGATGCTCATCGTCAAAGGAGCGGATACCCGCTATGAGCCAGCCGCTTGCTGGCAACAGTGATGTGGCTTTGAGCCGGCTCGGGTTGCCCACACAACGCCCATCACAGCATGATCGGCAGCAAGGCATTTCGATCCTCGAACTGCTGATTGCCATGGTGCTCGGGTTGACCGTGCTTGCCGGGGTATTGCAAATGACATCCTTGCTGATGGAAAGCAATCGCAGCACCCTGCAAGTCACACGGCTGGAGCAGGATTTACGAACGGTGCTGGACATCATGGTGCAGGATATCCGTCGTGCCGGTGGCTTTCCCGCAGCCGCGGCTGATCTGGGACAACCGGCACGTTTTGTTCAGGATCAGCCTGCGCCGCCGATGATTGACGGTGAAGCACTCCGCGACGGCCTCACGGGCTCGTCCATCAGCTATGGCTATCGCGAGTCTGATGGCAAACTGACCAGCGGCCGTTTCAGTCATGATGCCAAAGCCGGCACAGTGCTGATGCATACCGGTACGGCAGCGGCGCCGGAAAGCATTACAGATCCGGCTTTCATGGATGTCAGCGCGCTTCAGTTCCGGTCCGAAGTCGTACACGTCAGCAGCGGGAACGTCACTCTCACACTGCCCACGGTGCATATTACGCTGGCCGCACATCTCAAAACCGCCCCGGACATCGAACGGCGCCTCGAAAGTCGGGTGACCTGGCGCAACCCTCAGGCCATGCCATGAATCGCCATCGCCTGGTGCATCCGTTTTCTAGAGCCGTCAGCGTGAGGCAGCGCGGTGCCGGTGTCCTGCCCGTGGCTTTAATCCTGCTGGCCGGTGCAGCACTCATCCTGCTCTTTGCTCAGCGTAACCTGCTGCTGGATTGGCGCATGACCCAACAGGGATATACGCACCGGCTTGCCTATGCCGCAGCAGAATCGGGCCTGGCTGTGGTGATGGCCAAGCTCAACGACCCGGTGCAGCGAGGGCTGATTCTGGCCGATAAAAAAGGCACTGGCGCCTACGATACGGTGCTGGCGCCTGTGCATCAGGTGCCGGTTGGTGCATCGCTATCGGCCAGCGTCAGTATCAAAGGCCTGAGTCTGGGCCAGTCAGATATCCGTCTGCATTTGCAGAGTGCCGGGTGCGTGGATGATTGTACTCAGGGCCGTGCCATTGTCAGCCAGGCATTGTCCATGCGTGGCGGGGTTCATCGCATTCCCTATGCACTCATGAGTGCACGCGGTGCGCTAACCGCCACCGGATCTGCCTCACTGAGTAATCAGAGTGTTGCCGTGCGGGGTATGCTGCTGCATACCGGCAAAGAGGCCGTGGTTGATGAAAGCCTCATCCAGATGACGCTGCCTGGACAACAGCCGGTCGCAGCACGGGTTTTATCTGACAAGCTGTTTTCCAGCATGTCGCCCGGTCAGTTTTTTCAATACTGGTTCGGCGCTGACAAAACGGCTGTTCAGAATACGGCCACCCGGGTGCGTTGTAATGGTGAATGTGGCGCTACGCTGGCTGTTGCCGGTAGCCGGGTACTCTGGATCGATGGCAATGCCCGGCTGTCTTCTGGTGTGATCGGTACTGCATCGGCGCCTGTCGTCATGATTGCCAGTGGCGCTCTGGAAATTACGGGAGGCGCCAGAGTCACGGGCGTGGTCTACAGCATGGCATCACAGACGCGCTTGTCAGTTACGCAAGGTGGCGTCGAAGGCGCGGTAATCGCCGAGCAGGATCTGAGTATCGAAACGGCCGGATCCTATCGTTACAATCCCATCGTTTTGCAGATTGCTCAAACCCGATTGGGCCGCTTTGTGCCTATTCCCGGCAGCTGGAGTGACGGCGAATGAAGATAGCCACTGGCAACACGCAAGGGGGCTTCAGCCTGATTGAAGTACTCATTGCTTTACTGATCCTAGCCGGTGGGCTCGTCGGGTTGGCCCGTCTGCAAATGGGGATGCTTACTCAAACGTCGGCCAGCGTTCTTAACGACACGGCAATCCGGCTGGCCGAGGATAAACTGGCCTCATTACGCTTCGAGCTGGCGGCTGGGCGACCCATGGGATCGGGTAGTGATGAGCTTCAGGTTCATGGCATGGTGCTGCAGCGTTCCTGGACCTGGGATATTGCCGATAACCTGGTCGAGACAGAAATCACCCTCCGCTGGCGTGAACCCGGCTCAGATGAGACACGCTCGCTGGGCTTACCGGCGAAACTAATACCACCGGATTTGGGCGCTCAGGCATGGCTGATTCAGTCCGGTCCGCCGACACGGGAAACATTGCCGTAATTTTTGCTATAATGCGCAGCTTGGAGCCGACGTAGCTCAGTTGGTAGAGCAGCGCATTCGTAATGCGAAGGTCGTCAGTTCGATTCCGATCGTCGGCACCATCTCCATTCAAAGCCTCCGCACTTGCCGGGGCTTTTTCATTAGGCCGCTTATGAAAATCTGGGTTGATGCAGACGCTTGTCCGGTTGCCATTAAGGAAGTGCTGTATCGGGCGGCAAACCGGGCCAAAGTGCCCATGGTGCTGATTGCAAACCAGATGCTGCGTGTGCCGCCATCACCGTGGATCAGAGCGCTGCAAGTACCAGCGGGTTTTGATGTGGCAGATCAACGCATTGTGCAAGAGGCCGGCCAGGGTGACCTGGTGGTTACCGCAGATATCCCGCTGGCGGCCCAGGTGATTGCCAAAGGCGCTCATGTGATTGATCCGCGGGGTGAACTACTCAATCAGCACAATATTGATGGGCGGCTTACCATGCGCAATTTTATGGAAGGGTTGCGCAATAGTGGTGTGGATACCGGCGGCCCGGCCGGGCTCTCTAAATCCGATGTTCAGGCATTTGCCAACCAGTTAGATCGTTTGTTGGCAAAGCGCTCGTAGTGCGCGTTAGTGCGCACCCTTGGCGTCGGGCCGGGTTTTGTAGAAGCGTAGCGGGCTTTCGGCGGCAGCGTTCAACACACTTTGCTTGATCTTGCCCATCACGTGCATCTCGCAGGGTCTGCAATCAAAGCGTAGTGTCAGCTTTTCTTTGCCGTTGATGAGTTGCAGCGGTTCGGCACGCACGGTGCCTTGTACGCCGGTTACCCCTTTAGCCTGTTTCGGGCAGAGGTTCAGAGAGAAGCGCACGCAATGCTTGGTGATCATCAGGCTGACTTCACCTTCTTCTTCGTGTGACTCATAGGCGGCATCGATGATCTTAACGCCGTGTTTGGCATAGAAGTTATGTGCCTTCTCGTTAAAGACATTGGCCAGGTAGCTGAGCGAGTCTTCCGGGTAGGTGGCCGGTGGTGATACCGGCGTGGCACGTGGCAACCGTGTCCAGGCCGCGGTGCGGGCGTTGATCAGTGATTCAACAGCCTCACGGCGCAAGGCATTGAGCTGTGATGCAGGAACAAACCAGGGCTGTGTCAGCTGTAGGTGAACCGCCAGTGGCTGGAAAATGGTGTCACCCAGCCGTTGCAGGCCATCGCGTAGTTTGGTTTCAGTTTGCGCCGGATCGTTGGCGGTCTGCAGTGGGCCGCTCAAGGTGGCGCTGCCGCTGTGGCCGTCTTCGTCAGTGAGTTCCAGTTTTAACGCGTTTCCGTCATCGCTCAGGGCGATGTACAGGCCGATCAGGCGTTCGGCAGATTTCTTCTCCAGCAGTCGTGTCCATTGCATGTCGCGGTTGCGATTGACCTGTACACCGGGGCGCAGATCCTTGAAGCCGGACATGGGGTCTTTGGGCCACAGCTTCCAGAGTCCGGGTTCTTCCGTGGCTTCGGCCCGATTGATCTGCAGGCCAATCAGCGTCTTCTGCAGGTCGTAGTAACAGAGACCGTCGCCGTTGTTTAGCCGGGTGTCCGGTTCTTCCGTGGTGATCGTCAGATGATCCGGACGTACCTGATGCACCCAGCCAATCGCTTGCCCCGGATTCTTGGGGGTATCAAAGGCACCAATGTCTTCCTTGCGGCCCTGGACGAAGTAGTCAGTAAACTCGCGGTTGAAGTTCTGGTTGGGGTCCGGTGTAAAGCTGAACGTACTGCGTCCGCTGGAGCTGCATGCCAGTTCCGGACGCTCTTCCAGAATCTCATCAAGTAGCAGTCGATAGTGGGCGGTGATGTTTTTGACGTAGGCCATATCCTTGTAACGGCCTTCGATTTTGAAGCTGCGGATACCCGCATCAATCAGTGCGCGCAGGTTATCACTCTGGTTATTATCTTTCATCGACAACACGTGCTTATCGTGCGCAACAATCCGACCTTGAGCGTCTTTGACTTCGTAGGGGAGGCGGCAGGCCTGTGAGCAGTCACCCCGGTTGGCGCTGCGCCCGGTGTGGGCGTGGCTGATATAGCACAGGCCGCTGTAAGCTACACAGAGCGCGCCGTGAATGAAGAACTCAAGCACGGCACGGTCAGGCGCATCACGTGGGCCCAATGCGGCATCAATCGTTGCAATCTGTGGCAGCGTGAGTTCGCGCGCCAGCACGATTTGCGAAAGGCCACAATCCTGCATGAAGCGGGCTTTTTCCGGAGTCCGAATATCGGTTTGTGTACTGGCATGCAGCTGGATGGGGGGCAGATCGATTTCCAGCAGCCCCATGTCCTGAATGATCAGCGCATCGACACTGGCATCGTAGAGTTGCCAGGCGAGTTTGCGCGCCAGTTCCAGTTCGTCATCGCGCAGAATGGTGTTGAGCGTGACGAAGATGCGGCTATTGAAGCGGTGGGCAAATTTTGCCAGGCGGGCAATTTCTTGCACGCTGTTGTCGGCTGCGGCGCGGGCGCCAAACGAAGGACCACCAATATAAACAGCGTCGGCGCCGTGCAGTACGGCTTCGATGCCAATGTCGACATCGCGGGCGGGGGCAAGAAGTTCTAGATGATGGGGCAGCATGGGCGCTATGATAGCGCTTGATCGTTCAGGAGTGCGCCATGTCCCCCGTTCCTTTTACGCCAGAACCGACCCGTGACGAAGTCG
>JACCDU010461621.1_pt1 | contig 23345 bp, 22 predicted proteins | sample 7446081 | NCBI WGS metagenome assembly JACCDU01 (sample SAMN15323447, study PRJNA562643) | freshwater metagenome | isolation source: river surface water | place: USA:Blue River Watershed | collected 2017-08-17
AGCTCGTTCAGGCGGCAGGCTTCGGCCCAGTGGAGCTCACGGGCTACGAACACTGCTTGCTCCCAGCCTTCGTGCTGTTTGTGCCACGCGGTCCACGCTGCGCTGTCCTCGGCTTCGACCCCGGCTTGGCAGACGGCGGCCCACAGGGCGTTGGCGTGTTGGGCGCCTGAGTCGTTCACCGCAGTGAACCAAGCTAAGGCTGCTGCGCGGTGCGCTTGGCTGTGCTTGACCAGAGCCAGCGCTGTCTTGAGCTGGTCGCGGGTCGGGAGGCCGGAGCCGTCCTTGGTGTGCGGGGCGGTCTTGAGTGCGGTGCGGAGCTCGTTTACGGTTAGTGTCTTCACGGTACTGTCCTCTGGTTGACGGCGGCTTTTGCTGCCTTGACCCTTTTAGTGTAGCACAAGCCTACAGCCTTGTCAAGTGCACTGGACACAGCGAAGTGTTAAAGGTGTGAACTTTGTCACACTCCGAGCCACTCGGACCTCTTTCCTTTGTAGGGCGCGCACGTGCGCGCGTAGCAAGAGCCGTGCCAGCTCGTCCGCCGCTCTCCGTCGACGCGCCGACCGACCCGGCACACCCACACCGGGTCTGTGTCCCGTCGCACTCGGAGGGGCCAGCCGTGGGCTCCCGTGGGCGGCCGAGGGGGTGTACCACTCGCGGACGGGGGTAGGGGGTACACACCCGGCGAAAAAGCGGGTCCCATGCGTTAATTCCCGGTTTCCGCGCCCTTTCCGAGCATTCCGAATAATTGCCCTTGTCAAGCGCTCCCTGAGCCGCTACACGCGGAATATGAGTATCGTCACTTGAACCACGGATTTCGGATACAGATACCGGTTTTTCGGGCGGAGTCAGGCGAAATATATGCGTCTTTTCCCGGTCCTCGGAAAAGGATGGGAGTAGCTTGACTCCCCGGAGAAATCGTGCTATACTACTGCTTAGGTACACCACAGTGGAGCCCGCCATGGCTGAACAACTTACTCTCGGCGAAAAGCAACGCAAGCTCGTGCGTATGATCGCCGACTTGATCATTTTCGCCTATGACCAAGGGTACGAACTCACCCTTGGTGATGCCTACCGTGACCCACGCGTACATGGAGCCATGGGCGTAAAAATGGGCTACGGCCATTCCAAATCCAACCACAAGCAACGGTTGGCCATCGATTTTAACCTCTTTAAGGACGGCAAATTCCTTGCCTCCACCGAAGACCATCGTTTCTTGGGCGAAAAGTGGGAGTCCATGGGCGGTTGTTGGGGAGGCCGTTTTAACGACGGCAACCATTACTCACTTGAACATAACGGAGTAAAATGATATGGCATACTTAATCGAACGACTGAAAGAGCCGTCCACTTGGCGGGGCTTGATCATGATCGCAACGGGCGTAGCCGGGGCTAAGTGGGGCCCGGAGAGCCAAGAAGCAATCGTGTATGTAGGCGTTTCGCTTGCGGGCGTTGTGGGAGCTATCCTGCCGGACCGCTGGATCAAGTGACCCTAAGGGGGCGCGATGGAAAACAAAGGGCAAACTCACTCCTTTCCGGAATGGGTCAATACTCTGGTAAACGCCTCCCTCACTGGTTGTGTAGTTCTTGTTCTTGTGACAGTCATGGGAATGAAGGAAAAGCTGATAGTAGTTGAGCAGACCATGCTTTCCGTTCAGACCATGGCCGACAAGGACATGAAGCTCATCAAGCAGGAGCAAAAGAACAAGGATGAAGGACAGGATATGGCTATCAGTGCATTGGAGCGCCGAATCGAGACAATCGAGCAGGTGAAAGCGGTTTACGGCGGCGAACCGCTCCAGCGCACAAGATAGAGTATTTAAGGCCCATTCCATCGAGTGGGCCTCATAATGCTGAATGGAGGAGACAGGATGAAAGCGAAAAGACCTGCTCCGTGGGCCGGGAAACTGCCAAAGCTCACGAAGCGATTGGCGTGGCACCCTGAACAACTTGAATGGCGCGAATTCGTGCTGAATAACCGCCTGCTGGAGGCATACTATGAGCGACTTGCCGAGTTCAATAGGATCGAACAAGAACGACTTACCCGACTACAAGGGGATGGCGAAACAGATAACTGCGCACCGAGAAAATGCGTGGGCTGATTTCGACCCCAAAAAGCGTATGTTCGCCTACTACTATCTGGAAGACTACAACCACCGCAAAGCAGCCGAACGGGTCGGGTTTGACCCAAAGAAAGGGCTGGCAATCTCCCGTGAGCCGTTGGTCGCAGCGCTCATTGCAGACCTGCAGGAGCAAATGCAGCTACGTACCACCATCAACTCGGATTTCGTCCGGACTAAATGGCTTGAGATACTGCCTAAGCTGATGGGCGAAGAAGAGGTGGCGATGGTGGACAAGGACGGAGCGCAATTTGCAGCCAAGAAGTTCCATTCTGCGGACGCCACTCGCGCCTTAGTGGAGCTCGGCAAATCTACCAAATTCTACGCAGACGGCAGCGGCGGGTCGGCGGCTGTGAACATCAGCATCAATCTGCAGGCTCTGGGCATCGAAGAGAAAAGCGTCGGCGTGACCATTGAAGGGGAGCTGAGCGATGAGTAACATTTCACTCCCGAACGAATGGGCGGCCAGACAGTACCAGCGCCAACTTTTCCAGTACCTTCTGACTGGTGGACTGGACAGGAAACGAGCGGTGTGCGTGTGGCATCGCCGGGCCGGTAAGGACTCCTGCTGTTTGAACTTGGGGGCGGTGGCTAGCCAAATGCGAGTCGGAACCATTTGGCACATGCTCCCCACCATCAAGCAGGGGCGCAAAGTAATATGGGACGGCATCGACAAGTACGGTCGCCGGATGATTGACCAAGCTTTCCCGAAGGACATGCGCGAGTCAATCAATGAGTCTGAAATGAAAATCAAGCTCAAGAACGGCTCCATTTGGCAGGTGGTGGGCTCCGATAACTATGACTCCCTTGTGGGTACGAACCCGGTGGGCGTCATCATGTCGGAGTACTCGATTGCCGACCCGGCTGCGTGGGACTACCTCCGTCCGATTCTTGCAGAAAACGGCGGCTGGGCGATGTTTATATACACCCCCCGTGGTAAGAACCACGGTAAAATGCTGTACGACGCCGCCCTCAAGAACCCACGCTGGTTTTCATCTCTGCTGACTGTAGACGACACCTACAACGCCGATGGGTCCCACATCATTCTGCCAGAGCACATTCAAGAGGAACGTGAATCCGGGATGTCTGAGGAGAAAATCCAGCAGGAGTTTTACTGCTCTTGGGATGCAGGCATGGAAGGCGCGTTCTACACCAACGAGCTCAAACAGGCCGAACTTGAAGGCCGGATTGGCGACTACCCGCACGACCCCGGCAAGCGTTGCCAGACTTGGTGGGATATCGGCTTTCGGGACGCCACATCGATCTACATCACCCAGCGCGGGGACGATGGCAAGCCTATCATCATCGATTACCTCGAAGGACGAAATAAATCGTTGGACACATGGATTCGCGACTTGCGTTCTCTGCCCTATGACTTCGAGGAGCATTGGGGCCCGCACGACCTTGAAAACCACGACTGGACAACTGGGAAAACTAGACGCGAGTTTGCAGCCATGTTAGGATTGAATTTCGACATCGTGCCGAAACTGTCCGTGGCCGACGGCATTGACGCCACCCGCGCCATGATTCGTGTCGCAAGATTCAATAAACCCAAAGTCGAGGGAGCGCTAATAGGCTTGGCCTCGTACCGCAGGGAGTACGACGAAAAAACTAAACTGTTCCGGGACAATCCGTTGCATGACTGGGCGTCCCACCCTGCAGATGCTATGCGGTATCTGTCTATCGGCTGGCAGGACCATGGCCCGTCGACTGGCGGGAAGAAAGGCACGTCATCACAACGGTTCAAAGTCAAACGGGCTCTCAGGAGATAGATATGGAATGCAATGAAATCATACGGCGTTTCAACATGCACGTGGCAGAACGCAGCACGATCGAAAGCACATGGGAAATGATCGAACAATTTGTGGTCCCGTTCCGGGGCCGCTTCTTCCAAGATAATAAGACCGAGGGTTCCATTGAGTGGAAGACCCGGAACGTCTACGACTCCACTGCAATCATGGCTAACCAGACTTTGGCCAGCTCTATCCATGGCTCCCTGACCTCCCCCGCCATCCGTTGGTTCCAGCTCCGCTTCCGTAACGAGAAGCTGAACACCAACACTGAAGCCAAGGCTTGGCTGGAGGAGGTGAGCGACCGGATGTACTACGCTCTGCAGGATTCGAACTTCAACCTCGAAGCCGCCGAGACCTACACCGACCTTACTTCATTCGGAAGCTCCGTCATTGTGGAAGAGTACGAGGAAAGCTCGGACAACGCAGTGGAGCTGGTGTTCAGCAGTATCCCGGTCAAAGAATGCTACTTCGACGAATGCCACCGGGGTATGTTGCTTAATTTCTACCGGAAGTTGTCTTGGACTGCGATGCAAATCGTGTCCAAGTTCGGTGAAGGGAATGTGCCTACTCACATCCGTGAACTGGCTGAGGCCGGTAAAATGGAAAAACACGACCTCGTGTTCTGCGTGTACAAGCGCAAAAAAGGCGAGTACACCGAGGAGTCGAAGGGCCCGATAGTCGAGGACATGCGCAAGTACGGATATAAGTACGTCCTGCTGAAGACTGGCGACAAGCTGAAGGAAGGCGGCTACTATGAAATGCCTGCCTTCATCCCCCGCTGGCGCAAGACATCCGACAGCAAATGGGGCAATAGCCCGGCCATGATCGCGCTGCCGGATATTATGACCCTGAACCAACTGGTGGAATTGATCATCCGTTCCAGCGAGAAAGTCGTCGACCCGTCCACACTGGTCACAGAGCGCGGCCTGATTTCGGACCTCGATTTGACACCGGGTGGCATGACAGTAGTACGTGATATCGAGGGGAGCATCAAGCCCTACGAGTCTCGCGCCCGTTTCGACGTGTCGGAGCTCCAACGCGAGAAACTGAAAGACTCCGTGAACCGGGCCTTCTATGTGGACCAGCTCCAACTGAAGGATTCCCCGGCTATGACGGCCACCGAAGTTCAAGTGCGTTATGAGTTGATGCAGCGCCTGTTGGGGCCCACCCTGGGTCGATTGATGTCCGATTTTCTGGACCCACTGTTGAGCCGTACGTTCAACATCATGTACCGTAACGGCGCATTGCCGGAGCGCCCGGAAGTGTTGAATAACGAGTCTGACTTGGATATCCAATATGTCGGCCCGTTGGCCCGCGCCCAGAAATCCGACGTCGCGGCGTCCACCGAACGTTGGATAGGTATGGTAGGGCAACTGGCCGAAATCAAGCCGGAAGTGCTGGACTTCCCTGACTGGGAGCTTATCGTTCGCGACCACGCCAACGTGCTCAACGTACCGGCTAAATACATGAAGTCGGCATCCAAAATCGCCGCCGACCGCAAAAAGCAACAGCAGGCGCAGCAGCAGATGATGGCACTGGAGCAAGCCAAGATGGCTGGCGAAGCGGGTGAAGCTCTGGGCAAAGCAAGCCAAACGCTAAAGGGGTAATTGCATGAAAACCGTGGATGATGTAAAATTGGAGTTGGCTAAGAAAATCGACCTGTTCAAAATCGTCTTTGGTAGCGAGGACGGGAAGAAGGTTTTAGCCGCACTGGAGAACGAGTTCGACCGGGACAACATATTAGCTCCCGGCGACCCGTACTCCACTCACTATAATTTGGGCCGCCGCGATGTGGTGGTCTACATCCGTCAAATGTTAAAAGCAGGAGATAAAATATGAAATTCCGCAACATGCTGTTGAAATACTATAACGAAGCAGGCGCAGACGGCGCAGACGGTGGCGGCCAAGCGGCCACTGAAACCACGACCACTGAAACCACGACCGCCGATTGGCGCTCGTCCCTGCCTGAAGACCTGAAGGGCTCCGAATCGCTGAAATCGGTCAAGGATATCACGTCCTTGGCTAAGCAGTTTGTGGACCAGCAGGCATACCTAGGTAACGCAATCCGTGTCCCGTCCGAACACGCAAGCGAGGCCGACAAAAAGGCGTTCTACGATAAGCTGATCAAACACGCGCCAGACCTCATCCCTCGCCCCAACCGCGACGACCCGGAATCGTTGAATGCCGTGTTGGCCGCATTGGGACGCCCGGATGACAAGACTCTGTATGAAATCCCGGAAATCCCGGCTGAGGCTAAAGCCTTTGTTCCAGAAGACCGGATTGAAGCGTTTCGCGACATCGCCCACAAGCATGGCCTGACCAAGGACCAGTTCAAGGGCGTGCTGTCTGAGGTATTGGCGGCGGACACCGCATCGATCCAAGCCCAGCAAGAATCCCTGAACCAAAGCCGGGCGGCTCTTCACCGCGAGTGGGGCGCGGCGTTCGATGAGCGCACCGCCCAAGCGTTGAAACTGGCTGAGGGAACAGGCGCCCCCGCTGCGTTTGTTGACGCCATCAAAAACGGGGCAGTTAACGGCGAGGCCCTCAAATGGCTCCATGGGATGGCCAGCCGGATGGGCGGCAATTTGAACATCGCCGACGACCAAGGCGGCGCAGGCAAGATGACCCCCGGCGAGGCTCAATCTCGCATCAGCGAAATCATGGGCAACCGCAAGCACCCGTATTGGGATGCTGGTCACCCGGATCACAAACGCGCCATGGAAACGATAGTGGAACTCGGACGTTTGGCCGACGCTGGGAAATAATTGACTAAACCCGAAACCCGTGCTATACTAAAAACTAGCACGGGTAGCCATTTCGGTCCGTCGCACCAAAAGTTCGGGTAGCCGCGAGGTCCGAGCGCGATATACCAAACCTTTAACCCAAACAGGAGCCGAATCATGGCTATCACTATTGATAAAGTCTATATCCAGACTTTCGAACGCAACGTACGTCACCTGGCTCAACAGTCAGAAACCCGCCTCCGCCGCTTTGTCACCGAAAAAGCGACCGACGGCCAAAAACACAACTGGGAACGTCTCGGTTCCGGCGAAGCGTCGCTTAAAGCGTCCGCTCGTGTCGCCACCCCGACTTCTGATCTGCCTTGGTCTCGCCGGGTGTCGCTGGCTCAAACCTTCCACATGGGTGAAACGGTTGAGCAAGAAGATGTCGTGCAAATGCTGGTTGACCCGAACTCCAACGTGTCCGCCGCCATTGCCAACGGCATGAAGCGTAAAGTCGACGACATCCTGATCGCTGCTGCCACTGGCACCGCGCTGAATGGCGACGGTTCCACCTCCGCTTTCCCGGCTGGCCAGCTGGTGGGTGACGGCACCGCGCCGATCTCCATCGACAACATCCTGGAAGTCCAAGAGAAGTTCTACAAGAACGACATCGATCCGGACGAGCCCAAGGTGATGGTAATCAGCCCGACTGTTCAGCGCAAGCTGATGTCCCTGATGGAAGTCACTTCCGGCGACTATCAGAATTCCAAGGCTCTGGCCACCGGTATGTTGCCTGATTGGATGGGCTTCACTTGGGTGGTATCCAACCGCCTGCTCGTACCGTTGGCCGGTCAAATCAGCTGCTTGGCTTTCACCAAGCGCGCACTGGGTTTCCAAGTCAACCGCGACATAACTGCGCGAGTGGCTGAAGACCCGAGCCTGTCCTTCGCATGGCGCATCTACGCCATGATGACCATGGGCGCAGTGCGCACTGAGGATGAGCACATCGTCCATCTGAAAGTCAAGAACGCTATCGCTTAACAGCAGGGCGGTTTGGCGGGGCTTCGGCTCCGCCCTTTTTGTTTGGAGATATTACCATGATGAAAGCAGGCGCAAACATCCACGACATCAAAGTCATCGAACAAATGTTCGCTGACGGTTCCACTGCTGAGGAAATCTCGGAAGCGATGATGGTAGAACTCGACTGCATCAAAAGCTTCGAACCTGCTGAGCCGGTGGAAACGAAAAAGACCGGAACCCCGGTTAAAGGCTCCAAGTCTGATGTCAAAGACCCGGTAGCCGCTGCATTGGCCGCTGCTGCAAGCGACGACAAGGAGTAAGTTATGGCCTCCAGCGCTGTTGAGATTTGCAACATAGCTCTCGGCCATCTGGGGGTCGATCCTATTCTGTCTCTCGCGGACGGCACCATCCCCGCGAGGACTTGCAACACCTTCTACGATCAAGCCCGCCAAAAGGTGCTGGCTGATTCAGAGTGGTCCTTCGCCATACTGCGCCGGGAGTTGGCCAAATCGACTGTCTCTCCGGATTTTGGCTACTCCAGCAAGTTCAAGCTTCCTTCCGACTGTCTGACAGTCATCGAGGCTTTCGACAAGAGCACGGTGGGAATCAGCCCGTCTGTCACCCCCAACACCACGGAGTGGCAAGTGGAATCCGGCTACATTATGTGCGATGCCGATATACTCAAAATTAGGTATATCGCCGATGTGTCCGATGCCGCGCTGTTCTCAGCCGGGTTCACCCAAACCCTGGCTGCCTATCTGGCGTACCAGATGGCGGGCAAACTCACTGGGACCCGTGGTCTGAAGACCGACATGTGGCAGTTATATAAGCAGGAGTTGGAAGGAGCTAAAACTTCTGACGGAATCCAAGGCCGGACCAAATCGGTTCGGTCCAGTGTACTGGTCAACGCGAGGAACAGATAATGGCGGATACACTCATAGATAAGTGGGACAAGGCGTTTCGGGGCTTGAGAGCCATCATAACGCAGTCCTACACTGAAGCCAACGTAAAAAATGGCCTGCAATACGAGGCGAGCGGTATTGCTGCTTCCTTGGCGGCGGGAGCCAACTTCGATGTGGAATTCCAGACCGGAGCCAAACCAGTGATCGTGAAAGGACGTCAAATCTCGTTCACCGGCACCCAGATCACGGCTACGGTGTTTGAGGCCCCCACCACATCGGGCGGGTCCGCTGCGACTGTGTATAACCTGAATCGGATCAACCCGGTGGCTACCACTTGCACGGTGAAGACCGGCATCACCGTTTCGGCGACCGGGACACAGATCAGTGCCCCCACCTACGGGATAGGGTCGGCAGGTACGGGCAACAGCGTCAACGGGACTTATGCTGTGGATGGGGCCGAACGGGTGTTGAAGCCCAACACCAAATATCTGCTGCGGATAACCAACAACGACGCGGCCACCCAAAAAGCGGCTGCTATATTTTCTTGGTACGAGGGGACAACTGATCTCCCGGAGGCGTAAATGGCTAAGATCAATCCCATCCAAACCAGATTCAGCGCGGGCGAAATTAGCCCGCGTTTCCTTGCCCAATCAGACGTCGAGGGCTACCGGGCCGGGCTGTTCAAGTGTGATAATTTCATAATCACCGGCCAAGGACCGGCCTATCGTCGTGGCGGATTCGCCCACATCAACTCCCTGACCGCCGATTATTCTCGCGTGTTCCCGTTCCAATTGGACGTAGGCAATACTCCCGATGAGTCAGTGCCAATCGTCATCAACGTGAATGGCAACGTGGAAATATATCCGGGGTCCTCCAACAACACCGGCCCCAATATCATATCCGATCCTGATTTTGAGTCCGGGTCCCTGCGTCCGTGGGTGAACATAGTCGGGAGCACATTTTCCGGGACAGTTGGGTGGGTGAATGGCGCTGCGCGGCTTCAGCCGGTGACGAATCCGAATGACTTTATCGGGATATCCAAAATAACGACTATCGCCCCGGCCAACGGTAATTCCGAGCATAGAGTCACGGTAAGGACCAAGAATCCGTTGCAGGGCGTTGACTTGTCCGGGTTCTCGTCTAACAGATACCCGCCTATCAGAGTTAAAATAGGCACTGCGCTGGGTCTCGGCGACAAATTCGACAGCGGGTGGGTAGAGAGATCCATTGAAGTCACCGGGACTTTCAATATGGGGGTAGTGGGACCGTCTACCGTGCCGTTTTACGTAACCGTCTTGGCCAAGGGCGGAGATTATTCATCCACTAGCACCATCTTCGGGGTGCAATACAGGGACATAGATAGTGTATCCGTGGGCAAGGTGATAACCGGCCCGCAATACACCTTGTCGCACCCCTACACGCAGACCGACATAATCGGCCTGCGGACGTACATGCATCCCAGTGAGAAGACCATGTACCTTCTCACTGGGTACAAGGCCCCCAAAAGACTGCGCTATGATGGGACCACTCCATGGGTGTTGGAAGACGTGGTGTTTGTGGCGCCCCCGGCCTCGTGGACTACTGAGGATTGGCCGACGTGCATGACATTCTCAGGTGGGCGGATGTGGATGTCTGGTATCAAGGCCAAGCCCAACACAGTGTGGGGCTCGAAATCTGGGGTCGCTAACTACCATAACTTTACTTTGGGCTCCAATGCTGATGATGCTCTTGAAATAGAAATGACCCGCCGTGGCTCCATCCGCTGGCTGGGCGGCAACAAGGACTTACTGGTAGGCACCGCTACCACTGAATATATCATAACCTCTGATGGCGGTGTGATAATCCCCGGCGATTACCAAGTCAGCCCGCAGAGCTCCAACGGCAGCAGGGCCACTGAACCGGTGCCGATGGGGAATTCGGTGTTGTACGTATCCCCGGATGGGAGAAAGGTGTATTCCGCCGATTATAAATGGACGGACCAAGCGTGGTCAAGCCGGGATTTGACGTTCTCATCCGAGCACATCACCAAAGGCAATGCCATATCGCAAGTATGTTCGTGCAAGAACCCGGAAAAACTGGTGTGGGCACTCACCGACACGGGCAGGTTGTTGTGCTGCACTTATGATTCGTTCACTGGGCAGATGGGGTGGCACAACCACAGCACGGATGGATCATTCATTAGCATATGTTCCATGGAAAGGAACGGCCAATCGTTGTTGTACGCCATCGTCAGTAGAACGGACGCCGAGGGGTTCAGGACTCTGAGACTCGAAAAGTACGACGAGAACCATTTCCTCGACGCGTCCACCCGCATAGGCTCTGCCTCATCGACCACTATAACCGGACTGTCGCACTTGGCCGAAAGAACGGTGGGAGTGCTGGTCAATGGGACTGTGCATCCGGACGTGGTAGTTGACTCCACTGGCACAATCATGCTACAATACGGTGGAAATACGGTAGAAGTAGGCCTGAACTACTCCGCGAAATTGACCACTCTACCGGCAGATTTCGGAGCCCCGAACGGTTCAGCGGCCCCGATGAAGAAAAGGTGGGTGAGGGTGGGGGTGAAATTGGTGGACAGTGCCTTCCCGTTGATAAATGGCGAGAGGCCGCCCACCAGAGTTCCTTCCACTCCCATGGGGTTGAGGGACCCAAACACCACGGGCGGGATTCTGGTATTCGGGGGCAGCCCCGATGAAACAGGGTCCGTAACAGTGGAACAGGATCTGCCATTGCCATGCACAGTGGCTGGCATATTCGGCGAACTGGACCAGAACCAATTATGATAGTCACCACATATAATGGACAGAAGGTCAACAACCCCCGGCACGAGGAAGTGCCGGTTTCCACCGTAAAAGCGTCATGCGCAGTGAGGGTGATAGAATCCTGCTCCGGCGCCATAGCCATGTTCGGCATGGTTGAGGTGATGCCCGGAGTAGCTCACGTGTGGGGGACAGTAAGCGCCGACGCCAAAGGGCATGGAATTAGCTTGACCAAAGCCATGAGAGTCGCCATGGCCGACATGCGAGAAGAAGCAAAGAATCACCGAATCCACAGACTTCAGACTTATGTGAACCCGGACTGCCCCGCCGACGTAAGGTGGATAGAGGCCTTGGGATTTCAAGTGGAGAGTCTGATGGCGAAGGGCCGCCCGGATGGTGGCGATTTTTTAGTCTATACTACTTGGAGATAAACATATGGCAGTTGCGATCCCCTTCGTTCAAGTAGCGGCAGCCGTGATAGGCGCCGGGGCCGCTATCAAGGGCGGCATGGACGCCAAGAAAGCGGGCAAGGAAAACGCTGCCCGCGCCAAGGCCGAGGCCGAAGAACAAGCCCGCCGCACCCGAATCGATCAACAGAAAACCGAGGCTCTGGCTCGTGCACGGGCGGCAGCCAGTGGCTCCCAAGGGGGCTCTGTTGATGCTTATTTGGCAGGTCTTCAAGACGAACACCAAAAAGAGCTCCAGTGGATAGGCAAGGCCGGTGGCATGCAAGCGTCTGCTGCCAATACTGCAGGTAAAAATGCGGCCTCCGCCCAGTGGGGCAACGCCCTTGGCTATTTAGGCCAAGCCGGAAGTACCGCCGCATCCCAGAAATCATGGTGGAACTGATATGAAACTACCTCCCGCCGTTAACATCGGGGTCCAGTCCTTAGGCAGGGTGGAACCCGACCAGACTCTGCAAATCGCAGCCGGTGCCTTGTCGCATTTAGCTGACCTCGGCATGGCTTGGAAAAAGGACCGCGACGACTCCCAGCAACGGGAGGCGGGATTGGCCATGTCCAAGTCTATGTCGGAGTTCCATGATAAGTACACCGGCAGGGACTACTACACCCCCGACGAACTGCCGGACGATATCGAAGTCCGCCGAACCGACAGCCAAGTGGGCCCCGACGGGGAGACCATTGAAGTCCCGCGCGAAAACATCCCGGCTTACGAGGTGTACCCGAAGCTGTACCAGAAATTCGCCGAAGCCAACGCCAACGCCAGCGCCGGAATGATCGACGATGAAAACGTCCGTGGTGAATGGATGCTCAACACCAAGGGCACCATCGTCAACGGATATACCAATGCGGTCATCGACTCCAACGAACAGCAGGACCGGTACTTGGCCAAACAGCTGGCCGGGCAGATCGAGAATGAGCTCAACAACCAGAAGTACGGGGTTGCGGCGGCTCTTGCTGAGGACATCAAGGACCCGGTGGCCAAACAAGCGGTGATGGACCAGATTGCCTTCAAGCAGGAGGACGATTATTACATCAACCTGATGCTGGCTGGCGCCGATGACCCCCGTGCGCTTGATGAGATGCAGGTGGCAGTGGCCGCTCTTCGGGATGAGGATATGCCAAGCAACCTGTCCCCGTCCCAACGGCTGGCCAGAGCCACTGCCATGGAGTCGGCTGTTGATAGGCAGTTGGCGCAACGCGAGGCCATAGCAGCCGAGAAGAAGCAGCAAATCACATCCGACGCATGGCTCCAAATCGACGCTGGCGACCCCCGCATTGATGAGAACTTTGTGCAAAGCATGTTCGATGACGGCCTCATCAATGGCTCCACCATGACTGCCATGAAGCGGTCTATCATCAAAGGACGTGCCGACCAGATTGAGGACCAAGCTATCGTGGCTGACCTCGACAAGGTTTCTGCTGGCGGCTATGGTATCGACCCCAAGGACAAGAAAGCGCGGGCTGCCGTAGACAAGCGCTACGAGCAATACAAGTCTCAGGCTGGTGATGACAACAGCATCGATTCAGCCGTTCGCATCATGCGCGAATTCAAAGTGGTCCCGTCCGAAGTGCAGGGGATGTTCCGCGCCAATAACCGTGCCGACGGTCCGGCTCTGGCTCAAGCCGCAGAGCTTTGGCGTTATGCTGCCTCCTACGCCCCGCAGTCACTCAATGACTTTAATGACAACGAAGTCGATGTCATTAAACAGGTGGCCGCACGGATGGACATGGGGGTCAATGCCCCGGACGCAGTGGAACAAATCCGCCGCCTCGATATGATGACGCCTCAACAAAAAGTGGCGTTGAAGGGCATGAGCAAAGAGATTCTCAAGAATAATGAGCAAGCTCTGGCCGACATGTCCAACGACCAAGAATCGTTCAAGACCCCGTGGGGCTGGGTGCCATTCAAACAAGGCGTCCCCGACCTGCCCGTGTTCATGAAATCCGAATTCGACGCGTATGTTGAGTCGTACATGCCGCAAACCGGGTTTGATATCAAGACCGCTCAACGCATGGCTTTCAACGAAATCGCCAAACGCTATGACCGAACTGACATCAACGGCAAAGATGAGATCATGAAGTACCCGCCCAAGGCCCCGACCGAGCAAATAAGGTCTTTGGTGTCGGACACGTACAAGGGCCAACTAGGCGAAATCAACAAGAATTACGGTCGCGGGCTCAAATTCGGCGACATCAAGATCCAGTCCGACCAGCAGACTGAACTTGAGATAATGCGTGGGATCAATCCAACATACCGCGCCTTTGTGATCACCGACCCGGAAACCAATACCATCGAAGAGTTGCCGCGCTTCAAGTGGGACCCCGAGAAGGCGGCCAAATCCCGCCGTGACGGGCTACTGCAGGAAGCCAAGACCAAGCGTGAGGCCTACTTGCAACAAAGCAAGCTGGATTTCGAGCGCAGGAAGGCCGAGTGGAAAAAACAGCAAGCCGATAAAAAACAAAAACTCGACAAGCAATGGAACGACAGCATGAGGATTGATTGATGGCTATCGACCTGACAAAATACGAGAATATCCGCCCCCGCCCGACCGCCACACCGACCGCCGCACCGGTTCCGGAGGCCGTCTCGGAGCCCACGGCTGGTATCTCCGAGACCGACGGGACACAGACCCCGACCACCCGTGCCTCGACCGCCCCGCTCACCGTCCCGGCGCCCGGAGACGCATCGTTCGACACCACCAAAACTTGGTATGCGGACGAGCTCGAATTCACCGCCCAATACGGCAAAGCGTTGGATGATATCGAGTTCAGGTTCGACCAGATGGCTGAGGCCCAAGGCAAAGCCCCGAAACGCAGTTCCATTGATGTGTGGACCGCCGCATTCGAGACCAACAACCCGATAACCTCGTTCATCGTGCAGGCCCCGCTCCCTCAAGTGGAACCCATCCCCGGATACAGCCCGTTTGAGGACAAGGGAGACGGGACCACTGACATTACCGGGTACGAGGAATTTTACCAGTCCTTCATGGACAGTCAGAACCCGGCCACCACCGCCGCGCTCAAGTCCCGCATCGACCGGGAAAGAGCCAATCAGCGGATTCTGTCCAATGGCGGGGCTGAAGGTATCGTGGCCAGCATAGCTGCTGGCCTTGGTGACCCGATTAACATGGCTATGATGATGTTCCCGATGACCACAGCTCCGACTGCCGCCAAGATGGCGCTGGGTTCTGTTGCTGCCGGGGCCGCCGCATCGACGGCCAGCGAATTGGCGTTGCATGCCACGCAAGAAACGCGCACTATTGAAGATTCAATGCTTAACATCGGATCCACTGCTCTGTTGGACGGCGTGTTGGGCGGAGCTGCTGGGTGGCTTAAAGGCACTGAGCGCCAATTGGTGCAAGAGCAAGTGAAACAGACCATGCGCCATGCGTCCGCAGCGCAGCGCATCAGCCCGACCGCCACTGGGGCCGAAATCGAATCCGGCCCGTTGAGCTATTTGGCCCGCCAGATGGTGAAAGTCACTCCGCTGGGTCGGACCCTGCAATCAGGCGATCCCTCCGTCAGGGCGACTGTACAGGAACTCACTGAGTCCAGTATCAAGCTGTCTGGTGATTACACCCCGGTGGCAGTCGAGACTTTGATCAAGCTGGATTACGCCAAGATGGCCGAGGCCACGAGCAACGTTCGCCGTCTCCAGCGCCAATTCGTCAAAGAAGGCGGAGACAAAAAGACGTTCAGCATTGAACTCACCACGGCCATGCGCAACGGCGACACCCACAGCAACGCTCTGATACAGAAGGCGGCTAAAGACCTGCGGGGCCAAATCGACAATCTGTGGGAGCGGGCTGCCAATCTCAAAATCCCCGGAACTTTCGTTGAAGAAGTCGCCCCCGACGGCACCAAAACCATCAAGCCGTACCGCAGTGAAACAGCGCCAAGCTACATGACCCGTCGTTATGACCTGCAGGTCGTTCGTCAGGACCCGGAGGGCTTTAAGCGGGCATGGATTGACGGCCTCAAGGACAGGCAGGTCCGGACCAACGCGACATTGGTGGCCGAGGGCAAGAAACCGGTGCCCGACCTCGATGATGACAAGTGGTACGAAATCGCCAACGAGATTTACGAGCGCGTCACCGACATGCACGCTGGGGATTTGCACTTCAACACCGGACCCAGTGGTGCCACTATGTTCAAGCAACGGGTCGATATTTCCGACAGCTTTGTCGACGCTTACTTGGTCAAGGACTGGGAATCGCTCATGGAAGGCTACGTCAAGTCCATGGCTCCCCGCACCCGTCTGGCCGAACGTTTCGGGGAGGGCGAAGGCGGCTACAACATGTCCGAACAATTCCGCAAGGTGAAAGAAAGCTATGCCTCTCAGATCGCAGCATTGGACCAGAAAATATCAGCCGGTGATGCCAAGCCGATCAAGCAGCGCGACAAGCTGGTGGAAAAGCAGGCGTCCGACCTTCGTGACCTGCAGATCATGCGGGACCGCCTGTTGAATATGACGCAAGAGCCAAGCTGGATGAATCCGGAGAACCGGGGCATCCTGTCCGCACTCCGGGCCGCTCGCTCTTGGAACATTGCCACCATGCTCAGCAACACGCTGATTTCATCCATCCCAGATTTGGCCCGTACCATTACCTACCATGGAGCCGGGAATTTCGTTAAGGCGTTCACTCGCTCGGCATTTAGCCGCGAAATGCGCCGCCTGAACATGCCGAAATCCGACATGGCCAAAATGGCGAGCGCCATGGAGCGCACCTCGGCCTACCGGCTGTCGATGATAAGCGAAGTGGAAGACGGCATTACCTACACCCGTGCGGACAAGTACGCCCATATGGTGGCTGACCGGGTGGTGACAATCTCCGGTATGAAGCATTGGAACTCGATGCAGAAGACCATAGCCGGTCATTTGATTGGCGATAAGATCGCCAATCATCTGCTCAAGGGAACCGGCCGGGCCGAAATGAAATCGCTCGGCTTCACTGATGGCATGTACGACGAAGCGGTTAAGCAAGCCAAGAAATTTTCATACAACGACGACGGCCTGATGAACCTGAATTTGGAACAGTGGGAAAGCCGCCAGCTGGTTGAGATGATGGAGGCTGCTGCCATCAAGGAAGCCGACAAATTGGTGGTGACACCCGGCGTCGGCGATAAGCCGCTGTTCATGACCACTGAAATGGGCCGGACTCTGGGCCAATTCAAATCATTCATTATCGCGGCCACCAACAAAATGACCCTCCCCTTGCTACAGGAGAAAGGGATCCGCCCATGGGTAGAGATTTTGACCCAAGTGGGACTCGGGGCCGCCGTCTATCAACTGCGCGAACAGCTCGCCGGGCGGGAGCCATCTGATGACCCGAAAACCGTGATGATAGCAGCCGTCGAAAACACCGGCATCGCCGGGTATGGCTTGGAGCTGATGAAGATGGGCAAGGCCATCACCGGGGTAGACCCACTTGGGAAAGAGGAAGACTCTAAATTCTACGCTCGCGGTCCGTGGGGGACGTTGCTTGGTCCATCCGCCCAGCTATCGCAGAACATGTGGAGCTCGGTGTACAGCGAAACATCGCCGGAACAAAGAGCCAAGGCCATGCGCAAACTTTTACCGTTCCAAAACCACTTCCTCCTGCGGTCGCTCCATGATACAATCGAGGACGAAACAACCAAAATGCTCGGCAGGTCTTCCGACGAACTGAACTTTTGAGGTGACAGATGACTGTTCAAACCAACACTAACTCGATATCGTACGTGGGTAATGGCTCCACTGTGCATTTCGACTATGACTTCCTGATATTGGACGCTGGCCACCTGAAGGTCTACTTTGGGGACGTGCTGCAGACCTCCGGCTACGTGGTTAGCGGAGTGCTGTCCCAAACAGGCGGGACGGTAGCTTTCGCAGCCGCGCCCGGCGCCGGGGTGAAAATAACCCTGACCCGCAGCGTCCCGTTCTTGCAATTGACCGACTATCAGCCCTATGATGCGTTCCCGGCTGACAGCCACGAACGGGCGTTGGACCTTCTAACCATGATGGCCCAACAACTCAAAGACGCATCTGACCGTAGCATGCAATATCCAGTGGGCGGCAATAAGTGGGATGCCAAGGGCAACGAAATAATCAATGTGGGCGACGGGCTGTCTGACACGTCGGCCCCCAACATAGGGCAAGTCAAATCGCTGATCATCTCGTTGGCTGGCCCGGACAGTGCGGCGGAATTGAGAGGTGAACTTGCCGCATCTTCGGGGACGGATTTGATAGGCTACGCGGGGGGGATGTCGTTAACGGACCTCATTGGCACAGAGCCTGCTGTGGTGACGCCTTACATCACCGTCGCCGCAACCCCGCGAGATGGCTTTCAGGCAGCTGTAAATGCTGGAAACGTGCGGGTCCCATCTGGCGCAAACATCGCCATTTCGGGCGATATCAGCATCCCGGCAAACCGATTGATTGTAGTTGACTTCGGTGCTGTCATCACATCAAACGGTCGGTTCACGGCTTACGGGGTTAATAACGTCCACTGGGTCATCAATGGATCTGTGCTTGGCGTCGGGACCACGGTGGCGCCCGCAAAATCCGGCTGGCCGAATACGGCACAAGGGACCCAGCTTGGCGACGAGCGCGGGTTCATAGAATTCGGTGGCGTGACTTTTGCGGGTAATGACGGCGATAATTACTCCGTCCGCATCGGCCCAACGGGGGTTGTTGCAGGTGATTGGGTCGGCACTCCGAACTTCACAGACCAAGTGCGCCAAGTTAACCGCAAGGGTATCGCCGCATGGAACTGCTCTAACGTTCACTTCGAATCTGACGGTGAAATCTACGGGTTCGAAGGGGAGGCTGTTTACTGGTTCTCGCGCAGCGCGGCGGGTAAAAACGTGTATATGCGTATCGGGAATCTGCATGACTGTCGTTTCAATGGCGTGAACGTCAACGCACTGCTCGATGTTTATAACGTAAAGATCGAGAAATGTGTAACAAAGAATACGTATCAAGGCATTGAGTCGAGCGCCGGTGATGTGCTGAATTGCCGAGACTACTCATCTGTAAAGCACTCCATCTACGCGGGCCAAGGCCATGGCAGTGATAAACGCAAGATATCCGGCAACCTGTCATTTGACTGCCTTGACGTACCCTTCGCGGTGATATACGACAAAACCTATGAGGCGCTTGGTAGGGTTAAGGATGTGGTTTTTACTGACAACCATGCAGTAAACCCTGCAACCGGATTCCTTGCCATAGCCGACATAGAGAACATACAAGCCCACGGAAACACGTGCAGCGGACTCAAGGCAGGGAGATTCCTGCAAGTCACTGGGTGCCAAGGCGGGGCGCTAACAGGCAACACTAACTTCAACCCCGTTGCTGGGACAGAGCACTACTATGAAGCAGATTGTTACAGCCTGTTCAAGGTGAATAACAAAAAGGTTTCGCTAGGCGGCTCGTATAACTCACTGATGAAAGCAAATGACGATTTCACCGGTGGGCTTAACTCCGTGATAACAACACACGGTAATCGCGAGAACTTCCATAACCTGAGGGTGACAAATCCCAACACTGGAACAGGCCCAGAGTACCGATTCTCTTACGACCAGACTTTGCCGTTTGTGGCCGCTACAATCGGATCAAACTTAGCGGGCTATGATGCGAACGGGGCGAGGGCGGATCTGTGCTTCAACAACCTCAAGATAAACACTGGTGACACGCTAGCCACATCGTGGATCATGCGCAGCACGGGGCACCTTGAGCCGTTCCTGGACGCATTCAGCAATATCGGGTCGCCCGCGAAAAGGGCTAATGTAATATATGCGGCGACTGGTGCCATCAATACTTCCGATGAGAGAGAAAAAACGAAACTCGACATCCTCGGTGCAGAAAGAGATGCGGCTCTTGAAATAAAAAAGAATATGTGGAAGTTCCAATTCAAATCGGCCAATGAGGAGAAGGGCGGCAATGGCAGATATCATTTTGGCGTAGGTGCGCAGACCGTCGGTGAAATACTGGCGAAGCATGGCCTCAACCCCGCCGAGTACGCTTTCTTTTGCCACGACGAATGGGAAGACGAGCAAATCGAGGTGGTGGCGGTCGGGGACGATGGGGTTGCCAAACCGACGGGGGAAATGAGGACCATCGTCGAAGCCGGTGATAGGTATGGTATCAGATACGATGAGCTGATGTGTTTCATAATGTCGGCGATATGAAGGAGGCCCCCAATTGGGGGCCTTAAACTACCAGTCTCTGGTCGGCACCGAATCCTTCACTTCCTCACGCACCAACTGCTCGGTGATTGTGGGTCTCGGTACCGGTTTGCGTCCCGCCCGGTCGGACACCAGAGTGGCGTACCCGGCGATGTCGTCCCAATGGTCCTGAACGAAAGGGTCGCCAGTGGCCGCACGGGCCAACTTGTGGAGAATCATGTCCACGGCTTCTCTCATGTAGGGCGCCAATTTTGTGTTGTGCTGCGCCCACGCATAAAACGCTTTTTTCAGGTCTTGGGCGCATTCAGCTTGGTTGCTGAAGTCGCCATGGGTCTTGCCGCGCTCGGCCAGGATTTTATCGATGTCTGCCATCATCTGCTCCTCAGATTCCATACAAAATTTTCTGCGTTGATGCCATTTTCCCACACCACATCGGCCAGCCCAAACCAAGAATCGGCGCCGGGGTGTGTGACCAGAAACTCACATTTGGCTTCAGTCAACCGCATCAACCCGAACTTCCGGGGATTGAATAGGTCAGCTTGCTTGTCGAACAACAGGAAAACCGTGCCGCCTGCTCTGTCCCGTGCCCGAGTCCAAGCCACTTGGCTCTGGCGCAGGGTGAATCCTTTCTTCGGGCCCCATGACTTGAGCTCGATGAAGCCCTCACAGCCAGCAACGCAAAAGCTCAGGTCTGGGATGCCGGGCGAGGTTGCATGGGACTCCACCCGGCTGAAATGGATGCCTGTCCCTTTGCAGGTATCGCGCAAGTCATCCCATAGTCTACTTTCTCTCAGGTCCATTGTACAGGCCTCCGTCGTAGGGGTTGAGTTCATCGCGGACTTGGCGGGCGGCTTCTGCCACACCAAGCCAGCCCATGTCACGGCTGTGTTGCAACACTTCACCTATCCGCTCCCCCAGCCAGACGTAAGCCCCAATGGTGTGGCGGGAGTGGCCGCCGTATTGGGACAGGAAATATTCAGCTTCGATCAGGTCCGCCAACTTTAGCAGGCCATCGAGCCGGTTCTTTGGTAAGGTGTGTGATTTGTTCGTCGACGGTAAGTCCCCGGTCAGGACTTCTTCCATGTCGTGGTCCAAGGCGCGGATCATGAGATTCTGCCTGTCCTGCGGGCAAATCGTCGGGATTCTTTTGCACATGTCCCGCACTATCAGCACCACATTGAACGAGTGCTCCGCCACCGATTGAGTCTTCACTGTGTGCACTATGTTCCAACGTTGGACCACCTGCAACCTGAGCTGTTCTGCTAATGTCATTTTTGCGATTCCTGTACTTGTTGATTTGTTGCTGGACCAGCGCCACGAGGAAATTGTTCACGTCCGCCGCTTCTTCGATGATGTGGAGGAGGTTGCCCTCCTCCAACGCTTCGGCCAATTCCTTTACTTCATGGCGAAGCGCTTGCATCAACACGACCGGACTCAAATCCTCAATGACGCCCTTGTGTGAGTTCATGGTCATCTTTACGTTGGCCATGTCACGAATCACGTTATGGGCGTCATCGTACATCAGAAGCGCTCCTTGATGTCGTTTGCAGTGGGACCGTAGCCCATGTAGCGGACCATAGTATCAGGGCTGCCGCGGTGCAGAGAGTCCACCAGTCCGTGGACAGCCGCGATTCGGTCAATAGAATCCGCCACTTCGTTAGCCAAAATCGGCGCATAGTTGCAGAAGTTCAGGAAAATCTCGTCCGGGCAGCAGTCACGGATGGCGTGGCCGATTTGCTCGTACGAGAAGCTGAACACACGGCGCACACGCTGGGTGACAGTGGTGAGCTCCGGGGTCTGGCCTACTTCCTCCCAAGTAAGCTCGGTCTGGTCGCCGTAGATGGGACCACTGAATCCATCGCTAGTGTTGCCGACGCGAATCGGGTGGACACGGGCGGTGCCAATTACTTTGTTCAGCATCTTGTGCGGGATTGCCATGTCTGCCAAGAAGCGGTTGGGGGTACAATCCCGGCTGGTGCAGTACGGCCAGAACGGACCATTCAGGCTGAGGCTATAGCCTTGAGCGCCTTCAGCCAGAACCTTGCCCGCTTTCTCCAGGATTTCGCGCCACTGGTGATCGTTGAGGACCACTGCACCGGCTTCGAAGATTTCATCGACGAAATGCTCGGCCAGAATGCGGGAGCCCGGCTGGCGGCGCATCTTCTCAATCGAAGCTTCAGCGCTGCCCTGCATAGTGGAACTCACCTTACTCAAGCCAGCGGCCTCGGCTTCCTTGTGGGCGCTCTGCACCACGGATGCTTTCGGGTGGATGCAAATCTCCACGCCCTTGAAGATGTCCTCAGACTGGGCGATTTCGAATGCCAGACGCTCGATGTCGAACACAGCGCCGGGGCCGACCAGCACGTATTTCAGGCTCGGGCTGGTGATGCCGGACGGCAGGACCTTGTGCATCCACTTGCGCCCTTCGCGGTTGATGTAGGTGTGGCCAGCGTTGGGCATGTTGGCGGTAATCACGACGTCATAGTCGTTTTTCTCAGCCAAATAGCCAGCGATGAGGCCTTTGCCAGTGGAGCCGAACTGCAGGTCGATAACAAGGTCAACTTTAGGTTGGATTTTCATCTTAGGTTCTCTCTTGGTTAATGCCGAGGAGATCATCGCCTCGGTAATTCTTATTATAGCACTAGCTCCTTACCGGAGCCAGTGTCTATTCACAATTCGATATCAATACCGCCTTTAAACCGCAGGGCGGCGATGGCGTCGTCCCGTGACGGGACACAGTAAGCATACCGGCGCAACCCACTGATGGTGACTCGGGTCGGTGTCAGGCCCAATTCCTCCATTTTTATGTAGAACTGCGATTTGGTCATCGTGCGTTGGTTTCTGGACAGGCACCACTGCTCGTACACGTCGTACAAGTCCAGACGGTCGACCACTTCTGGCCATCCGGATTTGGCTTCGATGTCTAAGCAGTTGAGGTCCATAGCCTCAACTGAACCGCGCTCGACTTTGTCCGCCCACCATTGGACCACGGAATTATGGGACACGTAGGACGCCCGTTGGCCGCGCAAGGCTTTGGTCTCAGGAGCCACCCTGAGATTGCAGGTTATCTTGCGTCTGACCAGCTCGTACATCATCGCTTCAATCCCGCCGCTCTCCATTTCCTCCACCATGGCATTGAAGTAAGCCTCATTCCCGGCCATGGCGGGCGATGACTCAAGCACAAACCAACGCCGCGATTGGGGCCCGGCCGGGATGAACCAATCTTCGTTTGACGCCATGGCCACACGGGCGCAGTTGCGGTAGGAGGTGGCGTCGACCCCCTTCCGTTCCAGTGTGAGCTTGCGTTCGGTGACAAGAGCTTTTAGCACACCAGCTGTACGCTTGTCGCCGCCGTACACCACCTCATCCGCAAATACCAACAGAGCATCATTCATATGCCC
>JACCDU010467377.1_pt1 | contig 23344 bp, 11 predicted proteins | sample 7446081 | NCBI WGS metagenome assembly JACCDU01 (sample SAMN15323447, study PRJNA562643) | freshwater metagenome | isolation source: river surface water | place: USA:Blue River Watershed | collected 2017-08-17
ACTGCGCCGCCGCTTTCACTTCTGCTTCCGCTTTTGCGATGGCCTCCGCTTTTGCTTTCGCTTCTGCGTCTGCTTTTGCCAAAGCCTCTGCCTTTTCTTTCGCGTCAGCTGCCGCTTTTTTAGCTGCTGTCTCGCGTGCGATTCGATCTTGCTCTGCTGCCTCCGCCGCCGCTTTTGCCGCTGCTTCTTCCGCTGCTTTCGCTGCCGCAATGGCTGCCTCCTCATCCATTTTCTTCTTCGCTGCCTTGAAACCGAAATGGTAGACAAGTCCGAAAGAAGTACTGTTATTCGATCCACGTACAGAAGCTACTTTTACTCCCGCATCTGTCGCTTGTGCCATCGGGATGGCTAAATTCGATTGAACGATAATCGAGAAATTTTTTGCCACTTTTAGATCTAATCCTAAACCGCCTAAAGCACTTAATTCATAGGCATTTCCCGGAAAACCGTAGTCGCGGCGCGCGAAAGCTTCTGCGCCTATTTGGAAAAAGGGATTGAATACCGAGGTTTTTTTACGCGGAATTAGGAAATAACGCATGTTCGCGCCAGCGGTGATGAATTTGTTGTTCCAGCTCCCGGGACTGAAAAAATCCCCTTTAAACCCGGCTAAAGACGTATAAACCACATCCATGTTCGCCGATTTGCGCTTCGAGAATTGCAATCCTAAATTCGTGAAAGCATTAAATTCATCCTTTCCCGTCCCCCGGTTATTGGTCCACAAATCGGTGGGACCGCCAATGATGACTAGTGATTTATCGTTTTCTTGTGCTACGATGGTACCACTCAGGAACAAGAGAAATAGTAAGATTTTCTTCATAATTATTTTTTACAATGCTGCGCAATCGCTGCAGCTGCGTCTGGGTAGCCCTTTGCTTGTGATCTGTTAAAACTAGCACAGGCGTCTGCTTTCTTGCCAGTGGACAGCTGAGACATACCCGCAAAGTACGCCGATTTTCCGGTATTGTTTCCGGGGTGTTGTTCGGATTTGGCAAAATAGAACAAACTTTCTGCGAATTTGCGACCCGCATAATAGCAGATTCCCACGTTTTCTAGATGGGAGAAGTTGCCAGGATCCAGTTGTGAAAGTTCCTTATAGATGGCAGCCGCTTGCACGTATTTCCCTTTCACAAATAGCGCATTCCCTTTAGCTGTTAAGCCTCGTAAATCGCGGTTGCCTCCGCGCAACATGTTCTTGGTCGGATTCAGAATCGCGGTGTCCGCTGGGAATTTCTTTAGCGTAGTTTCTAGTTGCGCCAATAAGTTTTTGTCTGCCCCTTGCTTCACTTCAAACATGCCTAGCAAGTATTGATTCCAAGTTAAGGCGTTGTCGTTGTTTACGTCCAAAGATATCTGCAACGCCCGCTTGATCTCGTTCGTATCCTTGAGTTTCGCAGATGTAAAAATCATATTCTTGTAATAACTAGACGCGCGAGGCCAAGCATCAAAGGCACGTTTGGCATAGAAATGAGCCGAGTCCATCTTGTTCAATGAGGCATAAATGGAAGTGCGCAAGAAGTCGTTATAGTGCAAAAATGGATTATCGTTTTCACTCTCCTTCAATACGCGCAACGCGTCATCAAAACGTTTGTCCCGGATATAATAGCGAGATAACATGGCTTTCATCGGTAAAGTAGACGAAGACAAGTTCGGAATATCCGGCAGTTTTTCGACCTCGATGGTCGCCATTTTGGGATCTGCGTTTACTTCGCCCATCACGAATTTTTGGATCTTTAATGACTCAAACGTTTCGTTCGCGATGTAGATGGCTGGGATTAAAAGAGCGGCTCCAGCAATGAGGTAGACGAAGGGTAGTGCGCGTAGGTTGTAGGAGGTTTTGTCCAAAGGAATCAACACCAAAGCCGCCGCAAGCGACAGCATCGTTTGCATCGCCGTGCGCTCTGCCGGGAAGTTCAATAGCGCATCGACGCCGTAGCAGGTAACGGCTAAAAAGGCGATGATGACCATCAGTTCGTCACCCCGTTTTTGGTTTAAAAACTGAACCGTGTAATAGAGCAAAAGCAGGAACAATCCGGCGAAACAAAGTCCGCCCACCAGACCTAAATCCGCAAACATTTCAATGAAATCATTGTGCGCGTGATACGGCACAAATAACTCATTCGCCCTGTCGCGCTCGTACGGAATCGAGGCTAATTTCCAGTTGCCATAACCCGCACCTAAGACGGGATTGTGGAGTGCATAATCCGCCGCAGTTCCCCACAGGTGAATCCGTGAATTTTGTTCACTGGCGATATTGATATCTCCGATACGCTTCGTTACCGTTCCGTAACCGCCCGCATTTTCTTGCCCAGCCACCGCCAGTTTCAAGCGCATATTCGACGCGAAAATCGCTAAGACCGCAGGCAATAAAACGAAAAGAAGCGCTGGTTTTAAAGCCGCTCTTTTCTTCCAAATAAGTCCACTGAAAAACAAGAAAAAGATCAACGCAAAGCCCACATACGTAGAACGCGTGTTCATTAAAAACAGGCCAAAAGTGCCAAGGAATAAGGCGAAGATTCCGGCGATTTTGCCTAGCCATTTGGCAGACATAATGATATACATCGCAAACGGAATCAATATCAACAGCGTCGCCGCCGTCACGTTCTTATTTCCGTGGTATTTATTCAAGCCAAGGATGGCCGCGTCTAAATCCATCGTGCGCAAATTCGCGCTGAAACCCTTGATCACATAGATGGCATCGAAGAACAAAAAGGCCGTAATCGCATACGCAATCCCCGTAAAAAGAAACGCGCGATCCTGATTATAATAGAGAATCGAGAGATTCAAAAAGACGAAATAAGTAGTAATCAATCGGGCCAAAGTCACCAGCGTCTCCGTGGGATTAATCGCATAGAAATAGGACCCAATCGCCCAAAAAACCAACAGCGAAAACACCCACGTAAACTTGTAAAAAAGCACCTTTTTGATCGCCTCTTCGTAGACTTTATAGCGTAGACCGATGAAGGCCACAATCCCTAAACTCAAGCTGCTCGAATACAACCACTGCGCGCCCATCACGTCCGATCCGCCCATGTCTGGGATGAAGTAGACGGCCAGGTAGAGGACGCTGGCTAGAATGGCGATGAAGGAGGAGAGGGTGGGTTTCATGGGGTAAATTTAGGGAATAATCATTTTACGCTAATGAAGTAGACATGCTTTTGTAATTTTTTGTGCTGAATTCTGTGGCTAGGCTTGAATCAATAAAAATTATAATGATTGGAATGTGAATGTGACACGCCAGCTGTTGTTCGAACCTACACCATAGTATCCACTGGAATAAGGAATAAGATATCCGATACCGGCAATACCCACATGAATAAGTCTAAATTGAGTACTACTATATGGCACTACATACAATAGTCCACCTTGAGAAAGGTTAGTGATACTACCAGTAGAAGAACTCAACCAAACACTTGGCCAAACCCAAGTACTTGTACCGACATTATCAGAAATGGCGGCTTGCCCAGCTAGAGAAGTGTTAAATTGTAAACCGTTAGGTAAAGTAAATAAATAATCGCCCGATCCATTATTAGCTCCAGTAGTACTTCCGGCTGAAAACGTAAGTTGACATTTCCATGTCTTTGACCCAATCTGTTTATAACTGTAATCATTTACAGCTGTAGTTCCAATAGTTGGAGCTGTTGTCGTCGCATTCCATCCTACACTTTGGATTGTACCAGCACTTGTCCAGTTAGGCTCTCTAAGACTTATCCATGAACTACCATTATAGTAATAAAAATCAGATGGAGCATCTGTCTGATAGATTAATAACCCAGTTGTTGGGCCTGATATAGCTGCTTTTTGAGCTGCAGTCATTCTAGGAATTAAAACACCTTTTGTTGTTGAACTAATATCTAAAATTGCTGAAGCATCAGGCGAAGAGGTACCTATTCCCACTTTTCCTGTTGTATTAAACACATCATTGCCGGTCAATGTCCAAGGGTTTACAAAGGCTGAAGAACCAACTTGCTGAATCGTAGCCCAAGTACTAGAATAATTATTTGCAACTGGAGGGGCATAGGCAGTTACGCTACCAGAAACATTCAACACCCTTAGAAAAACTGTTGTGTTTACAGTAGGTGTATAAAATACAACAGCTTTGTCTTGAGGAGCATCTGTATGAGCATCGCCAGCTTGCATGGTAACTCCTATGCTTGCTCCAGGAAGTTTGGAGTTTAAATTATCAACCCAAGTATAATAGGCATAACCAGAAGAGGATCCGCCCATTGCCGCCTCAAGTTTATAGGTCTTATTTGCTTTTAATTCAAAGCCTCCGCTAGTTAATGTAATACCTGCGCCAGATGAAGTATTGAAATTTATATTTCCAACAGCGGATAAAGTTTGGTTTGCAGATAAAGAGGCTTGAATGTAGTCGACACTTTGGCCTGTTACAGGTGCATTACCAGAAATGACTTGTGCCTCAAACCAAGGATAAGAACCAGAAGAAGAGAAATCAGGATTGCCTGCAACTGTAACTGCCCCACTACTTAAAGAACTTAGTAATCTAAATGATAATACCGTAGAAACATTGGGAGTAATGATTACCGATGCAATACCACCAAATGTACCAACACTTGATGCTCCGTCAGTGGGAGAATAAGCATTGGAAGCGCTGCCAATATAGGATGAAGAAGTTTCATTATACCACATGAAGGCTGCCCTATTCCCTGCAAAATTAGGAACAGCTGCAATAAGTCTGTAGGTATTTCCGGGAGCTAAAGTAATTTTCCCATTAGTCGTATTTAAGGAGATATCTTGACCTGAGGTATTATCCACAGCTGAAAAACTTACAATACCACCCACAGCTACGGATTGAGTTGCGGTCCTAGATCCTCTTACAAAAGAGGCCGCAAAACTACCGCTACCTCCAGCCGTTGCAATCGTAGCCCAGGCATTTCCATTCCAAAAATAATATCCTGCTGGCAATCCAACATTATCTCCTGTATTATACACTAGCAAACCAGTCGCCGGGCTAGCAATTGTAGAATTATCAGAAATACCAGTTAATGTAACTCTTGGTGGCAAAAAGCCTTTGTTGGTTGACGAAACGTCAAGTTTTGCCGAAGCATGAGGCGTAGTGGTGCCTATGCCGGTTTGGGCGGATAAACCAAATGAAATGATTAAGCAGAAAAAAAATAGGGCCTTCTTCATTTATTTAGATCGCGGTGATTTTTCCATTTTAGTAATTCGTCTTGCTAATGACTTATTTACTTTAATTAACTGATTAATCTTTTTTTCTTGCTCTTGAATTGCCTTAACTAAGATGGGAGTTAATTTACTGTAATCCACTGTTTGTGGAATGATTTTGCCTTCTTCATCCACTGCATCTTTTGTGCCAGAAACTGCATAAGGAAGTACTTTTTGCAATTCATGGGCCAGGACTCCAAACATGCGAGAATGGTCTTTTTTCCAAGCATAATCATAGGTCTTAATCCTATTCACTAAATCCAATCCACTATAATTTTTCAAATTGGTTTTTAGCCGATAATCTGATGTCGTACTATAAAGTACGTTTGTTCCCGAGGCACTCGTACCTATGAATCCAAGCGAATTGCCTTGGTTCTTAAAAATGATGAATTCATGCCAATTATTAGCCCAACTCTGATTCGTATTTGCATTAAGTATCACCATACCATTATTATCGGAAGTGGTACTTTCAATATAAACAGAAGTTCCATCGTTAGATTGAACATGAAGCTTACTATACGGCGCAGCAGTACCAATCCCAAAATATCCATTGTCTTTTATGGCAAAGCCATAATTTTCGCCGCTAGTAGATGGGAAAAAGCGAAGGCGAGGATTATTCGCATTCGAGACCTGGTCTACTACCCAAGTTTGTGCTGCAGGTGTAGTTGTAGCTGGTGCAGGTTTAAAATTAATTTCAGCACCTTCCACCCCTGTTCCTGTAGTAGTGGGATTCAAAATCAAATTTCCAGCAAGACTTCCGTCGCTAGATCCAATTTCTAAGGTAGCACCAGGTGATTCAGTGCCAATGCCTACATTGCCTTGTGCAGTAATCGTCATTCTTTTCAGAACACCAACAGAAGAACCCACTGTTCGTGAAGTAAGATCTGTTCCAAAACTCAATTTCCCTGAACCTGGACTTAGGCGAATTTCCGCGGGATAACCTGCAACAATAGCTTTTGAAGTACCTGGACTCCAACCCATTCCAATTACCTTATCGCCACCATCATGCAAGGATATGGAAGATCCAATTACGAGTCTATCGCCTGGGGAGTTAGTGCCAATTCCTACATTATTATTCAAAATAGTGTTTCCCGTACCACTAGGTGTTATCGTTATATTTTGATTAGTTCCACCTGCTGTGAAAGTAAGAGCCCCTGAGCCCGTAATGGAACCGGTCGTGGTTCCTGTTCCTCCATTCGCAACAGCGACCGTTCCGGTCACATTAGCTGCATTATCAGAAGGTATTGTCAAACGAATCCAAGCAGTTCCGCTCCAATAATAGAAACCAGGACTTACCTCTGCATTCGAAGTGGTATTATACACTAATAATCCTGCAGCAGAAGCTAGTGCGGTAGATCCGGATAATCCTGTCACTGGGGCAAATACACTCGTTGAAGTTAGGGCGACCCTTGGCGGCAATAAACCCTTGTCAGATGCGTTAACTTCTAACTTCGCTGAGGCATTGGGCGTGGTGGTGCCTATACCCGTTTGGGCAAAAAGACCAGTTGAAATAAATAGGAAAAGGAAAATTATTCGTATCATTTTAGCTTCAATTCTATGGCTTTTAGACGGTTTTCAAAGTCCGCTTGTTTTGCCTGAACTTCTTTATTTAATTTTTCATTTTCAAGTTTTAGACTATCCATTTGTTTACTTAATTCTTGAATAGCGCCTACACTTAGGGAGGTGATTTGGTCAAAATCAATCGCCCTGAAATCGTTTATTTTTTTCCCATAGATAAACACATTGTCTGTTGCTTCAGTCCATCCTTTAATAGTGAAAGTATGTGAATCAGTAATGGATTCAATCGTCAAAACTACTTCTTTTTTGCCCTGAGCAAAAAACTTGACTACATCCTCTTTGGCAAAATCATGAGGCTTTTCTGTCGAAATTTTCAATACATCCTCCTGAAAAGAAACAGACTTTGCTAAAGCAAATACAGACGGAATAAAGTCAGTAGATTGATTCACAAATTGATCATTTACGGCTTCAACCTCTTGCGCAATAAATCCTGTTTTGGTTTTATTGCCATTCGCTAATTGATCGATGTAGGCATAATTGACGACTTGAAGTTTATTCAATTCGCTTAAGGAATTTCCCGTATTCAATTTCAAAATATCCTTTTTGATTCTGACATCTGAAATGGCATTGAACTCAGGGCAACGTATTCTTTGATCAGCCATGATGGAATAATAGACATTCGTATTGGCCGTATAAGCCCCTTGCGCTTGATTTTGGTTTAAATAGCCATAAACACTGACATATTGTGCCACTGATGATGATACATGCAAGGGAACCTCTGGTGAGCTAGTTCCAATGCCCACTCTATTTTCTGTAGTAATGGTAAGTACGGGTGTAGCCGCATTATTAAAACTCCAGTTATTTTGGAATTTAAATTTATCGCCATCCGCATTGTCAATTCCCATGGAGTAACCTTTTACTCCGAGTAGGTCAAAAGAAAGATAAGGATTACCTCCTCCGCTTCCACCTGTCCTAATCGTCGCGGTTGAATGCGCTGAAGTGGAGGCATTGTTCGTATTCAAAATATATAAACTAGGACTTGTTGTATTAGAAGGATCTGAACCAAAATTGTTCGTATTTTCAATATGTAAAGATGTTGCAGGTGAAGCTGTACCTAATCCCACTTTCCCATCCCCATTTATCCACATTCGGTTTGCATTATTGGTACCAAACGTAAGTGCTCCCGTAGAAAACTGATTCATCAAAGTCAACGTGGTAGAACTAGTCCCAGGATATCCTAAATAGGCATATCGCGTACTTGGTCCCTGAGGATATAATTCCATGTACGCATGGTCAGAACCCTCCATGCGAAAAATACCTCCGTTAGATTTCACATGGAGTTTTACTGCGGGAGTTGTGGTGCCGATACCGGTTTGGGCAAATACACTAACCGAGATCAATAAGAAAAACAAGGTCTTTTTCATAGTACAAATTTAACGAACCCAATACCAAATAATACCGGGGTTAGCGGCATATCCTCCTAAAGTTCCAATCCAAGGTGCTGGGGCATAATAGTGGTTATTAGCAACCAACGTTCCCCACCAATTCCCTGACCCGCTAGAAAGTCCCAAAAATCCTGTATTTGCCCCTACGTAGCCATGCCAAGGCATGCGTTCAGAAACCCCATCATTTACTGTATTATAACTCCACCCTCCATAGTTTGTATTTAAGGTAATGTTGGTATTTGTATTGCTCGTGCTTGTAAAACTATAGGCAGCATTCACAGTCCAAATTCCGCCATACGTATTTCTTGTGTACGCATCAATCATATATTGAAAACCGCTAGCACTTTTCTTTATATAATCCGCCCATTTGATGATGGAATAATTTGCGGTAGACTGACTTGTAATATCTGCATTCTTTGTGAATGGATTCGCCGTATTCAGATCGATGGTGTTTGCCAAAGTCCAGCCTCCGTAAGAGGAGTTTTTCAAAATCAAAGTCCAGCCTCCACCAGCGGTCGTCATGTCCGCGTAAATCTTAATGGGTGCTCCGCCATTGATATTGGCATTCTTTATCCAATAAAATCCGTCCGGTGAATTAGGGTAATCTTGCTTAATCTGGTAGGCGCTAGTAGAGGCCGATTCTGGACTTAAACCGGAGTTATCAGGGTAAAAACGTTGTTTTGTTGAATTGAAATTGTTGGTGATTTCTTGAGCAGTCAATTCGCGATTGTAGATTTTGAAACTGGCTACATTTAAATTCATTAACCAAGTTGTAGGTTGCCCTGAATATCGCCAACCCGATATTTTTCCTTGGCCTGAATTGAAGTTTGAATTAATTGAACTAAATGTCCCAGAAGTCAGGGTCAAGTTTTCGTTTACTCCATTTACATAGATTTTATTATTTGTCTTTGCCCCTGTATACATGACAAAAACTAAATGTTTCCAGGCACCCTCTATGCCTAATGTATTCACTCTACTACTAGTTATTCCATACTGATCACCACTAGAAGTATTATATCCTATATTTCCACTATCTGTCCAAACATCATAAGATGCAAATCCAAAATACATGGCGCCGTTTGGCGCATTTAATGAATTTGTTTTTACCCACATCTCCACTGTTACCACATTTGTGGACCCAATTTTCGCATCAAAATATGCATAACTAGATGTACCATTGAATGTGATGGATCCCCCTGCTGCTGCATCGAAGGATGTTGATGTCAATGTCACATGAGAACCGTTTCCCGACAAGTCATTCCACGTGGTTCCCGTGCCAGTGTAGCTTGTTGTATTACCAGCATCTAGATGTAAAACCAAACTTGAATTTGTTAAACACGTAATGGATACGCTTCCATCTCCAGTGGTATTAAGTGTTCCAAAGGAATTGTGACCCGAGGTTGTTTTCGTAGAACCTCCTGCACCGCCACCAGCAGCTGCACCACCACCCGTTCCGGCTCCACCTCCGAAAAAACCACCTCCGGCACCACCTCCGCCATTCCAGCCGCTAACTCCAGTATCTGATCCACCAGCACCTCCAGTAATATCATTCCCATTGCCTCCTCTAATGCCAGGTCCTGAATCAAAGGGTTCTCCAGCTAAGCCTGAGGTGGTAGTGGTGGCTGCATATCCTTTTTGATATTTTCCATTAGTAACATAGGTGGCGTTTACTGGTTGATTCCCATCACTTGATGTCCCTGTGGCGCTATTCCCAGCATTACCACCTGTATAGTCTGATCCAATTTCATTTCCAGCGCCGCCTCCGCCTCCACCAGCAACCACTAAGGCATTTGTTTTTCCAGGTGTCTCTGAAGTAAATACGCCAGACAAGCCTCCTCCTGCTCCGCCATAATTAGTACCCGATCCACCGTTACCTCCAAATCCGTACTTCGACGTAGCTGATTGGCCTGGAAATCCGCCCACGACGATGTATAAAGTTTGACCAGGTATTACATTTAAAGTTGTCGTTATATTTGCGCCTGAACCACCTATTTGTCCTCTGGCACCTGTACCTCCTTTGGCCCCTATCGCATTCACCTGAATACTCGTCACGCGATTAGGTACAATGAACTTTTGAAGAAGGCCAGTATAGGTAAAGTTATAGGTATTAGGGATGACTGGCTTGCGAATGGATAAGTTGTTCACCATCAGTTGCGCCTGCAGGGTGAAAGAAATAAAAACCAGTAAAAGCGCGATACTCTTTTTCATTAGTTCATGGTATCTCCAAAAACATAGCCCGTACCTGAAGAACTCATCACCAATCCCACGGCACTATTTTGTGCGCGACTGGTTAAGCCGTTCGCGGAATTTAAGGTAACGCTAGACCCTAAAAGGGTGATAACGCCAGCACCAGTTTGTATGAATTGGCAAGAGAACCCAACGGGTAAACCCGAGGGTATTGTGACCGTTACGGCCGTAGAAGAGCTGATCAAAAACAATTTATTATTGTCCGCCGCAGCCACTGAAAAGCTGGTGTTTTTATTTGCGTCTAGTATTAAGCCATTCGAGATTTGGGTCCACGCGGTTCCGTTCCAATAATAGTATCCTGGGACTACGTTGTTAGGTGCGGTACCTGCGGTGGCTGTGTTGTATATTAATAATCCGGCAGCTGCGGAAGATGTTCCTGTAATAGGTGCAAAAACATTACTTGCAGTAAGCGCTATGCGAGGTGGCAAAAATCCTTTATCCGTAGCTGCAATTTCCAACTTCGCGGAGGCATTAGGATTGGTGGTGCCTATGCCAGTTTGGGCGAGAGTGCTAAAACTCAAACAAATTAATAAGAGAAGCAAATACTTTTTATAACCCATATCTAGTTTTATACGTGTTAAAGTTTTGGAGTATTTCGGCTGAAGTTAATGGTTTATTATAGAATCGAATAATTCCAATAGTTCCTTTGAACATAATTCCACTTTGAGATCCACCTGTTGACGTAAGTCTTGTTGCAATTGCAACGGGACTAGTGTTACTTACCTGATTTATACCAATTAAACTAGTACTTGCAACAAAAACCCCATCTCTATAGACAGTGAGTGTTTTACTTACAAAATCAAATACTCCCACTAATTGCTTCCAAGTATTTATAGGAAAACCAGTAATAGTCACGTATTTATATGTAGTTCCGTCAAAACAGGCTACACTCATACTACTTGTACCTTCGTTGTATCTTATTGTAAATGGATATTTGGACTCATTGTATTTATTCCACTTTTCAAGTAGTTCAGCTTCCCCCGCATTTACTTGACCACTTGAAGGGTTAAACCATACTTCAATACTATATTTCTGTGTATTGGTAAAATCAGTAACCCCACTAACAGACGGAATGCTACCGTAATGAGTTGTGCCATTAAATACTAAGCCATTAGACCCATTGTAAGTTGGCGTAACTGTTAAAGTTGCATGATTACCACTTGCTGATAAATCTGACCAAGTGATACCAGTTCCTTGATACGATTTGATATTAGCCGCATCTAAATTAAGCACTAATCCATCTGTTACTGGAGTATTTGGCTTCACTATCATCCCCATACGCATGGTAATGTGATTAGTCCAAGTGGTTGGTAGGACTCTAACCGCTTTAGCAAAAACAGGCGTTGTAAATGGTGAATAAACATCTTCTGTTGAATTTACATTTAGAGATTTATTTGATAACACCCTAGTCCATGGAGCACCTCCTGTTATGCTTGTTTCTACATTCGCTGCCGAAACCCATTGGTTTCCATTATTTGCCCTTCCTTGTGTAACAACCCCTTTTATATAAGCTGGCTCATCATAATTCAACGTAATCCATTGATTTACGTCATTATAAAGTGCCGCCCAACCTAATCTAGTGTTATTAAGCCAAGGGGTATAATGATCTTGATTAAATGTAGTCTCACTATTCCAATTTGTAGAAACACTCCAATAAGTAGGATTTGTATTCGTAGATGGACTATGAACAATATAATCCAACTCCCCTTTTTTCGCTTCATATTCCTGTAAAATATCGCTGTCTGTTAAAGGCAATTGATGTAACTTAAAATGTGCCAAATTAAAGCCTCCATACCCCCCCGAACCCATAAATGTAGTTTCTGAGGAAGCAATCGCATAATGTTGATATGAAGTAGGTAATTCACGATCAATCACTTGAGTACCTAACAAAGTTCCATTTAGATATGCTTTTGATTTTGTGCCATCATAAACTAAGGCTAAATGATACCATTGATTTAAAGATACGCTAGAAGAAGAGATGGCGATGCTACTTGCCCATACTCGAAATTTAAAAACCCCATTAACAATCTCAATATTGGAAGCATGCCAACCACTACTTGGCGTTTGCGAATTTAGTTCACTCACAATAACCCCATTCAATTGCGTAGGAAATACCCACATGCTCATTGTAAAGCTTTTTTGAACACTTGAATTTAGGCCCTTGAAATAGTTTCTTAAATCAGAGGTAACCAGGTATTGGCTAGACCCATTAAATGACATAAAACCTAGCGAATTCAGGTAATTAGGGCTACCGACTAAGGTCGCATTACCCGATGCTGATCCTGCCAAATTATTTAAAGTAGAACTTCCGTTTGTATAACTTGCCGATTTGGAAAAATCATAATTCACCACCAAACTATTTTTAGGCAAAACAGATTGCTGCACAGGCAGCGCCATTTGTGCCCAAGCATTTAAGGAGAATACTAATAAAAGGAATACTAGCTTTTTCATCTTAATTACTCATTTCGCCTGAAACGATGATCTTGTCACTACCTAGATGAATGATACTGACAATGGAATATTGACTGGCTGATTTGGTAAAACTCCCTCTATTAAAGTAGGTTCCGGAAAAGGTTAGTTGACCGGCACCCATTTGGACTACTGTACAATTAAACCCAGTGGGCAATCCCGTGGGAATGGTTATCGTAATAGCAGTGGCGCTAGTGGATTGTAAAATTTTACCATTATCAGCCGCGCTTATATTGTACGCTGCAGCTATATTACCTACGTTAGCGGCAAATCCAGAAATCGTAGAGCTGCTTGTATTCCCTCCCGTCAAGTTTCCTGATGTTGAAACATTGCCAGCCGTAAAGGCAATGTCATTGCCTGATCGTATCCAATTACTATTTACACGAGTCCAAGAAACGGTGGTTGTAGTACTTGTATTAACATAAAAGCCGGAAACGTCATCTGTTTGATAAACCATCAGTCCATTAGCCGCAGAAGAAAGAGTGATCGCCTCTCGTTGAGCTTTCGTCATGCGAGGAATCAGTAATCCTTTATCTGTTGCTGCAATTTCTAGTTTCGCGGCGGCATTAGGCGTAGTCGTCCCTATCCCCGTTTGGGCAAAGGAATAAAATGATACCAATAAAAGGAAAACTATTTTTTTCACCCTATTTTTTCTTTGCTGGCGCTGCTGCAGGAGCTGCAACTGTACTGTCCAAACGTGCTGTGCGCGCCATGTCTTTTTGTAAACTATCGATCGAAGCGATGATGAATTTCACTTGCGAGTGGGGTAAGTTGCTTTGGTCTGCAATCGCCTTGATGGAATTCAAATTATTCCAGTGGTAATTCACCGTAGGTTCCGCGATGCGCATCGAGATGAATTTATCAGCGGCGAAAGAGAATAAGGCCAAAGTTCCGGCGAGTAAAAAGATGTTTTTCATGTTGTTGATTGTTTTGTTTTAGAATAGAGCACGAATTACATTCCATTGAGCTCCGTCAGAGACAAGCTTGATCCAATTGTTTGAAGCTTCTACACCTATGCTTACTGTGTTAGCTGCTGTGTTATCTTTATCAATGTAAATATTTCCTGTTGTTGCAGGAGTAATCGTTATCCCAAAGGCTGTTTTATTCTTAATCGTTATGGCTTTCCCTGCATTTCCTGCTGCAGCTGCAGGTATGGTAAATGCCCCAGCAGAAGCTCCATTGTAAAAAACATAGGCTTCCGCTAATGTAATTGCGTAAGTAGTTGTAGAGGTTAAAACAGTAGAACCCACGGCATTTGACCATGATGCTAAACCATTCGCATCAGATACCAAGACCTTTCCTGCTCCTGGCGAACCTCCATCAATTTCAATGGTACCTCCCACTGTTAAGTTACCTGCAACACCCACGCCCCCCTTAACTACTAACGCTCCAGTAGATGTACTCGATGAAGCCGTAGTATTACTAATTGTAGCGGCTCCTGTTAATGTTGTTGCACCCGTAACTCCAAGAGTTCCTCCAACAGTTGCAGCACCCGTGATGGATGCACTCGCTAACGTAGAAGCTCCAGCAGATAAAGTTGAAGAGAATGTTCCTGCGCCAGTAACCGCTAATGTATTTCCAAGGGTTGTCGCACCCGTGACTCCTAGGGTACTTGATAAATTAGTAGCACCGGTTACTCCTAGCGTTCCGGCAATGACCGTGTTTCCAGATGCAGCTGCCACTGTAAATTTATTTGTATTAACTGCCACATCACCAGTTACTCCTAGTGTTCCTCCCACTGTCGCAGCACCCGTGATAGAAGCGCTCGCTAAGGTAGATGCACCTGCAGATAAAGTAGAAGAGAATGTTCCAGCACCTGTAACCGCTAATGTACTTCCCAGAGTTGTCGCACCTGTGACACCTAAGGTGCTTGATAAGGTAGTCGCCCCAGTCACCCCAAGAGTTCCCGCAATAGCCGTATTACCAGATGTACCAGTCACATTAAATTTATTTGTATTCACTGCTAAATCCCCGGTAACAGCCGCACTCGCCAGCGTAGAAGCCCCTGCCGTTAAAGTAGAAGAGAATGTTCCAGCCGCCCCACTTAAGTCACCCGTTAAGCTTAAGGAGGTTCCATTTGCTACTCCAATATTTGGTGTCACTAAAACAGGCGATGTAGCAAATACTAACACACCAGACCCTGTTTCATCAGTTACTGCCGCCTTTAAATTAGCACTCGTAGGCGTCGCTAAGAAACTAGCCACACCCGTACCTAATCCACTCACCCCCGTGGAAATAGGTAAGCCCGTTCCATTGGTTAAAGTGACAGAAGTAGGTGTACCTAATAGGGGAGTTACTAAGGTAGGACTAGTAGATAAGACTAAACTTCCCGATCCGGTCGATGTCGTTACGCCTGTTCCTCCGTGTGCTACATCAATGGTTGTTGCACTCCAAGTTCCTTGCGTGATTGTTCCCACTGAAGTTAAACTAGACCCAGTCACACTAGACTTCAAAGTAGTGCCTGATAAGGTTCCGGCATCCGCTATGATCGAAGCAGATCCGGCGGCGGTTAGACGGCCTTTGGCATCCACCGTAAAAGTCGGTATTAATGTCGAGGAGCCATATGTACCAGAAGTTACTCCTGAGTTTGCTAATGTAGCAGCCGCAGTTACATCACCAGAGCCATTAAACGCCGGACTAGTATAAGTTACATCACCTGTTAAAGCTATCGTTCTTCCCGTGGTTAATGTAGCCGCGCTTCCCGTTGTATTTTGATTCCAAGTAGGGATCGTTCCTGTTAATAGAGAATACGGAATTGCTCCTGATGTCAACGTTCCTACACCAGTCAAGCTCGAGGTCACCACATTGCTCGCAAGTGTCGTGCCACTTAATGTATTCGCATCCGCCGCAATCGTAATATTGGCACTACCATCAAAACTTACTCCATTAATGGCGCGAGAAGTAGCTAATTTCGTTGCAGTGCTCGCATTACCGGTTAAAGCCCCGGTGAAATCTGTGGAACTAACAGAAACTAATCCAGTTACCGATGTAACCGTTCCTCCTAAGGTCATTGTCGTATTTCCTAAAACGGTCGAACTATTCGCCAATTGACCATTCGTGATTCCAGCTGATGAAGTCAAATTCGCCGATGTTAATCCGGTAACGGAGATGGTTCCTGATGAAAGGGAAATACCAGATCCAGCGGTTAATCCATCTTGGATTCCTAAGCCGGCGATATCTGCTCTAGTGATATTCAATTTCGCGAAATCGATCGCTGCACCTGAGGCTACATCCGCATTTGCGATGGTTGATTTTGTAGCCAAAGATCCTAATCCTAAATTCGTTCTAGCCCCGGCTGCGGTGGTGGCGCCGGTACCTCCTTTGGCAATCGCAACCTCCGTTGCACTCCAAACACCACTCGTAATCGTTCCTACTGAAGTCAAGCTCGAAGTCACCACATTGCTCGCAAGCGTAGTCCCTGATAAGGTGCCCGCCTCCGCAATTATCGACGCCGTTCCAGCAGCGGTTAAGCGGCCTTTACTATCGACCGTAAACGTAGGGATGGCTGTCGTCGAACCATAGGATCCTGCCGTAACCGCCGTATTCGTCAAAGTAGCTGAACCCGTTACATTACTTGTTCCATTAAATGCGCCTGTTGTAAAATCTACGTCTCCAGAGACAGAAATCGTTCTACCTGTCGTTAATGCAGTAGCCGTTCCCGACAAGGTACCTGTAAGAGTGGTCGCTGCTAAACTTGTTAATCCAGTCACCGAAGTAACCGTACCACCTAAAGTCATCGTAGTCGAACCTAAAGTCGTCGTACTTGTCGCTAATTGCCCTACAGTTATGCCTGCCGTTGAGCTTAAATTCGCAGTAGTTAATCCTGTTGCCGAAATAGTTCCGGAAGCAATTGAAATTCCTGAACCAGCCGTTAATGGTGCTTGTACATTTGTTCCTATCACTAAGCCTAAATTTGCTCTGGCATCTGCGGCGGTTGTGGCGCCGGTACCTCCTTTGGCAATCGCAATCTCAGTTGCACTCCACGTACCGGAAGTGATTGTTCCCACGGTAGATAAATTCGCCAATGATGTCAAAGATACATTTGCCGTCGCCGTAATATTTCCTGCCGTCGTCGCCGTCGTCGCATTACCTAAAAAATTAGGGGCTGTCACATCTTGCGTAAACCTGGCATTTCCTTGCACATCGAACTGAAAAGTGGTAGGTGCATAATTCGCGCCTAAAGCTAATCTGCCATTATCATCCATCATTAACCGACCACAACATCCACCCTGTAATAAGGAAATTCCTGTCGAACCTGCCCCTGCTCCAAACTCCCAATTCGCTGTTCCGTTATTTAATACAATCGATGGAACAGTCATTTGATTGCTAAAGGTCTTAGCTCCCGCTATCGTTTGAGCCGATGTTAAATCAACAAAATTCTTAGTCGTAGATCCCGTTCCACCATTCGCGATAGCTATCGCCGTTCCACTCCAAATACCACTCGTAATCGTTCCCACGCTCGTTAAGCTCGAGTTTACTACATTACTCGCAAGCGTTGTGCCTGATAATGTTCCTGCATTTGCCGTTCCTGATAAAGTACCCGTAAGCGTGGTCGCCTCTAAACTGGTTAAGCCGGTCACCGAAGTTACCGTTCCGCCCAAAGTCATGGTAGTCGAACCTAAAATCGTCGTACTGTTCGCTAATTGTCCGTTTGTAATCCCTGCGTTCGCGGCGATATCGCCACTAACAATGGTGGCATTTTCAATTTTTGCGGACGTGATCGAACCGTCACTTACCCCTGCTGAAGCTACTCGAGTGTCCACATAGTCTTTGATTAGTTTAACAGATGGATACTTCGATGTTGAATTCGCGTCAGCGGATAAGTCGGTACTTTTATTGGCGATTGCCTCCGCACCTAGGTTAATTAAGGCCCCTGATGCGGTTGTTGTTCCCGTTCCACCGTTTGCTACTGAAATGGCCGTGCCACTCCAGGTTCCAGACGTGATCGTTCCAGCGCCGTTAATGGTTAGGACGGGGGTGCCGGCGCCGTTTTGGAGAACAAGCACATTGTCCGTATCCGCTGCGCTACCGCGGCGAATATCTAAAGCTCCGATCGTGGAATTGGTAATGATTTGCGCACCGTTATTGTAGGATTGCTGGAGATCTGAAGTCACCGTACCGGAGGTGGCACCGATCGTTTCTCCAAACTTCGTCACATTGAAAAACTGGGCTTTCGCCGGATCAGATAAATTGATTGCATCCTTGCGCACCGTCAAAATGCCAATCAAAATTCCGTAATCCTTGATGCCGGCATAAGTGCTAAACGATTCACTTTGAATCCCCGCGATGGCATTAGAGAAGGTGGTGTAATCTGTTTGGCCATATTGAACTCGAATCTTCCCATTTTGTAATAAGAAAATGCGCTGGTTCGTGGCATGAGCCCCCGTTCCGGCTACCGTCGTCAACGTTCCTGCATTATCGTATTTCGTAGGATCAATAGTGGTGACATCTGTGTTTACTCCACCATTGCGCATGCGGTACTGAAAAGTAACGGGCGTTTTTGCGGCAATAGCCAAGCTAGAAGGGGAATTAGGATTCGCCCCATATCCGATTCCTAGTCCAAACAGGGTCCCCGCCGTCGTATTGAAATTCAAATTCGCTCCATTCGCAGTGGCCGTAAAACCATCGTTGACTAAACGAATAGGCTGCCAAACGTCGCGCAATTGGGATAGGGGACTTTGGAGTACATCCGGTTGAACATAATAACTAATAATATTCGTGTGATCTGGATGCCCTAATTTACCTAGTAAAATATTTTGTCTTCTTTGCGTGGGCGTTAATTCCGTTCCACTCATTTGCAATGCCCCTGTAGGATCTAAATAAAGGTAGGTCATCGTATGGGAGGCCAAATAAGGAGTGCTTAAACCCGTAGCCCCCGCAAATTCCAGGTACTTCATCGAAGGGTGCTCAATGTCTGTTGTGTTATCCACAATGTAGCCTTCCGCAGAGCCCACATTAAAGGTCGTGGCACCTGTCACCGTTATCCCCGTAAACGTGAAAACGCCCGTGGATAAATTCATTAATTGATTTCCGAGCAATTTATTGAATCCCACACTCACGTTATCCGTCGTAGAAATGACGCCATGGGCAGGCAAAAGATTCGCTAATTCCGTGCCTAAAACACGAGATTTCGTGAAATACTGGTTGTTTGTCAGCTCCGGAACCACATCAGTCGTTAGGGTTTGCCAGGTCTTATCTCCCCGCCAATATTGCGCGGTAGGCGTTTGCGTACTCGCCGCAATAGCCGTTTCGAAATCCACTCCAGCCACGGCCGCACTAAACGCTCCGGTTCCATTCCCTTTCACTAAGCCGGTTAAACTAGTAGCCCCCGTTCCGCCGTGCGCCACATCAATCGTAGTGGCACTCCAGATTCCGGACGTGATCGTGCCCACCGTCGTTAAATTCGCTAAAGAGGTTAAAGAGGTATTCGCTGTAGCAGAAATGTTATTGGCCAAAGTCGCAGTGGTTGCATTACCGGTCACATTACCGGTCACATTACCTGTCAGGGGGCCGCTAAATCCAGCAGCGGTAATCGTTCCGCTCGTATTCACGGCGGTCACGTTTGCGTTACCTAATTGAATTTTGTTGCTGGCATCTGCGATGGCTCCATACCCAATGGCGGTCGCGTTTGAAACACCCGCGGAGATATTTGTACTCGCTCCTAAAAGCGTATTTCGCGTTTCATTCGTAAAGGTAGAACCAGCTTCATTTCCGATGGCTACGTTTTCTGAAGCAGAAGTGGCTACTCTCATAGAGTTAACCCCCATGATAATGTTGTTCGCAGCCCCGTTTGCATTTGTTTCTAATGCGTTAGAACCTACCACAATATTGCGCGTTGAGTTTAAAGCGAGGTACATTGCATTTGTACCGATAGCAATGTTGTTATCCCCCGTATTTTTCTGCAAAGCCTGGTATCCAATAGCCGTATTTCCACTGCTTGTTGTGTTATCTATTAAAGCAGCAAAACCGAGAGAGGTATTTGAAGAGCCTGAGGTTCCACTCATTTGGCCTTGAAATCCGATCGCTGTATTTCCTTCACCCGTGGTATTACTTCCTAACGCGGTATAACCAACAGCGGTATTTTGGATATTATTACTTGCTCCTTTACCGATTCTTACGCCGTTGAAGTAGCTATCTTCTGAGAAAGTTTTTTGGCCGGCGATAGTTTGAGCCGTCGTTAAATCCACAAAATTCTGAGTAGACGAACCTGTTCCCCCTTTCGTGATAGGAACAATACCTGTCAAAGTCGTCGCATCCGCCGTCACCGTAATATCCGACGAACCATCGAATGCCACACCATTGATATTTTTTGTAGCTGCTAATTTTGTAGCTGTACTAGCATTACCCGTCAAAGCTCCCGTGAAACCAGTAGCCGTAACAGAACTCAACCCGCTTAACGAAGTGGTCGTTCCACCCAAAGCAATGTTCGTCGTTCCCAAGGTCAGAGAGCTATTCGCTAATTGCGCGTTTGTGATACCTGCATTCGATGCGATGTCTGCACTAACGATGGTTGCATCTGCGATTTTAGCAGAGGTAATCGACCCGTCGCTCACCCCAGCTGCGGCCACGCGTGTATCCACGTAGTCTTTAATTAATTTCACGGAAGGGTATTTCTGAGTCGAATTTGCGTCAGCACTAAGATCTGTACTTTTATTCGCTACTGCTTCCGCGCCTAGATTCGTTAAGGCACCAGAAGGCGTCGTTGCACCTGTTCCGCCGTTTGAGACAGCAAGCATTCCCGTTATATTCGCCGCATTGCCTGTGATATTTCCAGTCACTTTCGATCCGGAAACGGAGGTGATTTTTGCATCAGTAACCGCCCCGTCTATGATTTTCGCGGTCGTTACTGCACCCGCGGCTAATTTACCGGTGGACACAGCGCCGATAGCAATGGCCGGCGCATCTGCCGTTCCTGTTAAATCGCCCGCTAATTTGACTAAACCTTTTGTGGTTGCATCCGCATCTGGCGGGGTTACCCCTACGGGAATGGTGATGTTTGTAGTACCGTCAAAAACGATTCCATTGATGGTACGCGGGGTTTCTAGGGCCGTGGCTTTGGCCGCTAAATTAGCGCGATTTGCCTGTTGCGCCTGCTGCGCCATGGCGGAGTTTCTGTTATCGATGTATTCCTTAATCGCCTTCACAGACGGGTATTTTACAGAGGAAGCAGAGTCCGCGATGATGTTCGTTGATTTGTTTGCGACAGATTCTTTAACGTCTAAGATGGCCAAAGTCGCCGTAGACACCGGCTTGTCCATATCCGCCGTGTTGTCCACATTGCCTAAGCCTAAATTCGTTCGCGCAGCGATGGCATTCGTCGCACCCGTACCGCCCGAAGCGATCGGTAAAACCCCCGCTAATTTCACCGCTGTCTCTGCTAACAAGGTGTAGGGCGTGTAACTTAATTTCTGATTGCTCACCTCGGTATAGCGACCTCCTTGGTCAAAACTCACGTTTGTGATGATGTTTTTTGTGACGCCATCCCAGCTCAAAGACGTAAACGTACCCGCTTTGCCCGTATTGACACCACCGCCAATAATCAGGTTTACCAGACCGTATTCGTCTGTTTTGGTCTTGTGAAGCTCCTCGTATTGCAAGGTCGTGCCGGCATAGATTCCAAAACGGATCCAGACCTCCTTGCTCACGTAAGGTTGCGCTGACACATCGGAACCCGGAATTTGAATCGGGTTCGGATCGATGATGACGGCTTGATAGGAGATTCCTTTGGTCTGTGAAAAACCGACAAAAGAAATCAAGATGAATGTGATGAGTGTACTTATTTTCTTCATAAAAAATACTATTTCGACTGTATCTTAATGCCAAAAGAAACCGTTGAGGGTACAAAGTTCAGGCTCGAAGTCCCAAACTGAATCGTGTCCAAATGCTGGTATTGCGTATACACATACAAGTTTGAATTCACTTTCTTCTCTAATTCTAAAGAGAATCCTACGAAATACCGAAGCCCTTTGAACTGCTCGTCTTCTGCTAAATCCTCGTAATGGTTTTGTAAGAACTGGTTGCCGTTGATCATTTTTTGGACCGCTCCTCTCGCTTTCAACATCAGCGTAAAATCGTTTCTGAATTCGAGCTTAGGACCAATGCCCCCGGAAAGACCCATGAAATCGGTCTGGTAGGAGAAGGGAATATTTTGGACATCACCCACGGCATTGTATTGTGAATAGGCTAGACCCAGGTCATATTGGAAACGACGCGACATGGATTTCTCGTAACCTAGCGTCATGTTAAACCCGGAACTAGGTTTTAGGTAAGTAGGATTAATCCCCTGCGAATCCGTGTACACAAAGTTCGTGGTGTTCGCTCCTACGGATAAATTCCAGGTTTGAGCTGATGCTGAGCTCATTACGAACAATAAAAGAAGCGTGATTCTTTTCATAATTTTACCTTCAAATGGCCATTTAATTTGCTTTCTGAACCATTTAATAAGTAAAATTGGAATTAATAATGCGATTGTTCTTTATAGGATAAAATGGATTTAGTCCAAATTGTGTTTTTTTGGACTACTCCAGAAAGAATCTTTTCTTGGACAGAAAAAAATACTCTCAGATTTAAGTGCTAAATTGCGTTTCATTCATTGATTTAATGATACTATACGTCTCCCTGTTCTCTATCATCACCTCTGCGATTATCGCCATTTACAATTGGCGTATTAATCCGAACGCGTTACTATTAACAGGGATTTTCGGGATATTCTCCACGTATGGCTTAACCCATTATTTCACGGTTTACCACCACGACGATTTTTGGACAGCCATTTTCTATGGTAATCTCTCTCCATTCTGGTATTTACCAGGCCCGATGTTGTATGTGTATACGCGGAATACCATCACGGATAAAAGCCTATTTTCATCTAAAAAAGACTACCTGCATCTGTTGCCTTTTCTCATTCAAGCTGTCAATATTGCGCCCTATTTATTCAGCTCTTTCGAACATAAATTAGAAATTGCGCGACTGGTTAATGAAGACATCAATAATGTGAGAACCTTAGGAAGTGGATTTCTTATCCCGCCAAGCGTATCCTTTATAACACGCCCTAGCTTGGTGATTATCTATGCTGTTGCCAGCGTTTTCCTTCTACAAAAATACCATCGAAGAGAGCGGAAAAACTTAGACGGGAACAAGCAAAATAAACTCGTCTATAACTGGTTATTTACACTCATTTTAGTCACATTTATCGTGGCGGTGAATTTCCTTGTAATGACGCTAGATCTATATGATGCGCCTGTTAACAGCGTCATTATGGAATCTGCGCCTACCTATAACATTTCTGGAATTGCCTACGCCTTACTTCCCCTCGTTTTAATCGTATTCTTTCCGCAAATATTGTATGGGATGCCTATCGCAACCTCGACTAAAAAGGCGCCTAAAATAACGACTCAGGAGGCTGATTCGGAGGATCCTTTGGCAGAAACCGCACAGATCATTGTCGATTATATCAAGAACGAGAAACCCTATTTATATCC
>JACCDU010854675.1_pt1 | contig 23341 bp, 15 predicted proteins | sample 7446081 | NCBI WGS metagenome assembly JACCDU01 (sample SAMN15323447, study PRJNA562643) | freshwater metagenome | isolation source: river surface water | place: USA:Blue River Watershed | collected 2017-08-17
CTTGGTGCGGCTCCGGATGCGGCTCCGGATGCGGCTCCACAGTATCTTTTCGAAACTTGATCACCTTTGCCACGCGCTGCATGTTGCTGCCGCCACCAGCTGTTAGCGGCTCCACAGTATCTTTTCGAAACTTGATCACCTTTGTCACGCGCTGCATGATGTTGTTGCTGCCGCCACCAGCTGCCAGCGGCTTCAGCGACTGCAACTTCGATTGTGCCTGTGCCTGTGGCCGCGGCGTCAGCGGTGGCGGCGACCATTTCCACGGCAAGCGTTCGATTTTGGCGTGGGTGATGACCACGGTGCGCAGGCGCGGGCAATGCGACAGGCGCGGGAAGGTGGTCATGTTGGTGAATTTGAGGATGAGCACCTCCAGATGGGGAGCCACCTGGTCGGGAATCACGATCGTCTCCAGGGGCATGTGTTCGATGTGCAAGACGCGCAGGCGCGGCGGAAACACCACCTCCGTGTTGCGGCATTGAAACAGGATGATCTCCACGATGTCGTTGAAACACACCGATTTCCCAATCACTTCTTCGTACTGCCGCAAGAAGAGATTGGTGTACTCCACGTCAAACAAGCGATTCGCCGCCAAATTGCCCAGCGCACAGGTGTGTTCCTCATTGCCCGTGCGGAACTGCACCACCGAACACGTCGGGTCCAGTCGATGCATGCCGCCGCCAGCCGTGCTGTTCATGGCCAAGTTGGTCACGGACGACGATGCAGGGGGAGGAGAAGCAGTTGATGCAGGGGGAGGAGAATCCGATGGCATGGCAAGGAAGTGAATGCGTTCGTTCAAACAAGGGAATGGGTAAAGTGTGTGTTGTGTCTGCTTTGCGTGGACAAAAAACTAGTTGTTGTCGCACGCGCAACGATTTAAGTGCTTTTTGTTTCAGTGCTTCAGTGCTTCAGTGCTTCAGTGCTGCGTCTGCGTCTGCGTCCGCGAGGTTGATGCCACCCACCACGCCTGAATGCGCGTCACGACGATGATGGTGCCAAAAAAGAAAAACAACGCGCGTGTTTCCAAGTCGATCTCGTAGGGTGTGTGGCGCAGCGGCCAGAACAAGTACACCATCAGCGCGCCCAACAACAGATTGAACCACCACTCCACCTCCGACTTCCAGCGCAGCACCATCTGATCTTCGCGGCGGCGATGCAACCAAACATGCAGAACGAGGTACGCGACGGACAACAGGAAGAAGATCAATTTCAAGACAAACAACAGGGTCACGTACTGATCCACGGCACTACTCACCATCCCTTCACTCCTCTTCTTCATCTTCTTCTTTGTCGCCGCCATTCTTCGCACACAAATGGACTGGACTGTGGGTTGCACGGTATGTATACGTTCTCCTGCGAACAAAAAACGGCCCGCAGGCCGGTCTTTGCAACACTTTTTTTCTGCAGAGAAAGATATCAATCAAATCCGACCTGCCGAACCGAACCAAACCTAACCAAACCAAAGAAGAACCATGCCCACCCGAAAATTGACTCCCTGGAATCTGTTCGTGAAGAAGATCTTCCGCGAAGGCAAGGCGCGCAACCCCAAGTACCAGTTCAAAGACGCGTTGCGTGACGCCAGTCGCCGCAAGCGTGAAATGGGCAAGATGTCTTCCGCTTCCTCCGCCTCCGCCTCTTCCTCCGCCACCACGATGTCTTCTGCCGACTCTGCTTCCGCCGACTCTGCATCATCATCCCCCACATCATCCGCATCCTTCTCCGCAACCGCCACATCCCACCATCGTCGCCGTCACAGTCACCATCGCCGCTCCAAACACAAGACCCACCATCGCCGCACCAAACACAAGACTCATTCGCGCCGCACACGCACCCGCCGCCACCGTCATCATTAAATTAACTGAGCAAGTCTGTTGTGTATGTGTGTATGTGTGTATGTGTGTGGGGTAACCAAGTAATTCAGACATGTTAGCGCAGTACAACGCACATCCTCGCGACGCATTGGTGTCCTTTGAAGAAACAGGACACAAATACACCATTCTGGGCGAAGACAGTGCGCGCTTCGTCTCGGTGACCACCTTGGTCAAACGCATGTTCGCCGAATTCGATGCCGTCGCCGTCATCACGCGCATGATGAGTGGTCCCAGCTGGAAACCGGGTCACAAATATTTCGGCAAGACCATGGAACAGATCATGGCAGAGTGGCGCAACAACGACGCCGCCCTGCGCGGAACCCTTCTCCATGCCCAGATCGAGCGCTTCTACAACAACACCGAGTGTCCATATCCCTGCACCCACCGCGAACTCTACGCCTTTGTCCTCCGCGAACAACAACTACAACAACTCCAACCATTGGCCGCCGCCGCCACCTTGCCCTTGCCTGCCGCAACAACTACTGCAACGACAACGACAACGACGACAACGTTGCCCACGCAGGAGGTTGTTTCGGAGTGGCAATACTTCCTCAACTTCGTGCGCGACACGCCGTGGCTGCAGCCGTACCGCACGGAGTGGCGAGTGTTCGATCCCACCACATGCATCGTGGGCAGCATCGACATGGTGTTTCTCGACTCGCGCGACAACTCCATGTGGATCTACGATTGGAAGCGCGTCAAGGAAATCGCGCAAATCAATCGATATGCGCGCAACAAGTGTTGTCTCCATCCTTCGTTGCCGCACATCCCCGACGTCAACTTCTGGCACTACGCCCTGCAACTCAACACCTACCGCACCGTCCTCCAAACCCCCGCGTACGGATTCGCCATCCGCGGATTGCGACTCGTGCAGCTCCACCCCGACATGCACGACTACATACTGCACGACGTTCCCCTGATGCACGACGAAATGACCTGCGTCTTCCACTATCGCAGCGAAGAAGTCGTGCAGGACACCGCCACCGCGCGCAACTCGGAGGGAGACGCCGAGGGACGCCAACTGCAGCTCCTCCAATCCATGGAATTCATCAAAATGGATATATAGACAAACACCACCCCATACTGTCACACACTCTCTCTCACAATACGATAAACAATAGACAATAGACAATACACAATACACAAAAAAAACACAAAACACCACATGTGGCTCTGGTGCATCTGGTTCTTTCGTTCCTTATGGGAATGGTACGTGGAGATCGAGCAGGCGCTGAGCATCATCTTGTGTGCGCCAATCTACGAAGAGGAAAAGGATGGCGGCAGCGCCAAGAAAGACGAGGCCAACAACAAGAAAGACGGGGAAGGGAATGGAGATGATGATGATGCAGCAGCATCGAAGAAGAGGGTCGCGCGTGAGAATCCAGAACTGTGCCGCGAACGCGAACGTGCCGCGCAGATGAAGGCGTACGAAGGTTTGTACGTGGAGCACGTGCGCGCCATGGGAAAAAACCAGCGTGCGCCAAATGGAGAGGGCAAGGACAAGGACATTGAAGATGCGACGACCAAGTGGAAACACTTGTTCTTGTTGGAAAAGACGCCGCTGGGGAATGTGTTGATGCAATACGACGCCAAAGCGGAACATTTCACCTACTTCAGCGACACAAGCATCCCCTATCGCTTCCTGGAAACGGTGGCACGCAAGTTCGTCAAGACCTTTCGCTGCCGGGAACTGTACATCGACATGGAAGAGGAATTGCGCACGTTGCGTCTGCGCCACGTGCACGAACAATGTGCGGAGCAGAAACGATCCGAAGGACTGGAAGAGGAAGCCAAGCCCAAAAAGTCGGTGTTCGCCAAGTTGAAAAGCTACAACAAACAAGCGGGTGCGGGACCGACGCCCGGCGGGGCGGGGCCTGCGCGCAACAACCTCAACAACCCTGGGTCGCAAGCCTTGCGCGACCAACAACTGAAGGAAGAAATCCAGTTGAAACAACGCGCCAATCGATTCCACCACGAAGGCAAACTCGCCAACTTTTCCTTCCTGCAAAAGGTGAAGCCCGAAGTCGTCAACCAACGATTGACCCTGTCCTTCGCCGACTTTCAACGCGCCCGCCGCGAACAACAAACACCCTTTCCTCTGCCCGAAATCCGCGGGAAACCCAACCTCGGCAACCGCATCTAATTTGTGTGTTTCAACTTGCGTGTATTGTGTGTCTTGTGCGTCTTGTGTGTCTCGTGTGTGTCTTGTGTGTAATGGTTTAAACCGAACAAATGGTGACCTTCTCCAATCCAATCCTTGTTTCTTCATTCCAAATCCATTCCATTCCATTCCATTCCGTTCCATCAATGCGGGAAGACGCGCACTGGATCCGGCATCCGTCGCAGACGGCATTGCAGTCCTTCACGTACACTTGTCTCTTGCATCCATTGGTGGCCAACGAAATCCACGCATCTGCCACGCTGTTGCGCTTACCTCCCGCCACTGCATCTTCTTCTGCGAATCCTGGTCCTGGTCCTGGTCCTGTCGTGGATGCATGGCGCGCGACCAGCACGGTGGTGATGGACCACGAAGTGTTGGACGACGACTTGCACGTGAAGCTGGTGTATCGATGGCACCCGTCACTCCGACAAGAAACCTTGCGTGATAAACTGCTGATGCGCTGCGCGCGGCCGGCGGACACCTTGCGCACCCTCCTTGACACCTACGCGCACCTGGTCCCGTGGCTGGACCGACTGCATCCCCCGCACCTGCTGCACCACCACCACCTCCCCCAAGGTGCGGCGAACACGGTGAAGCCGGAAGAAGAGGTGTGTGTGTTTGATTGGCGCATGGATACGCTGGTGTTCGTGCCCGATGCGCCGGCGATGGCCACCGTTGGATCGTGGAAGCGCGCTTTGCGCAAGAAGAAACAATTCGATCTGGAATACTTGCGGGAACTCATGTTGGCGGCCGACGAGTGGGAGTGGAAACCGCTAGAGGCGTGGCTGCTGTGCGTGCTGCGCACCCGCGACATAGCAGGCGGCTACGTGACCCGCGCGTTGGTGGAACAGGTCGTCGACCAGTTTTTGCACGCGCAACGCAGTCTCCCGCGCCAAGGCTGGATGTCGCTGGTGTCCGCCGACACACTGGCGCAGTACCGCCTGCACTGTCTCGACGCCCTGCGGCCCTACGTGGGCCTTACCGTGGCCGTGGCGGTTGCGCACACTTTAGCGCACACACACACTTGGGATCGGTATTCGCTGTCGCTACTGTACCTGTGCTGGGTCGGCGGATGGGTGCGGGCGGACGCGCTTCACCTGCAACACACCCCCTTGCACAAATGGACGGCATGGTTGTTCCGCCACATTCATCCCGACCCCGCGCGGCGCGAAGAGGCCGCAGTGTCCCCCTGTCCGTTCTTGGAGCAGTGGCGCACTGGCCGCGGCGACTGGAGCTGGATCGAACGCGCCGACCACAACCAATGGCAACAATGGATGCGCGATGTCCTGTGAGGTGTGGTGAAGTGAGGTGAGGTGAGGTCAGGTGAGGCGAGGCAATGAAAGGACAGGACAGGGGCACCTTGTTTTTTTTCTCCGCGTACAACATCTTTCTCTGTCTCGTCCACTTTCCCGCAACAACCAAGCAACCCCAGTCACCATGCCATCCGGAGCCAAAGGTCTTTTCCACAAATTCGTCAAACCATCTTTGCCAGATGACATCCACCACATCATCAGCAAGGTCAACTCCGGCGTGCCCATCAGCACCGAAGAAAACGTCGCGTTGAAATCATGGGCCAACACCTTGAACTCCTACGTCTACGTCAATCCATCCACTTTTCACCTCCCCAATCTCCCCACCTACCCATAATGCTCATGCCGCCCTCTGAACCGAACCGAACCGAACCGAACCGAAACATGACACCATTTAAACAACAGAAACACTCACGGGAGGTAGCCCACTGTTCACATTGATCAGCTCACCTTATCATCCCCCCCCGTGCGTTCGCGTTTCTGTTGTTTGCGCGGCAAAATATGTCACAACAGCAAAATATGTCACAACAGCAAAATATGTCACAACGGCAAAATATGTCACAGTTCCATCATTTGTCCGAGGAGGGATTGTCTTCGGACGAGGAGGAAGAGCGTGATCCGAGACGTGATGCAGATGAAGACGAAGAAAGAGACGAAGAAAGAGACGAAGGAGAACAGGAGGTGTGTACAGTGCCACTTGGATGGGTGCGATTGCAACGCGTGGATAAAAGCAGCAGCGGCGGCGGCGGTGTGCGATGGGAACGTCATCCCGAGGACCTTCGTCGATTGATGGAAGAAGTGGACATGCGCAAGTTAGTGGCGATCGCCGATGCCGCCGAGGAACATTGGCTGGACCGGTTGCATCGCTACCGCCGCATGCGCGCCCGCCGACAACAACAACAACAACAAGAACAACGAGAACAAGAACCACTGGAAGAAGAAAGGCAACGTCGACTGGCCCTGGCCGATGCCGCCACGATGGACCATGCAATGGTGGACAGTGCAACTGCGTGAGTATGCTGTGCAGGAAAGTCTTCGCGCAAATTACGATCACTGCTTCTTCGTCATCCTTTTCCTTTTCATCGCTCCCTTCCTGCGTGCCAGTCGCCATGCAGCAGCGTCATCCAAGCAAAGCCACTGCCGCCGCGGCGGCGATAGTCGCAGACTGGGATGTGACGGAACTCTATCCACAAGATGTCTTGTCGGTGGTGTGGAAATGCATCTACGTCGACCATCGGCGGCACGTGATCCGCGTGAAAGAAGAGTCGTACCTGCTGAATGTGCCCAACATCCTCACCCGCGAAGAAGTGGTCACCTTGTTGCAGCGCGCCATGTACCTCGAAGGACAACGATTCCGCATCCACTCCATCCTGAAGTACCACGTGCCCCTGGAACCGCAAGAATTGCTGTCGGAGCGCAACGACGCGTCCTTCCTGCAGTCCGTGCAACACATCGACGACCTCGAACTCCCGCCTTCCGTGCCGCTCTTCCACGACCTGCACGAAATCGTCTTCCTCCTCGTGCAACCCCCGCCACCTCCTCCCTCTTCCCTTTCTTCACCTTCTCCTTCTTCTTCTCTTTCTTCATCCCCGACACCGCCACCGCAGTGCTGCACAGAACTTCGACGACCGCACACCAAACGTGTCTGGATTCGACACCTGGGCAACAACCGCACCATGCGTGCTGCATCCACGTCCACGTCCACATCCACTTCCAATTCCACTTCCACGTGCCTCGCATAATTTTTCCGCTTGCTCCAAACGAGAACAAAGACAGCAAAGGGAAAGGGAAGGGAAGGGAAGGAAAGGTTGGAAAGATGATCACGTTTGCATTTGACCTGGACGACATGGATGTGCTGCAGGACGCCGTGCGACAACAAACGCGGCTGCCGAAATCGAGCATTCCGCTGCCCGAGTTGACCGAAACCGAAAAAGAAGAACTGCGCGTGTGGCGTCGACGGAACACCATGGCGGTGCGCGAACGCAAACGTCGACGGATGGAGCGCATCGAGCGCTTGGGCATCCAATTGTCCTACAGCGAAGCACTTCGATATTTTGTCAGCGAATACGACTCGGAGTTTGACGAGGACAACGAAGAAACCAAAGAAGAAGAAACCAAAGAAGAAGAAACCAAAGAAGAAGATGACGAAGAAGGAGATTGTCGCTTGCATTTGTCTCCGCGTACGTTGCGCGCCATTCTGCACTTCTTGCCAGTGGAGCACGCACACTTTTGGAACAACCAAGGCGTGTACTTCGTGACCATGCGCATGACCCATGCGGCGTTGTGCGAAAATCTGGAGTACCGCGCACGCCACCAAATGACAGGCTGTCTGTATGCATCCTCGGGTCGCATGCCGCCGCATATTCCAGCCTACAAACGAATGATCGTGCTGCTGATCGACGCCGACCTCCGCCAACTGGTGGAGATCGGCCTCGTCTTGAACCGCATCGCCCCCATCCAGCCGCCACCGGTCGTGCACGCCAACCGCGCATGGAACCGATTCGTCTTCCAAGGCACATACCACTTTGCGCGCGACCACCTCGAACAGGTACATCCGTTGCTGCTGTTCATGCTGGAACGCATCATGTTCCAAGAATACTCAAAGTCCTTCCGCAGCAGCAAAGGTCACTTCGCCATGCTGTCGCCGCGCGCCACACGTGATGTCATTCTACAGTGCGGGTACAACATCGAACGCGAAATCTTGACCCTGTTCCGCAACCACTGCCACCTCTACCTCTGCGATCACGAAAAGCAACGCGCCAAAGCTGCCGCTGCCGCTGCCGCCAGTCAGCAACGACGACAAGTCCTCCGAAGCCGCGAAGAACAAGACAAAGAAGACAAAGAAGACGAAGAAGACAAAGAAGACGAAGAAGACAAAGAAGACGAAGAAGACAAAGAAGACGTGTAGATGAAGTCGTGTGTTAAGTATTGTTGTTGTAGTTGTAGTAGTTGTGCGTCTGTATGTGCATGTAATGAATGTTAATTGCGACAAAGGAAACCTGTGTCAATGCGCGCGCGCGGCAAACGCGCCGCCGACTGCTTCTTTTCTCTCTTCACACAATTCACTTAAACTGTCCAGTCACCTTCCTCCTGCATCCAACTATCTCACTCCAGCGATCAATCCAACCTTTTTCGCATAACTTTACAAACCGACGGACGAACAAACCAACTGAGTGACTGACGGCCAATGCAGCCCGCGTTTGATACCGACGTTGCGCACTATTCGGTGGAAGAATTGCTGGCGATCATCGGTCTGCCACTGGACCGGTTTGCCATCACAAACACCGACGCATTGCGCCAACGCGTAGGCGTCTTCGTACAGCGCTTCCAACGACGCAACCCCGCGATTGCCGCCTTTTTCCGCGATCTCGAATACATCCTGTTGCGCGAACTGGACAACCAACAAGGCGCGCCTGTTGCCGCCGATGCCGACGGGGAAGTGGATGATCGAGATGGAGAAGGAGATGGAGAAGGAGATGGAGAAGGCAATGGAGAAGGGGAAGGGGAAGGGGATGGAGATGGAGATGGAGATGGAGAAGTGGATAGAGAAGAAGATGCAAGGAAGAAGACCAACGCCGCGCGCGCCTTGTTGACGGCCGAGGCCCAACAGTGGTGGGAAGGACAAGGGTCGGTGGGTCGGAGCCGCAGCATCGTGCAACCCAACCAACTGTTTCCGAACCTCGGCGGCCCACACGCCGTGCTGGAACCCGCCGAAGAACCCTTCTCCTCCAGCGTCGACGCCTTCCACATACCCGTGAAGCGCGACGTGCTCAACCCCAACCTGAAAAACACCACCTCCCGCTTCGTCAACCTCGACAGCCAGTTCCGCCAAGCCGGCAGCGGACAACACGTGTCCTCCACCGACTACACCCTCGACCTCTCCGACACCCTGAAGAACACCTTGCAACTCAGCCTGTACTCCTACCAAATCCCCTTCAGCTGGTACGTGATCGACGCGGCCTACGGCAACACCACCTTCTGGATCGTGGACGACGCCACACAACTCGCGGTGCCCGTCGTGGTGCCCCCCGGCAACTACAACCACACCGAGTTCGAAGAACAACTGAACACATCCATCCGCGAAGCCGGCTTCACTGCGCCGCCACCACCACCATCTGTTCCCGACGCCGTCGACGTCCCCGCCGTCACCTTCAACCGCCGCACCGGCAAATTGACCTTCCGACTCTTTGGCTACACATACACCACCCCCAACAATGACAACAATGACAATAACGACAACACGTCCTTCGTTGTCACGGACCGCACCTTGTTGGTCTTCTACGACTTTACGGGCGCCCTGCACGATGCAGGGGGAGGTCGCCGCCGAAGCAGTCAGCAGTACTTCAACAGCTCCCTCGGTTGGCTCATGGGGTTTCGCATGCCATACGTGTACGTGGAGGCGAGCGTCGTCGGCAACACCCCGCCCGCGCTGTTGGACTTGAACGGCACCAAGTACCTCATCCTCGTGATCGACGATTTCAACCAGAACCACGTCAACAACGCCATCGTCTCCATCAGCCAGTTCACGTCCACCATCGACACTCCGACCTACTACGCCCCCGACCTGCCGCAAGTCTGTTTGTCGCCGGAGGAGCGCAGCAACTTGACGGAATTGGTGGACGACCTCGGCGCCGGCCAGGGACTGTTGCTGGCGGAGAAATTGGTGCAACCCAGCGGCTTCACCCCCGTCGTGCTGCCCACCGCCCCGCGCACCTTGACGAATGCGCAGTTGTACACTTTGAACGAGATCGCCCGCAAGAAGCGGGACATGACCCAGTACCTGTCGAAGGCGCCCACCTCGGCGAACATCCTCGCGATCTTGCCGGTGAAAACCTCGGTGGGCGTGCCCACGGGCACCCTTCTGGTGGAATTCAGTGGGTCCCTGCAAGACAGCGCGCGCACCTACTTTGGCCCCGTGGACATCGACCGCATGGCCGTCAAATTGCTCGACGACAAGGGCAACGTCCTCAACCTGCACGGCAACGATTGGTGTGTAACGTTGTTGTGCGAATGTCTGTATCAATATTAACCCCCCCCCCATCCAATTCACTTCACTTCAACTTCAACTGCAGAGAGGATGATGTTGTCTTCGATGCTGCTGAAAGACGTTGTGCACGCGGGGCTGGACTATCTGCCGGTGCCGTGGTTTGCGTGGATGTTGTGGACGTTGCGACATCGCCCCTTTCTGAATTGGTACCTGTGTGTTGGCGTGCTGCTGAACGATCTGTTGAACCGCGCGCTCAAAGGCTATTTCCGACAGCCCAGGCCGCGCACCACTCCGCTCGATTTCCATGCGCACCACTTGCACTTTCCCCATCTGCTGCCCTACCACCACTACGGCATGCCCTCGGGCCATGCGCAGTTTGCGGGGTTGATCACGGCCTTCGCGTGGCAAACGGCACCGGACGAACAACCCCTGTGGCGCAACCTGGCCATTGGCGGCGTGGTGCTGTTGCAGCGCTGGGCGTTTCTGCAACACGATGCTGCACAAGTCGCCGTGGGCTATTTCGTGGGATGGGGCGTCGGCTTGGCACTGGCCTGGCTGGCGAAACGCGCCCTCCGCGGCACCTGGCGTCCGCGCAACGACGATGGATGTACCGTGGCCGATCCCGGCACCTTTCATTGATGGAGACAAGAAGGAAGAGAAGGATAAAACAAAGGAAAATCAAGGAAAATCAAGGAAAAATGAGGGAAAAATGAAGGACGAACAATGGGGAGTGAATGTTTCATGATGTGGTTACAGGGAGTTGAAACTACACACTATTGCAGAAAAGTCGTCAAACTCAAAGCAGATCACGTTCCATTGCTTTAAAAGTGACACAGTTGGGAAGAATGTTTTTTTTCTCCCGAAAGAATACCAGTCTGCTTGCCTTGGACAATTTTTGCTTGTTTCTTGTTTCACGGAAAGATGCCCACCATCAACGCCATTTTCAGGTACGACTTGAGCAAACAAGCCAACACGAGCACTGTTCGATTGCCGTTTATTGAATTGGATGGTTTCGTGGACTGGGGAGATGGATCTACCGAATATGTTGGGGGAATATCTGTAATAAATCACACATTTGGTGTTCCGGGTGCAATATACACCATCACTGTTTTGGACGCAAATCAAGTAATAATGGCGGGTATCGATCCGCCGTTTGGACTTGGATTGTTTTACTTTGAATATGTGACACCAATGATTGGGGTGGAATACATGAATGGAATTTTCGAAAATGGATCCAATTTGGAAACTGCGATTTTTCGATCTGGTGCAAGTCACGACGTTATCGCCATGCAAGATTTGTTTGCGAATTGCACATCGCTCACCACCGTGACATTCGAAAGCAACACAACTAGCAATTTGCAATACACCGATAGAATGTTCAAAGGTTGCACGAAATTCAACCAAGACTTGGGCTCGAATTTTAACACTTCCAGCGTGATCAGCATGCAGTCCATGTTCCAGGGTTGCACTGCGTACAACAAGCCATTGCCCGCCAGTTTCAACACTGCATCCGTCGTCAGTTTCAGCGGCATGTTCAGTGGATGCTCCAGTTTCAATTCCGAGCTTCCCGCTGCGTTCACGGGATCCAGCGCCACCAGTATGGCGGATATGTTCAAAGGATGCGCTGCTTTCAACCAAGCATTTCCCGACAACTTTGCCACCACTTCTTCCCTTTTTGACATGACATCCATGTTTGAAGGGTGCACTGCATTCAATCAAGCGTTTCCCGCAGGGTTCAACACCTCTGGCGTCATCAGTATGATTTCTGCATTCCAAACCTGTCGCGCCTTCAACCAATCCTTGACTTCTTTCTCTCCTGTCTCGATGACCAATGCCAACAACATGTTGGCTGACTGTGGAATGTCCCCAGAGAACTATTCCAACTTGCTCAATGCGTGGGCGGCTTACGGCGCCAGTTTGAAAACAGGTGTTCCCCTTGGCGCCAACAACTTGCAGTACACCGCCGCAGGCCTTGCTGGTCGCAACACGTTGGTGAACACATACAACTGGATGATCACCGGCGATTCCATGGCACGTGCCGTGATCAACAACATTTGTTTCACTGCGGGTACGCCTATCCACATCGACGGTCACACCCTTCCCGTTCGCATCGAGTGCGTGGAGGCGGGCAAACACCGCGTCGGCGGAAGAATGGTGGAACATGTTACCGCTACCAAATCCACCGACAGCCACGTGGTGTGCATCGACCAAGGTGCGCTCGGTGCTAACGTGCCATCGCAACCACTCACCATGTCCAAGAAGCACAAATTGATGTTCGATGGGAACATGGTGGCTGCGGAAACCTTGGTGGGCAAGATTGACGGTGTGTTCTTGCGCAAGTACCGCGGCGAACCCTTATTCAACGTGTTGTTGGAGGGAGATGCGCCAGGAAAGATGAATGCGGCAGACATGGAGTGCGAAACCTTGGATCCATCCAACTCCGTCGCCAAATTGTACCGCCTTTTACCAACCTTGCCCACCGCTGCCGACCGCGACGCATTGATTGCCAAGGCCAACGAACGCATCCTGTCGCAACAACAACCTTTGCGCGCATGAACATCACATTTAAATCCCAACATCATTCATCATTCATTTTTTATGACACACTCTCTCCTCTCCATCCAACGTCGTACATGTGGCCCTTTCCAAGCAATATCCGCAGTCGCCGTCGCTGTGTGGCGCAAGCCATCAGTGTACCGTTGTTGCCGCCCTCTTATACCGAATTCACCCCCATCGTGGAACGCCTGTCTGTGTCGCAGGCAACGCAACACCAATACTGTCGCGTGGAGGTGATTGGGCAGCGGTTCTGGCCCCCCGCCATCGGCACCACCGACGTGATGTTCGACAACCGCCCCGTGGCCGCCGTCACCTTCCACCATTCGCAACTCATTTCGTTCTTGATTCCACTCGACGCCACGGTTGGTACCCACGAGGTGCGCGTGCGCAACGTGTACAACAACACCTTGTCCACGCGCTCGCCCTTGCCCGAACCCGGCATTTCCCTCTTCTCCAACGCCACACCCTTCTACATCGTGTCGCCCATCCCATCATAAACCCCATTCATCGTGAACTGAACAGAACAGAACAGAAACCCCCACACCAAGAACTTCCGATCACTAATGATGGAGGCGCGGCGCCGACAAAAATTCCTCTCGCTGCATTGTATCCACCACCACACAAGCACGTCACATTGCGACAGCGTGACACCACCGCGACCACCGCAACAAACAAACAGACAAACAGACATGGGTGCTGGCATTTTACCCGCGACGATTTGGAAAGGGGAGTTGTGGTTTTTGTTTGGCAAGGAGGGCAAGTACGAAGACTCGGCGCACGGGTTCTCGGATTTCGGCGGCGGCACGGACAGTCGAGAGTCGTTCCTGGAAACCGCGGTGCGCGAGGCGGGGGAGGAGTTGACGGGGTTCTTGGGCACCGATGGCGATGTGCGTCGCTGGCTGCGCCGCTGCGGCCACTTCCCTATCGACCACCAGAGCGACGGATTCCCGCCGTACCGCATGCACATCGTGCCCTGCGACTACAACCCCTGGCTGCCGCACTTCTACAACCAGAACCAACAGTTCCTGCAGAAGCGCATGCCGGCGGCCTGGTTCAAACAGAGCAAGATTTTCGAGAAAGCCGAAATTCGGTGGGTGCCGTCCTACGCGCTCGGCAGGATGCGCCCGCAGTTCCGCAACTACTTCCGCCACATCGTCGACGACATGCTGGCGCGCATGCCCGCCATCCACCGCTTCGTGCGCCAACAGCTCCGTCGTCGCCGGGGTGACACCATCACGTCGCGCCCCAAACTCACCCGCACCGAAACACAGCGCCGCAAAGAGTACCGTCTCCTCCATCCACACCGAACTAGCCGAGGCAGTAGTGGTAGTAGCACCACCAAAGTAGGCAGTCGAAGCAGAAGTGGACATCATCATCATCACGCGCGCGGCGACAGTGCCACTCTATCCGCCAAGCAGCATCTCTCCCCCTCTCTGTCCCGGCACCGCCAGCAGCACCATCATGCCACGCGAAAACATTCAACTCGACCACTGCCTCCATCCCAATCACTGTCGCGCCGCCGCCGTGGACGCCGTACCCACACCACTTCCTATCCACACCCTCCACCACCGCCGACCCCCCCAATGGCCCCCGTTCCTCCGATTGCCGCTGCCCCCGCACCTTGAAAAAAACGGCCCGCGGGCCGGATTTTGATTGCGCGTCGAATGTGCGATGGAGAAATAGATGGATCGTTTTTTCTCTCGGACCAATGCAATTGCCGACGACCACAACGAGCGAAAGCAACCAGTTGCATTGATCCCTTTTCGCTCACCCTTTTCGCCCACCCTTTTCTCATTCCCAACGATCGATCGATCAGATCAGATCAACTACACAGCCATGGTGAGAAGCGACGACGATGACGACGCCGCCGCCGCCGCCGCGGTCGAGCACGGTGCCCCGCATCCTTTCCACAAACAGACGTCGCGTCCGATCTTCTCCAGCCACGATTTGTTGGCCGACGCAGAAGACGAATTGGAAGAACTGCGCAGCAGCGCCTCTTCCTCCGCCTCTTCCTTCGCCTCCCATTCCATGTCCGGCATGTCGGGGTCCGTTCCTTCCTTGACAACGTCCTCCGGTTCCGCCGACTTGCCGACACGGAGAACTGCGCCAGCAGCAACGACGACGACAACGACGACGACCACTGCAACAACAAGAACAACCATACCGCAAGATGATGATGGAGAAGGAAAGGATGAGTACGAGGATGAGGATGAAGATGAAGATGAAGGAGAGGATGAAGGAGAGGAAGCAAGGGTGCGACCACCGTCGTCGCCGAACCGTCCAAGGTCAACGCCCGTTGCCGCGCCGCCCATGTCGCGCTCCTTTTCCCTCCGCCAACTCCACCCTCGACCTTCGCCATCTGCACCATCTGCGCCACCCACCACCACCACGCTTCCATCCACGGCAGCTGTATCCGTATCCACAATCCCTTTTGCCGCCGCCGCCGCTCCCACTTTCACCAGTTCCACTTCAACCCTCCCTTCACACAACCCCCGACGCCTTCGCACTTCCTCCTCCTCTCTGGCATCGGGTGCCAAAACGGAAGATTTGCGAGAACAAGTAGGGAAAGCGGCGGGGCGCTTGGGTGCAGGTGGAGGAGGGGGCGACTGGAATGAAGGGGAGGAGGAGATGGATCCGAGTTTGACGTACCGGAAGTACACGTACAAGGAGGTGGAGAAGGAGATCAACGACAACTACTACGACGAGAAGGAGTACCTGTCGAGTGCGCTGGACATCATCGCGGCGCACTTGAGTGGCCAGAAGTTGATCTACATGGAGTCGAAAACGTTTTGCGAGCGGCGCCTGAACTTCCTGATGATGCCGGCCATCCTGCTGAGTACCGCCGCCACGGTGCTCACGAGTATCGTGGACGAATGGTACTGGGGCGCCTTCCTCATCTCCAGCGTGAACGGCATCATCGCGTTCCTGCTGGCGGTGGTGAACTACCTGAAGCTGGACGCCGCGTCGGAGGCGCACAAGACCTCGTCGCACCGCTACGACAAGCTGCAGACGCGCATTGAGTTCCTCTCGGGCTACACGCTCATGTTCGGCCTGGACAAAGACACAGTGCAGAGCTGCATCGAGGAGACGGAGAAGAAGATCAACGAGATCAAGGAGACGAACCAGTTCATCATTCCGAAGGACATCCGTACCTTGTACCCGGTCATCTACAACACCAATGTCTTCGTCGTCATCAAGAAGATCGAAGACATCCGCAAGCGCAAGATCAATGCGCTGAAGGAAATCAAGAACCAGAAGAACTACCTCATTGCCGTGCTGAAGGCCAAGCGCAGCAAGGACAAGCGGACCTCCGTGCGCAACCTCGAGACCGAGATCCGCCGACTCATCGTGGAGAAAGACCGCCTGGTGAACAACATCTTGCTCATCAAGTCCGCCTTCTCCATCATCAAGGAGATCTTCCTCACGGAAACGCTCAACGTGGAGGCGCGCAAACGCTGCTGCGGCGCCGCCCCTTTCCTCTGCTGCGCACCCGCCCCCGTCGATCCCCTCAAACTCAACAGCTTCGTCGAGGACGTCATGGACCCCTACGGGCGCCAAGACAAACTCATGCAGGACGCCAGCGCCAAACAGCGCAAGGAGGCCACTGAACAGCGCAAACTGCAGAAACACGAACTGCGCGACGTCCGCCACGAACTGCGCGCCACGCAACAACTCCTGCACCAAAACACCCGATCCGTCGAACAACTCGTCGACCGCATGGAACGCGGCGAACTCATACCACCCACTTCTTCTTCTTCCGTCCCCGTCCCCGCCTCCGCCTCCGTCCCCGCCCCCGTCACAACAACCACACCATCACAACAGAATGTGACCGATGCTTTGGATGCAGGAGCTTTTCGGGGGGCAAGCGGGACTCGAAGCCGCGCACGAATGGACTCGGGGAAGAAGCCGCCGCCGGCCGCGCCGGAGACCACGAACACCACCACCAAACCCACCGTCGTGCAATTGTTTGGAAGCGGAAGTGGAACGAATCGGCACTTCCCTGCGCACTTCCATCGCCGAGAAACACCGCCACGCGTCGACGACGAACTGCAATTGTTGGTGAGCGAAATTCAACGTCAACAACAACACCAATTTGCGTACCCGGAATATCCGGACACCTTCACCCTTCCTGTTGCGCCGCCACCCTCTTCCCGTCGTCCTCTTCATGCTCCTCCTCCTCTTTCCCATCTTTCGCCTCAGTCGCGTCGACACCATGCCGCCGCCGCATTGCCGGAAGTGAACGTGCAGGAAGAAGAAGAGGATGAACATGAGGATGAAGATGAAAAGGAACAAGAGGAGGAACATGAAGCCATGGATTGCACAGTGGACAACGCCAACAACAACCACACCCACTTTTCTCCTATCCGAGAAGAGAACTACGGCGGTGGCATTACGACCGTGTATCAACGCGCCGCATCCGCCGCATCCGCCGCTGCCGCCACGATCCATCGACCCGCCTCTTTCTTTGCCGCGGCCACCTCCATGGGCATAGGCATGGTGACGGCGGGCCTCTCCACGTCTTCCTCCCCCGACCACAGCGACATCGACCTGGCGGAACGCATCAGCAAACGCTCCGACTCGTCACACTCCATGATGGACATTGACGTTATCTGCAACGAACGCAACACCGAGAAGTGAGAAAAAGTTAAGGCAATGTATTGTCGATCGTGCCAGTTTCCCCACTTTTCTCAAAGGTGGTGTATCCCCCAGACAAATTTTGTCCGCCGATGTACTCGATGGAGGTGATCAATGTGTAATTCGCTCCTATGTTGGTGGCACTGCAACCGAATTGCGCGAAATAAGAATTGCCGGTTGTCTCGATTGCATATCCATACGCGAATTGGAAGTAAGAGGTATTTCCAGTGTTGTAGTCTGCTATGTACCACGCGAATTTTCTGTCTGCTCCCATTTCCCCACCGGAGTTGGAGGGATAGTTTGCATATCCAGTGCTGCTCTGAGCCAAGTATCCCGGACGAAAAAACAGTGTTCCTGCGGTGTTCCCCGTGCTTTGATATGCATAGTTTCCGTCCGTTGTCGGATTGTACGACAATTGTGCGGTGATTCTGTAAATGGCAATGTCTGCTGGACCCCATCCCCCATAAAATCGGATCCATTGACCGTTCGTTTGCGTGGAGGCAGGTTGATAGGAACTGAATGTCTGGAATCGTGGAACGAACAATTGGTATTGCGTGATGGCCGATTGCACCCACGCGGTAGTGGGAATGATTTGCGAACTGTCGCTGGGACCCGGCTGTTGCGCCGTGCAAATCGGCACTTGCCACGCGGTCAATGTTTGTTCCACCGTGACGTTGTTCTTGATGTCCACTGCGCCAAGAAACCACGCCCCTCCACTCACCATTGCAGTGCCACTGACATCCAATTGGTATCCGCTGGTGGCTTGCGTGGTCTTGCCGACCGCCAGCGACGTCGACACGACGCCATTGCCACTCACGTCCAGCGCGAGACCACTGCCCGCCGTCGTGGTTTTGTTTACCGATAGACTTTGCTGCACATTGGTCGTGCCGAACACCGTCAGGTTCTGCCCGATCCCCGCACTGCCATTCACATCCAACACATACGACGCGTTCGCCGTGCTCGTTTTGCCCACCGCCAGACTGGTCGCCACCGACGCCGTGCGGTTCAACACAATGTTGCCTGGGCTGCCAATCGCGGACACCGACAAGTTGTTCGACGCGTCGTTCGCGATCGACCACCCCGGTGATGAATTCACCGACACCGCCGTGCTGTTGAACAAGCGGAGCCCCCCTTTCGTGGTGTAGTTGCCGGTCGTGTGATCAATGAACGCTCTGCACTGCACCGTCCCCGAGGAGGTCGCGAAGTTCGTCGACCCATTCCACGTGTACACCGCCAGCTGACATCCACTGAAGTCAATGGCGGCGCCGTTGCCCGCCGTGATCCCGTTGTACACTGCCGCACTAGTCAGCGCCGTCGAATTCCACGTGTTGTCGTTCGAAAAGTCCACCCGCGACGTGTTGTTGCTCGACGTGCCTTTGCGACCGCGGAACGTGAATGGACCCCCGCGCAACGGAATCTCCCCCGTGTAGTCGCCTGTGTAATTGCCGCTCGCATCGTACACGGGACCCACTCGAAACCAACCATTGTTGCTCAGGTTGCAGCCCAGCTGATACACCCCACTGGTGTTGTTCACGCCGAACGATCCACCCACGTACGACACCCCGGACACATCCAACGTGTTGCCCGCCGTCACCGTCGACTTGCCGACCGCCGCCGTCCCAAACACCGCCAACGTTTGACCCACGCCCACGCTGCCGTTCACATCCAGCGCGTACGGCGAATTGGCTTGCGTACTCTTGCCCACGGCCAAGGTGCCTGACACCGCGCCGTTGCCGCTCACGTCCACCACCAGGTTCGTGCCGACCGACGTTTTGTTCACGCCGAGCGCGGAAGCCGTCGTCGTTTTCAACGTGGAGGTGCCGGACACGGTCAACGCGCTGCTGATCGCCGCACTCCCATTCACGTCCAGGGTGATGCCGCTAGTGGCCGTGGTGCTTTTGCCCACAGCCAACGTCGAGGCCAAGGTGGAGGTGCCCGTGATCGCCAACGTCCCCGCCACGGACAGGGCGCTGCTGATTGCTGCATTTCCACTCACATCCAACACATTGCTGCCGCTGACCGCCGATTTACCTAACGCCACGTTTTTCGCGGAGGTGGCTTGCAGCGTCGTGTTGCCCGACACCGTCAAGGCGCTGCTGATCGCTGCATTTCCACTCACGTCCAAAGTGGTGGTGGGGGAACTGGTTTTGCCCAGCGACATGAACCCGCCCATCAACGCCGTGCCGGTTGCCGTCAAGGTGCCCGCCACGGACAGGGCGCTGCTGATCGCCGCATTTCCACTCACGTCCAACACATTGCTGCCACTGACCGCCGATTTGCCCAAGGCCAAGTTTTTCGCGGAGGTGGCTTGCACCGTTGTGTTGCCGGACACCGTCAAGGCACTGCTGATTGCGGCACTCCCAGTCACGTCCAGAGTAATGCCGCTGGTGGCCGCGCTGGTTTTGCCGACGGCAAGAGTGCCGGACACGATTTCGTTGCCACTCACGTCCAAGGTGGCGACGGGATTGGTCATGTTGGCCCCCAACCCCGTGTTGCCTGACACCAGGAGATTCTGTCCCACCGTGAGACCGCCGCTGAGGTTTGCGCTCGTGAACGTCATGGTGCCGGCATTGAGAGTCCCCGACACATTGGCGTTGCCTGATACGTCAAGCACAATGTTGCTGCCAGACACCGAAGTTTTACCGACTGCGAGGGACGTCAACACACTGCCCGTACCCGTGCTGTTGAAGGACGCCAAGGTCGAGGTGCCTTTTGCCGTCAACGTTCCATTCACGGTCGTGTTGCCCGTGGTGGTCAATGCACTCAAAGTTGCAGCACCCGTCGCGCCGAAGGTTCCCGAGACATTGGCGTTGCCCGACACATCCAGCACCATGCCAGCGACGGTCACCGCGGATTTGCCGACCGCGAGGGAAGTCGACACGCTGCCTGTACCCGTGCTGTTGAACGCCGCCAAGGATGCGGTTCCTTTCACGGTAAAAGTTCCATTCGCCGTGCTGTTGCCCGTGATGGTCAGGGTGGAAAGGGTACTTGCGCCCGTGGCGCCGAAGGTTCCCGACACGTTGGCATTGCCGGACACATCCAGCACCATGCCAGCGACGGTCACCGCGGATTTGCCGACCGCGAGGGAAGTCAACACACTGCCCGTTCCCGTGCTGTTGAACGCCGCCAAGGAGGATGTGCCCGTCACCATCAACGTTCCATTCACATTGGCATTGCCCGTGATGGTGAGTGCGGAAAAGGTCGATGTTCCTGCACCGAAAGTGCCCGACACGTTGGCATTGCCGGACACATCCAGCACCATGCCGCCCACCGTCACTGCGGATTTGCCGACGGCCAACGAGGTCAACACGCTGCCGGTGCTGCTGCTGGTGAACGACGCCAAGGACGATGCACCTCTCACGGTCAGGGTCCCATTCGTCGTGGCGTTGCCCGTGATCGTCAGGGTGGAAAGGGTACTTGCGCCCGTGGCGCCGAAGGTTCCCGACACGTTGGCATTGCCGGACACATCCAATGCCATGCCGCTCACCGTCACGGCGGATTTGCCGACGGCCAACGAGGTCAACACGCTGCCGGTGCTGCTGCTGGTGAACGCGGCCAAGGAGGACATGCCAGTCACCGCGAGCGTTCCGTTCACCGTGGTGTTGCCAGTTGTGAGCGTGCCGCCGCCGAGCACGATGCTGCCTGCGGTCAACGCCCCCGACACATTGGCGTTGCCAGACACATCCAACACGTTGCTGCCATTTGCCGACGTTTTGCCCACGGCCAAGGACGTCAACACGCTGCCGGTGCTGCTGCTGGTGAATGAGGCCAACGACGATGCGCCTCTCACGGTCAGTGTCCCGTTCGTCGTGGCGTTGCCCGTGATCGTGAGGGTGGAAAGGGTGGTTGCGCCTGTTGCGCCGAAGGTACCTGAAACATTCGCGTTCCCGGACACATCCAACACCATGCCGCTGGACACCGCAGATTTGCCGACGGACAAGGATGTGGAAACACTGCCTGTCCCCGTGCTGTTGAAGGACGCCAAGGAGGAAGTTCCTTTCACCGTCAAAGTTCCATTGGCAGTAGTTGCGCCGGTGATGGCGAGGGCGGAAAGAGTGGACGATCCCGCGCCGAAGGTTCCAGAGACATTCGCATTCCCGGAGACATCCAACACCATGCCGCTGGACACCGCGGATTTGCCGACGGCCAAGGATGTAGAAACACTGCCCGTGCCCGTGCTGTTGAAGGACGCCAACGCAGAGGCGCCTTTCACCGTCAGAGTTCCATCGGCGGTAGTGTTGCCGGTGATGGTGAGGGCAGAAAGGGTGGAGGTTCCCGCACCGAAAGTTCCCGAGACATTCGCGTTGCCCGACACGTCCAATGCCACGCCGCTGGTGGCGGACGACTTGCCGACAGCCAAGGATGTCAACACACTCCCCGTCCCCGTGCTGTTGAACGACGCCAACGTCGAAGTTCCTGTCACGGCGAGTGTTCCATCCACAGTGGTATTGCCGGTCGTAAGTGCGCCGAGAGTGATGCTGCCCGCAGTTAACGCACCCGACACATTCGCGTTGCCAGACACGTCCAAGGCGATGCCGCTGGACACCGATGTTTTGCCGACAGCCAAGGATGTGGAAACACTCCCCGTCCCCGTGCTGTTGAAGGACGCCAAGGAAGAGGTTCCTTTCACCGTCAAAGTTCCATTGGCAGTAGTAGCGCCTGTGATGGAAAGCGTCGAGAGGGTGGAGGTTCCCGCAGTCAACGTTCCTGTCACACTGGCATTGTTCGTGACTGTGAGGGCGGAAAGGGTGGAGGTTCCCGCAGCAAAGGAACCTGATACATTCGCGTTGCCAGAAACGTCCAAGGCGATGCCGCTGGACACCGACGTTTTGCCGACAGCCAAGGATGTGGAAACACTCCCCGTGCCCGTGCTGTTGAAGGACGCCAAGGAAGAGGTACCTTTCACCGTCAGAGTTCCATCGGCGGTGGTGTTGCCGGTAATCGTGAGGGCGGAAAGGGTGGAGGTTCCCGCAGTCAACGTTCCCGTCACACTGGCATTGTTCGTGACTGTGAGGGCGGAAAGGGTGGAGGTTCCCGCACCAAAGGAACCCGATACATTCGCATTGCCGGCAACATCCAATGCGATGCCGCTGGTGGCGGAGGTTTTGCCGACGGCCAAGGATGTGGAGACACTCCCCGTCCCCGTGCTGTTGAAGGACGCCAAGGAGGAGGTGCCGGTTACCGTGAGCGTTCCATCCACGGTGGTGTTGCCAGTGGTGAGCGTGCCGAGTGTGATGCTCCCCGCAGTCAACGTTCCGGACACATTGGCGCTGCCGGCTACATCCAATGCGATGCCGCCGGTGGCGGAGGTTTTGCCGACGGCCAAGGATGTGGAGACACTGCCAGTCCCCGTGCTGTTGAAGGACGCCAAGGTGGAGGTGCCTTTCGCTACGAACGTTCCATCCACCGTGGTGTTGCCCGTGGTGGTGAGGGAACTGAGGGTGGTCGCACCCGTTGCGTCAAAAGTACCTGATACATTGGCATTGCCTGTGGTGGTGAGGGAACTGAGGGTGGTCGCACCCGTGGCGCCGAAGGTACCTGACACGTTGACATTGCCTGAGATGGTTGCATTGCCGGACACATCCAATGCCATGCCGCTAGACACAGCGGATTTGCCGACTGCGAGAGATGTCGATACACTCCCCGTTCCCGTGCTGTTGAAGGACGCCAAGGTGGAGGTGCCTTTCGCCGTGAACGTTCCATCCACCGTGGTGTTGCCCGTGGTGGTGAGGGAACTGAGGGTAGTCGCTCCCGTGGCGCCGAAGGTACCTGACACGTTGGCATTCCCTGAAACATCCAATGCCATGCCGCTAGACACTACGGA
>JACCDU011069115.1_pt1 | contig 23327 bp, 21 predicted proteins | sample 7446081 | NCBI WGS metagenome assembly JACCDU01 (sample SAMN15323447, study PRJNA562643) | freshwater metagenome | isolation source: river surface water | place: USA:Blue River Watershed | collected 2017-08-17
CAAGTGTTGATGAGCACGCACGCTTTGGGGGAGTCGTTCCTGAAATCGCATCCCGTGCTCACTTAGAAGCGATGTTGCCTGCAATTGAACGAGCTGTTGCTGAATCTGAGATTTCACTCCGCGATATCGATGCAGTTGCTGTTACGGCCGGCCCTGGATTAGTTGGCGCCCTCCTTGTTGGTGTTGCTTCGGCAAGCGGGCTAGCGCAAGGATTAGGTCGCCCGCTCTATGGCGTTAACCATCTGGCGGCTCACATCTCAGTTGATTACTTAACTCATGACCAACCAACTCGTCCGACTATCGCTCTTCTTGTCAGCGGCGGACATTCATCGCTGCTGCAGGTAAACGAAATCACTGGTTCAATCACAAAGCTCGGTGCAACGATGGATGATGCAGCCGGTGAAGCCTTCGATAAAATCGCGCGCATTCTGCAACTTGGTTTTCCGGGCGGCCCAGCTATTGATCGCGACGCGATTGATGGTTCTGCCAGCGCCATTGATTTTCCGCGAGGACTAACAACATCAAACGACTGGGCAACGCGTCCCTATGATTTCTCTTTCTCCGGGCTAAAGACAGCAGTGGCTCGCTACCTTGAGAGCACTCCCGAATATGTGCGCGCAGATGTTGCCGCCTCGTTTCAAGAAGCTGTTGTTGATGTCTTGCTTCTCAAATCTCTTGCTGCATGTAAGGCAACAGGTATTGATTCACTTGTCATCGCAGGGGGAGTCGCAGCCAATTCCCGGCTTCGCGCCGTGGCCACCGAACGATGCGCCAAGGCGGGGATCGAACTGCGAATTCCAAAGCCAGGCCTCTGTACCGATAACGGGGCGATGGTGGCAGCCCTGGGCAGCCTGATGCTCAGCGCCGGAAAGCCCGCCACACGGGGCGCCTTCGATGCAGATTCCAGCCTGCCGGTCGAACAAGTCAGTCTCTAGCTCTTCAATTTGCCGCCGGGAATAACCCCCCATAGGCTTGGCGTTAGCACTCTAGGGTCGACACTGCTAACGCGGGTGAGCCCCCACCAAAGTGGATTTACACCAAACGAAAAATAGCTAAAGGAGTACAACCATGGCAGTAGCCATTAAGCCGCTCGAAGATCGCATCGTTGTGAAGGCAAATGAAGCCGAGACAACAACAGCATCCGGTCTTGTCATCCCAGATACAGCGAAAGAGAAGCCACAGGAAGGCACAGTTGTTGCCGTAGGCCCAGGTCGTTTCGATGACGGCGCTCGCGTACCAATGGATGTAAAGGTCGGCGATGTCGTTCTCTACAGCAAGTACGGCGGAACTGAAGTTAAGTACAACAACGAGGAATACCTCGTCCTATCTGCTCGCGACATTCTCGCGATCATCGAGAAGTAGCCCATGGGCAAGATGTTGGAATTCGACGAGCACGCTCGTCGCGCAATGGAACGCGGTGTTAATCAGCTCGCTGACACCGTCAAGGTAACGCTCGGCCCTAAGGGACGTAACGTTGTCATCGCTAAGTCATTTGGTGCACCAACTATCACAAACGATGGTGTGACAATTGCTAAAGAGATTGAACTCTCTGATCCAATCGAAAACATGGGCGCACAGCTCGTTAAGGAAGTAGCTACCAAGACCAACGATGTCGCTGGCGATGGAACTACAACTGCAACAGTTCTTGCTCAGGCTATGGTCAAGGAAGGTCTTCGTAACCTTGCCGCCGGCGCACAGCCAATGGATCTTAAGCAGGGTATCGAAGCAGCCGTCGAAGCTGTCTCAAACCGCCTTCGCGAAAATGCAACTGTCGTAAAGGACAAGGCGCAGATCGCAGACGTTGCCACCATTTCAGCTCAAGACCGTGCAATCGGTGACCTCATCGCAGAAGCGATGGATAAGGTCGGCAAAGATGGCGTCATTACTGTAGAAGAAGCATCAACTACTGCGCTCGAACTCGAGTTCACAGAAGGTATGCAATTCGACAAGGGCTACATCTCTCCATACTTCGTCACAGATCAAGACCGCATGGAAGCAGTCCTAGACGATGCTTACGTGCTTATCTCTTCAAACAAGATCTCAGCACTTGCTGAACTCTTGCCTATCCTTGAGAAGGTTTCGCAAGCAGGAAAGCCACTTTTGATTATCGCTGAAGATATTGAAGGTGAAGCGCTTTCGACTCTCGTTGTAAACCGCATGCGTGGAGTCTTTGCATCCGCTGCCGTTAAGGCGCCAGGATTCGGAGATCGTCGTAAGGCGATGCTCGAAGATATGGCAATCCTGACTGGTGGAACTGTTATCACCTCTGAAATCGGCATGAAGCTTGAAGCAGCAACTCTGGAAGATCTCGGTCGCGCACGTCGCATCGTTATCACCAAAGATGCAACCACCATCGTTGATGGCGCTGGCGACAAGGCTCGCGTTGCTGCTCGCGTTACTGAACTTCGTAACGAAATGGCAGCTTCAGATTCCGATTGGGATCGCGAAAAGCTACAAGAGCGCGTTGCAAAACTTGCCGGTGGTGTTTGCGTCATCAAGGTTGGAGCACATACTGAAGTAGAGCTCAAAGAGAAGAAGCACCGTCTTGAAGATGCTATCTCTGCAACTCGCGCTGCAGTTGAAGAAGGAATCGTTATTGGTGGAGGCGCTGCCCTTGTGCATGCAGCTGATGCCCTTAAAGATAACCTCGGCTTCACCGGAGATAAGGCAGTCGGCGTTGCGCTCGTGCGCAAGGCATGCGATGAGCCACTTCGTTGGATTGCAGAGAACGCTGGCCTTGAAGGCTACGTTGTAGTTTCAAAGGTTCGCGCACTTAAGCCAAATGAAGGCTTCAACGCTGCAACTGATGTCTATGGCGATCTTGCAAAAGATGGTGTTATTGATCCAGTAAAGGTGACTCGTTCAGCACTTGCTAACGCTGCCTCTATTGCTGCAATGTTCATTACAACAGAAGCTGTTGTCTTTGAACGCCCAGCAGATGCAGAGCCAGCAGCAGGTGGACACGGTCACTCACATGGACCTGGTGGACACTCACACTAAGTAGTAGTAGAAATAAGAAATCCCCCGTGGTTGCCCACGGGGGATTTTCTTTTGAGGGAGGGAATTAAATTTATGATGCGTTTGGAACGAGTGTGATTCCGCGACGAGCCAAGATTGCAGCGCGATTATCTTCTGAAAGACCGCCCCAAATTCGGTAAGGTTCTTGGACTGCGAGCGCATGATCGCGGCACGCTTGGATAACAGGGCAGCTCGCGCAGACAGCCTTTGCGGCGTTCTCGCGATTGCGGCGACGTGGGCCACGCTCTCCATCGGGATGGAAGAACATCTCAGGCTCTTTATCGCGGCATGCGCCTTCGTACTGCCATTCCCATACCTCTGCGATTGGTTGCGGTAGACGTGATAGTTCAGCCATAGCTTCTCTCCTTTGTCGTGCTTGAATATAAGATACAACCGATTCATAAGTTGTTCAAGCATCTAACGCGCCAAAAGTTGTTCAAAGTGCGAAATGTCCGATTTTCAGGTGGTGAGTTCTCCCACTAGAGGGGACGATAGCGCCATGTCTTCTGGGGAAGTTGAAGAGAAGCTGACGGTGGCCGCAGTAGCCCGCCGTATCGGTGTGGCTCCAGCGACCCTACGAACATGGGATCGCCGATATGGACTCGGACCTTCGGAACACGTTGAAGGCGAGCACCGTAGGTACTGCCCTAGTGATTTAGCAAAGCTAACGATGATGCGACGTCTGATAGTCGCAGGAGTTGCTCCATGTGATGCGGCAGAGCAAGCTCGTGAATTTAAGGGCCAAGTAAAGTTGTCAAAGATCGTCAAAGGCATTGAAGTTCGTGAAGATGTCGTTGATGCAATCTATAAGGCGCTACAAAGTTTTGATCGTCAATTTGTAGAAGAGACTCTCACTCACGAAATCGCTACGTATGGCGTTGAAGGCGCATGGGCTGATGTCATTGTGCCAACCCTCTTTCTGATTGGCCAAGATTGGGAGACTGAACAGAAGGGGATTGAGGTAGAGCATCTCTTCTCTGAAATTCTCACCCGCACTATGCATAACCGCGTCGTTGAGTTGAAGAAGCCAGTAAATTCACACCCAGTTCTATTAGCTGCAGTCGGTGAAGAGCTTCACTCGCTTCCTATCTATGCGCTCGCTGCGGCGCTCTGTGAAAGAAATATCCAAACATATGTGCTCGGTGCTCGTACCCCACTGACGGCGCTTTCGGCGATGGTTACTCGATGTGCTCCTCCTGCAATTTTCTTGTGGGCGCAACTGGCAAAGAACGCAGAGGAGAAATACTGGCGAGAAATCCCTGCAATTCGCCCTGCCCCTCGTGTAGTTGTCGGCGGGCCAGGTTGGGATTCGTTGACATGCGATGAAGTCATTAAGGCTGAGGGACTTGAGCATGCCTGCGAGGAAATTGCGCAGGCGCTAGGCGCCTAATTGAGCAGGTAGACTGCCCACTTGCGAAAAGAAGTGAGGAGCGCTTGCGATGATTGATTCTGAGAAGGTCGCGCTCCTTGGCCTGACATATGACGATGTCCTTCTTCTTCCCGACGCATCTGATGTCGTTCCTTCTGAGGTAGATACCTCCACTCGTTTAACGCGCAACATCACCTTGGCAGTGCCGGTGGTCTCATCGGCTATGGATACCGTTACTGAATCCACGATGGCGATCGCTATGGCAAAAGCCGGCGGTATTGGCATCATTCACCGCAACCTTCCTATTGATGAGCAAGTCACCCACGTGAAGTTAGTAAAGAACGTGGGGCTTGCCGGGGCTGCTGTAGGCGTTGGTGATGATGGATTTGCCCGAGCCCAAGCTTTGATTGATGCCGGCGTTGATGTGGTTGTAGTTGATACCGCTCATGGCCATCACCGCGCAGTTCTTGAAGCAATTGCCCGCATCAAACAATATTCACCAACAACAGAAGTTATTGGCGGCAACGTTGCTACTCGCGCCGGTGCGCAGGCACTGATCAACGCGGGTGCCGATGCTGTCAAAGTTGGCGTAGGCCCAGGATCAATTTGCACAACGCGCGTAGTCGCAGGCGTTGGGGTTCCTCAAGTAACTGCAATCATGGAAGCATCTAAAGCTTGTAACAAAGCTGGCATTCCCTTAATCGCCGATGGCGGCCTGCAATATTCTGGCGATATCGTCAAAGCAATCGTTGCCGGTGCGCATTCCGTAATGCTCGGCTCTCTTCTCGCTGGATGCGAAGAATCACCGGGCGAACTCGTTGAAATTGATGGACGTAAGTACAAGGCATATCGCGGAATGGGCTCACTTGGTGCGATGCAATCACGCGGTGAAAAGAAGTCATATTCCAAAGATCGCTACATGCAAGATGACGTTCTCTCCGAAGATAAGTTGGTTCCTGAAGGTATCGAAGGAAAAGTTGCCTATCGCGGCCCAGTCGCTGAAGTTGTGCACCAACTTGTAGGTGGATTGCGCAGCGGAATGGGATATGCCGGCGCTCCTGATATTGAAACGCTCCGACGCGAAGGTCGCCTGATTCAAATTACTGCCGCTGGCTTACAAGAGAGCCACCCACATGATGTCTTGCATGTGGCCGATGCCCCTAACTACAGCAAGAAGAAATAACTATGGATATTGAAATCGCTCCCGGAAAACGCGCTCACCAGGCCTACTCTTTCGACGATATCGCCATTGTCCCTAGCCGGCGCACACGTACTCCTGAAGATGTCTCAACTGCTTGGCAGATTGATGCCTACAAGTTCGATCTTCCACTTCTTGCAGCTCCAATGGATTCAGTTGTCTCACCAGAAACAGCAATCGCAATCGGAAAGCTGGGCGGCCTCGGCGTACTTAACCTAGAAGGCCTATGGACTCGTTATGACGATCCACGTATTCCACTTGGCGAAATTGCATCGATGCCAGATAAGCATGCCACTCGCCGTATGCAAGAAATTTATAGCGCACCGATTCGCCCAGAACTTATCAAAGAGCGCATCAAGCAGATTCGTGATGCTGGCGTCACAGTGGGTGCATCGCTTTCTCCGCAACGAACCGCTGAACTTCATAAGGCAGTCATTGATGCTGGAGTTGATATCTTCGTGATTCGCGGAACAACAGTTTCAGCAGAACATGTTGCAGCTGAAAACGAGGCGCTTAACCTCAAGAAGTTTATTTACGAACTCGATGTTCCTGTCATCGTAGGTGGAGTGGCAACCACAACGGGTGCGCTTCACTTGATGCGTGCCGGAGCTGCTGGTGTTCTCGTTGGTTTTGGTGGCGGAGCAGCGCATACAACTCGCTCTGTACTAGGAATTGAAGTACCGATGGCATCTGCAGTTGCTGAAGTTGCGGCCGCTCGCCGCGAATACCTCGATGAATCTGGCGGACGTTATGTACACGTCATCGCCGATGGCTCTATTGGAAAGTCTGGCGATATTGCAAAGGCGATTGCATGTGGCGCAGATGCTGTGATGATGGGATCAGCGCTTGCTAAAGCTGTTGAATCTCCGGGACTTGGTTGGCACTGGGGTTCTGAGGCCTATCACCCAGAACTTCCACGTGGTGCGCGCATGAACGTTGGCACTGTTGGAACTCTTGAAGAAGTCCTTGTCGGCCCATCACATACATCAGATGGTTCAATGAATCTCTTTGGCGCACTACGCCGGGCAATGGCAACCTGCGGATACTCTGATGTGAAATCTTTCCAGCGCGTAGATGTGGTTATTCATGGCCGCTAGCCACGGCGTACTTGTTGTCGATTTTGGGGCGCAATATGCGCAGTTAATCGCTCGTCGCGTGCGCGAAGCTAAGGTGTATTCAGAGATAGTTCCATCATCAATTACTGCAGCTGATGTGCGCGCCAAGAACCCGGAGGCAATCATCCTTTCGGGTGGCCCTTCCTCTGTCTACGCAGATCACGCTCCTAAGGTAGATCCTGCAATCTTTTCGCTGGGAATTCCAGTATTCGGTATTTGTTATGGCTTTCAAACAATGGCTGCAGCGCTTAACGGAGTAGTTGCCCAGACAGGCAAATCTGAGTTTGGACGCACACCGCTTTCAGTAAAGAGCGGTTCAAAAGTCTTTGCTGGACTTCCCGATTCACAATCTGTCTGGATGTCTCATGGGGATGCGGTTTCTCAAGCACCTGCTGGTTTTACCGTCAGCGCTGCAACGAGTGATACCCCGATTGCAGCATTTGAAGATTCATCCGGAAAGTTAGCAGGAGTTCAGTTTCATCCAGAAGTACTGCACACCGAACATGGCCAGGCGATTTTGCAGAACTGGCTTATCAATATTGCAGGATGTAAGCCATCATGGACAACTGCAAATATCGCAGAAGATGAAGTCGCAAAAGCCAAGGCAATAATCGGAACCAAGCGAGTAATTTGTGGCCTATCAGGTGGAGTTGACTCTGCAGTAGCGGCTGCAATTGTGCAGCGCGCTGTCGGCAAGCAACTTACCTGTGTCTTTGTCGATCATGGCTTGCTACGCAGCGGCGAGTCAGAGCAGGTACAACGTGACTTCGTTGCAGCAACTGGTATTGAACTCGTTGTTGTAGATGCTGTTGATCAATTCCTAGGCGCTCTTGCCGGAGTTACAGATCCTGAGGAAAAGCGGAAAATTATTGGGCGCGAATTCATCCGCTCTTTTGAGAAGGCAGCCCGCGTTATTGCAGCAGGTGGCGACGTTGAATTTTTGGTGCAAGGCACCCTCTATCCCGATGTTGTCGAATCAGGTGGAGGCACTGGAACTGCCAACATTAAGTCGCACCACAATGTCGGTGGACTGCCAGATGATTTGAAATTCACTCTTGTCGAACCATTGCGCACGCTCTTTAAAGATGAAGTGCGCCATGTCGGCCTTGAGCTAGGACTGCCTGAAGCAATTGTCTGGCGCCAACCTTTCCCAGGCCCTGGGCTTGGTATTCGCATCATTGGCGAGGTCACAAAAGTGCGTCTAGATATTTTGCGCGAAGCAGATGTCATTGCCCGTGAAGAATTAAAGGCCGCAGGCCTTGATCGCGTGATCTGGCAGTGCCCAGTTGTTCTGCTCGCTGATGTGCGCAGCGTGGGCGTGCAAGGCGATGGCCGCACCTATGGACACCCCATTGTGTTACGTCCGGTATCGAGCGAAGACGCTATGACAGCCGATTGGTCTCGCATTCCTTATGAAGTTCTTGAGAAGATATCCACTCGAATTACCAATGAGGTTCGTGAGGTTAATCGCGTAGTTCTTGATGTCACTAGCAAGCCGCCTGGAACGATTGAATGGGAATAGGAATTAGATAATGTTTAGAACTGCGAAGATTGCGACAATTGCGCTGGCGCTTATTGCATCTACAACGCTGATGACGACATCAGTACAAGCAGCCGAACGTCCCGTCACAGTTCCTGGTTGTAAAACACCAACATCAAAGAGCTCGACCCCTAAGACTGTTAAGCAACCTGCGGCATCTGCAAAGCCAAATACTAAGTCTCTTACCCTCAAAACAAATTGCGGTGACATCGTGATTTCAATGTTGGGAAGCAAAGCGCCCATTACGGTCAATGCGCTTTCCACTCTTGCAAATGCTGGTTACTACAACAAGACTCTTTGCCACAGATTAACTACTGAGGGAATTTTCGTACTGCAGTGTGGAGACCCCACACTTTCAGGTGGAGGTTCTCCAACTGGCTGGAAAGGTTATGCCGACGAAAACCTGCCGAAAGATGGACCTGCGAATTACCCTGCAGGCACCGTTGCCATGGCAAACTCTGGACCAAAGACAAATGGTTCACAGTTCTTCTTGGTCTATAAAGAGACATACCTTCCACCCAAGTACACAATCTGGGGAAAGATCACCAAAGGCCTTGATTTAGTGCAGAAGATCGGCGAAGTCGGCGCTTACAAGATGAGTGGAAATCAAGCAATCTATGCGCCCGATGGTTATCCAATCCAGATGGTAGAAATCGTTAAGGCTAGCGCCAAATAAGGGCTACGAATTAATCAGTATTTACAATCTTAAAAGCTTCAGCGATTCGACCTTCAGGAAGTCCGCCAATACCGGCGTTACGTTGACCCCATTCTCGTAACATCTCTTCCAAGTTCTCCATATGTCCGGTCTGTGATGCATGTTCTTTAAGCGCTGCGATTTTAAAGTGGAATGTGTCGGTGATATCTACAAAGTGATCTGGATGCGCATGTCCTTGCATCCACACTTCGCGAACCTTCCAAGGTTGAAGCCCTTCTTTTTCAAGTAAATCGGTAAAGGCGTAAGGGTTTCGTGCATCAGGGTAGACAGCCTGAATAGTTGCTTCTCCTGCAGCTAGGTGATCTGGGTGGCTTGCGCCAATTCGTTCCCAGTTTCTTTCAGGTGATTGGCAGATGATGCGATCTGGTTGGACGCGACGAATCTGACGAATAATATCTTTACGTAACTGCAAAGTTGGCTCGAGATGGCCATCAACATAATTTAAAAATGTAACATCGCTAATTCCAAGGGTTGCGCATGCTGCGCGTTGTTCACGTTGACGAACTGCTGGCATTTCTTCGCGGGAGTAAGAAGATGCTTCGCCACCTTGATCTCCGTTGGTGCAGACCACATATGCAACAGATATACCTGCTTGTACCCATTGTGAGATGGTTCCAGATGCGCCGAAGTCCGAATCATCGGGGTGGGCATTTACCACTAGAACGCGCTTGATTTCTGAATCGGCTATCGGTTCCACAACTCACCTTTATCTTCTCGTGTGGGTGAAGCCTAATAGACTGCTCGCCATGACTGTGACCGACCCATTGCTCGAGGGACTTAACCCCGAGCAACAGAAGGCGGTTGCGCATGCGGGCTCTCCTTTATTGGTAGTAGCAGGTGCAGGTTCGGGCAAGACGCGCGTATTAACAAGACGTATTGCCTACATCATGGCCCGGCGTGAAGTACGCCCCTACGAAATCTTGGCAATTACCTTTACCAATAAAGCGGCTGGCGAAATGAAAGAGCGTGTAGCAGAGCTAGTAGGCCCAATCGCGAAATCGATGTGGGTCTCAACTTTTCACTCATCATGCGTTCGCATGTTGCGCCAAGAAGTTGAACGTTTGGGATACAGCAGCTCCTTTAGCATCTATGACTCAGCAGATTCACAGAAGTTAATTTCTCGAGTGATGGAGACCCTGAATTTAGATTCAAAGCGATATCCCGCCCGTCAATTTCAACATTTGATATCTAGCGCTAAGAATGAGTTACAGACTCCGTATGAATACTTAAGCAAAGCCACCAATCAATTTGAAACGATTGTCGCTGATGTTTACACCATGTATGAAAAGCGGCTACAGCAAGCAAATGCCATGGATTTCGATGATTTGATTATGAAAACTGTCCAGGTGCTACAGAAACACCCTGAAGCAAAGGCGCGTTTTCGATCACGTTTTCGCCATATCTTGGTGGATGAATATCAAGATACCAACCATGCTCAGTACGCCCTCATCAAAGAACTCACCGGCACCGAAGGTGATGGCTATCCGATTGCCGAACTCTGTGTAGTAGGTGATGCCGATCAATCAATCTATGGGTTCCGCGGTGCCACCATCCGTAACATCTTGCAATTCGAAGTTGACTACCCAAACGCCACCACCGTGCTCCTAGAACAGAATTACCGCTCGACTCAGAACATTCTCAACGCAGCCAATGCGGTCATCACCAAAAATGAATCACGGAAAGAGAAGAACCTCTGGTCAGATGCTGGATCTGGCGCACCCTTAATCGGTTATGTGGCCGAATCTGAATATGACGAAGCTGAATTCATTAAATCTGAGATCCGCTCTTTACAAGATTTAGGGCAATCAAATCCCGGAGATACAGCTGTTTTCTATCGTACTAACGCCCAATCTCGTATCTTTGAAGAAATTTTTATGCGCGCTGCTATTCCTTACAAGGTAGTCGGTGGCTTGCGCTTCTACGAACGCAAAGAGGTCAAGGATTTACTGGCGTACTTACGAGTGCTGGCAAACCCTGATGATGAAGTTTCGCTACGCCGCATCATTAACTTGCCTAAACGTGGCATTGGCGACCGTGCCCTCGAAGAGGTCGAAGCCTTCGCAAGCGCTCAAGGAATCTCCTTCTGGAACGCGCTGTTGCGCGTTACTGAGGCAACAGGTGTTCCCAATAAAGCAGCACAATCGATTGCTACCTTTACTCAGATGCTGATTGCGCTGCAAACGCTGGTGGAAGCAAAAACCAAGCCATCGGTGATTATTGAAGCAGTACTAGAACAATCAGGGCTAATGAATGAGTTGGAAAATAGTAAAGACCCTCAAGATGAAGTCCGCGTTGAAAACTTACAAGAACTTGTCTCAGCTTCTATGGAGTATGAGGAGCGCCCCTTTGAAGAACTCGGTGAAGATGAAGAAATTTCACTATCAGGCTTCCTCGAGAAAGTTTCATTAGTTGCAGATGCCGACGAGATTCCCGATGGCGAAGACCATGGGGGAGTTGTTACCTTGATGACTCTCCACACTGCAAAAGGTCTTGAGTTTCCAACAGTATTTCTGACCGGCATGGAAGATGGAATTTTTCCGCATACACGAACACTTGATGATCCCCGTGAAATCGAAGAAGAAAGACGTCTGGCTTACGTTGGCTTAACCCGAGCTGAGAAACGTCTCTATATTTCGCGCGCTGAGTATCGCCTTACCTTTGGTTCACCTCGCTACAACCCTGCTTCACGTTTTCTTGATGAAATTCCGGCAGAGCTCATTGAATGGAAAAATGAAACTCGTTCTAGCTTCTCGCCATCTGCTGTAAAGAAATCTCGCCTTCCATCAGCGCCACCACCACGTGCAACAGGAAAGAAATCAACTGCGATGGAACTTGCGGTTGGACAGCGTGTGTCACATGACACATTCGGCCTTGGAACAGTTGTTGCCCTTGCAGGTGATGGAGATAAGGCAGAGGCGACAATCAACTTCGGCCAATACGGCGATAAACGCCTTTTGCTGCGCTATGCCCCTGTCACGGCTCTTTAAAATAACCACTTAAGATTGCCCTACTGACGACGCGCACCCATGAGGAGCAATTAGTGGATCTCTACGAATACCAAGCACGCGATCTCTTCGAAAAGCACACAGTTCCTGTTTTACAAGGCGCCGTTGCAACGACTGCTGAACAAGCGCGTAACGCTGCAGCGAAGATGGGCGGCAAAGTTGTCGTAAAGGCGCAGGTTAAGGTTGGTGGCCGCGGTAAGGCAGGCGGAGTAAAGCTAGCCCTTGATGCCGATGATACTTTTGAAAAAGCTGGCGCAATTCTTGGGATGGATATCAAGGGACATACTGTTCATAAGGTGATGATTGCACAGGCTGCACCAATTGCCTCTGAATACTATGTATCAATTCTCCTCGATCGCTCTAACCGAACCTTTCTTGTAATGGCATCTGTTGCCGGCGGAATGGATATTGAAGAGGTTGCACATACTGCGCCAGAAAAATTGGCCAAAGTTCCAGTATCTGCAGTAGAAGGAATTTCATTGGCTAAGGCGAAAGAGATCGTTGCGCAAGCACAGTTCCCAGCCGATGTTGCCGACCAAGTTGCTGATGTTCTCGTCAAGCTCTGGGAAACTTTTCAATCAGAGGATGCCACTCTCGTTGAGGTAAATCCACTAGTAAAAACTGAAGATGGCCGAATCGTTGCACTCGATGGCAAGGTCACCCTTGATGAAAATGCGGATTTCCGTCAGCCAGACCACGAAGCTCTAGTCGATCATGACACTGCAAATGCTCTAGAAGCCGCAGCGAAAGAAAAGGGTTTGAATTACGTAAAGCTTGATAATGGACAAGTTGGAATTATCGGCAATGGTGCAGGCCTTGTGATGTCTACCCTCGATGTCGTCGCTTATGCGGGCGAAAAGTTCGGTGGCATGCGCCCTGCAAACTTCCTTGATATCGGAGGCGGTGCATCAGCTCAAGTAATGGCAGATGGCCTTTCAATTATCTTGGGTGATCCTGATGTGAAGAGCGTCTTCGTCAACGTCTTTGGTGGAATTACTGCATGTGATGCGGTTGCAAGCGGCATTGTGCAGGCGCTAGAACTCCTGGGCCCAAAGGCGACCAAACCAATCGTGGTGCGCCTCGATGGAAATAACGTGGTTGAAGGACGAGCAATCCTTAACGCTGCTAACCATCCATTGGTAGAGCAATCTGAAACTATGGATGGAGCAGCATCGCGCGCTGCAGAATTGGCGGCAAAGTAATGTCAATCTTTATCAATTCAACAAGCAAGGTCATTGTGCAAGGAATGACGGGATCTGAAGGAACAAAGCACACTCGTCGCATGTTGGCATCTGGCACAAAGGTTGTAGGTGGAGTTACCCCAGGTAAAGGTGGCCAAGTTGTTGATATCGATGGCACATCACTGCCAGTCTTCAACACAGTCGCCGAAGCTATGGCAGCAACTGGTGCAAACGTTTCAGTTGTATTCGTACCACCTAAGTTTGCTAAAGCTGCGGTTATTGATGCGATCGATGCTGCTATGCCGCTTGTAGTTGTCATCACTGAAGGTATTCCAGTACATGACTCCGCCTACTTCTATTCCTATTCACTTCAGAAGGGCAAGACGCAGATTATTGGACCTAACTGCCCAGGTTTGATTAGCCCTGAACAATCAAATGTTGGAATTATCCCAAGCGATATCACAAAGCGTGGACCAATTGGACTTGTTTCAAAATCAGGAACACTTACTTATCAGATGATGTACGAGCTACGCGATATCGGATTCTCAACAGCGGTTGGTATTGGTGGAGATCCAGTAATCGGTACAACACATATCGATTGCTTACGCGCTTTCCAGGATGATCCCGAAACAGAAGCTATTGTCATGATTGGTGAAATCGGTGGAGATGCTGAAGAGCGCGCCGCCGCCTTTATTGCAGAGTATGTTCGCAAGCCTGTCGTTGGTTATGTTGCAGGCTTTACTGCGCCAGAAGGAAAGACCATGGGACACGCAGGTGCAATTGTCTCTGGCTCATCTGGAACTGCGCAGGCTAAGAAAGATGCTCTCGAAGCAGCCGGCGTAAAGGTTGGTCAGACTCCAAGTGAAACAGCGCAATTAATGCGCGGTCTACTAGGCCGATAACACGACAATGCAACGTGTCCTCTCGGTCTCGTTGTCACATGTCATCCGCAGCGCTGCAACCTTGTTGTTGCCGTTCTCCTTTATTGCGCTGATTGCTTGGGCTACAGCTGGGAGTGCCAGCGGCAATACATCTGATCCCACTCGTGGCGCAGTATGGATTTGGCTTGGCACTCATCATCTTCCCTTCCAATTAGCGCTTCCACCCACCTCACTTCCTGGATATCTCACCTTTCTTCCTATTGGTGGATTAGTTCTTCCCTTCTTAGTAATTCGCGCAGCTTTTAATAGAGCAATCGATAGATTGCAGGGCGACTTCCATGACATCAATGGAGTGCGACTCATATTTTCTTCAATGTATGCAGTTCTTCTGACTGCTCTTGCCTTCGTGAGCGGTTCAACTGCAGTTACTCCGCAGTGGTATTTAGCGCCTATTTTTGGATTTCTTCTCTGCCTGCTTGCCACCATGAGCGCTGGATATCGCGTGAGCCCTTCTCGCTCCCTTCGTATCGCACTTCGCATTACAGCGATCTACATGGGCGTATCTCTTGTAGCTGCAACGCTTTTGCTTCTGACTAACTTCACGCAAGTTAAGACCATCACCATCTCTCTTCAACCTGGTTTCTTTGGTGGACTACTGCTGCTCTTTCTCAACGTGCTCTATCTCCCAAACGCGGCAGTTGCTATTGCCTCTTACTTCTCTGGAACGGGCCTGGCAGTTGGAGCAGGAACAATTGTTTCTCCATGGTGGTATCAATTAGGGCAAATACCAGCGCTTCCTCTTTTAGGAATTTTGCCAACTTCACGACATCCGCTTGCCTTATTGGGAGTTCTCTTCTTTATCGGACTTGGTGTTCTCTTAGCACGGTGGGCTCTTGCCCACGGATTACAGACGCTCATTCAGAGCTATCTCTTAACGCTCGCACTGGCAACGTTGCTGGCATATCTTGGCAGCGGTGCGCTATTGACTACCGAGATGGGTGCCATGGGAGTCTCTATCTGGAAGTTTGTGCTTTCGATTGCAATTGAAATTGGAGCAGGAGCGGCTGCAACAACATTCATAATGAATAAACGACTTTCGGTAAAGATTTAGTTCATGAAGCGCATCGTCATATTGGCATCCGGTAGCGGAACACTGGCACAGGCAATATTTGATGCAGTAACAAATGGGCAACTTGCCTGCGATATTGTCGCGGTGATCTCTGATCAAAAAGATGCACAGGTATTAGACCGCGCTCATCGCGCCAAAATCGAAACTTTTACAATTCCAATGCTGACCGATCGCAGTGAATGGGATCGCGAACTCGAGACCTTGATTGCAGCACTTCGCCCAGATCTGGTTGTCAGCGCAGGATTTATGCGCATCTTGTCTCATCGCATCACTGAAAAGTTTCGCATCATAAACAGCCATCCAGCACTGCTGCCGGCATTCCCAGGCGCTCATGCTGTTCGCGATGCCCTTACGGCCGGCGTAAGCGAGACAGGAACCACAATTCATTGGGTGGATGCGGGAATCGACACTGGACAAGTCATTGCGCAAGAGACGGTGGCGGTTCTTCCGGGTGATACCGAAGAGTCACTTCATGAACGCATTAAGATTAAGGAACGAGGTCTCATCGTCGCGACCATTGCTGCACTGCTTCCCACACTCGAGCAGAGCAATCGCTGAACAAGATTCTGGAGAAAAGGCAATGGCTAATCGCAAACCTATAAGACGTGCGTTAGTCAGCGTCTATGAAAAATCACGGCTACTTGAACTCGGTAGCGCACTGCAAGAAGCCGGCGTTGAAATTCTCTCAACAGGTTCAACAGCTAAAACCCTTGCAGCCGCGGGAATTGCGGTCATAGAGGTAAGTGAATACACAGGGTTTCCAGAGATTATGGGCGGACGTGTAAAGACTCTCCACCCACGTATTCATTCTGGAATTCTGGCAGATCAAAGTAACCCTGAACATCTTGCAGCAATCGCAGATCTTGATATTGCACCCTTTGATCTCGTTGTCATTAACCTCTATCCCTTTGCAGCAACCATTGCATCGGGTGCTGATTTTGCAGAATGCATCGAGCAGATTGATATTGGTGGCCCATCGATGCTACGAGGGGCTGCTAAGAACCACGGATCAGTTGCAGTTGTGTGCCACGAAAGCCAATATGACCAAGCTATTGCTGCCCTCAAGGCAGGAGGCTTTACTGATGAAGAGCGCAAGCGCTTAGCTCTCGATGTCTTTCGCACAACAGCTGAATACGATCTGACCATCGCTAGCTGGCTCGGTTCGACTATCAGTTATCAGATGCAAGATTTGGATTGGTTTGGACTCATCTACAAGCGAGAGAGCGCTCTGCGTTACGGAGAAAATCCTCACCAACAGGCCGCTATCTATCGAGGTGGGCCACCTGGAATTGTTAACGCGGTGCAGTCGCATGGCAAAGAGATGTCATTTAACAATTACATCGATGCCGATGCTGCTTGGCGGGCAGCTTTAGATCACTCTCAACCATGTGTTGCAATTATTAAGCATGCCAATCCGTGTGGTGTAGCAATCGGTAGCGATATTGCAGATGCCTATACCAAAGCGCATGCCTGCGATCCTGTCTCTGCCTTCGGTGGAGTGATTGCTGCAAATCGCACCGTAACAGTTGCAATGGCATCACAAGTTTCAGAAGTCTTTACAGAGGTAATCATCGCGCCCGAATATGAAAGCGGTGCGCTCGAAATCTTGATGAAGAAGCCGTCGATTCGCATCTTGACTTGCCCAGTAACACGAATTTCACCGCTTGAAATTCGCCCCGTATCTGGCGGCACACTCGTGCAAGAGACCGATTTGATAAGCGCTGCAGGAGATGACGCAAAGAACTGGAAGCAAGTAACAGGTGCTCCCGTCTCATCTGAAGTGCTTGCCGATCTACAGTTTGCTTGGCGCGCAGTCCGCGCAGTAAAGAGCAACGCCATACTGCTCGCAAGTAATGGCGCAGCAGTTGGTATTGGGATGGGCCAAGTCAATCGAGTTGACTCTGCAAAACTTGCTGTTGATCGTGCTGGTGATCGAGTGCGCAATAGCGTTGCCGCATCAGATGCTTTCTTCCCTTTTGCAGATGGGCTAGAAATACTCACAACAGCTGGGGTCATAGCAATAGTGCAACCAGGTGGAAGCGTGCGCGATGAAGAGGTGATTGCGGCAGCAGAGCGAGCAGGCGTGGCAATGTTCTTCACCAACACCCGACATTTCTCTCACGCATAAAACACGCAATAGGATGGCCTTATGAGCAGCGCACAATTACTTGATGGCAAGTCTCTCGCTGCTTCCATCAAAGCAAACCTTGCCCAACGTACAGCTGCGCTCGAAGCAAAAGGTATTACTCCTGGGCTTGGCACAATTCTTGTCGGAGATGACCCGGGGTCACACTCGTATGTCAGCGGCAAACATCGTGATTGCCAAGAGGTCGGAATTAACTCTATCCGCATAGATTTACCAGCGACCGCTACACAATCTGATGTTCTTGCAGCCGTTCGCGACCTCAATGCAGCCAAAGAGTGCACCGGTTACATCGTTCAACTTCCGCTTCCTGGCGCAATAAATACTCAGATAATTTTGGAAGCAATTGATCCTGATAAAGATGCCGATGGTTTACACCCAATGAATTTGGGAAGATTGGTTGCAGGATATGCCGCACCACTTCCTTGTACACCGCGCGGAATTGTTGAACTTATTAACCACTACAAAATTCCACTCGCCGGAGCGGAGGTTGTTGTTATTGGTCGTGGACTCACAGTTGGCCGCCCGCTCGGTTTGCTACTCACACGCAAAGCCGAAAATGCAACTGTGACTTTGACGCATACCGGAACAAGAGATTTGGCTTTTCATACCAAGCGCGCCGATATCGTTGTTGCAGCTATCGGACAAGCGCACTTTCTCAAAGGAGATATGGTCAAACCTGGCGCTACAGTTCTTGATGTTGGAATCTCTCGTACCTCTGCCGGACTTGTTGGCGATCTGGATCCATCTGTCATGAACGTCGCAGCTTTTGTTGCGCCAATGCCTGGGGGAGTCGGACCAATGACTCGCGCCATGCTGTTAACGAATGTGGTCGATGCATGCGAGCGATAACTTCTCTTCAACTTCGCGTGGCATATTTCATTATTGCGCTCGGTGTTATTGCAGGTATCGCCGGATTTGTTCGCTCAGGCGCCCTTGCAATCTCGGCCGGAACAGCTGTGATTGCCCTCGCACAATGGAATGAACGTAAGTTTGAGCGTTACCTCCCACTCGCGATTGCGCTTGTGCTCTTTGGGCTGGCTATCGCCCTTCCGAAGGGGTTGTAGAGTTCGCTCGATATCAAGATAACCCGATATCAAAGTATTGGGACAACTCGCTCAAAGGGATCATCATGGCAAAGAAAGTCACCGTTGTAGGTGCAGGTTTCTACGGTTCAACTACAGCTCTCCGGCTCGCTGAGTACAACATCTTCGACGAAGTTGTTCTCACAGATATTCTTGAAGGAAAGCCCGAAGGTTTGGCCCTCGATATGAATCAATCTCGTTCAATTGAAGGTTTTGAAACAAAGATTACTGGCGCAACCACAACTCCTGAGGGTGCCGGCTACGAAAAGACTGCCAACTCCGATGTTGTAGTCATTACTGCAGGTCTTCCACGTAAGCCAGGAATGAGCCGCATGGATCTCATTGGAGTTAACGCCGGAATCGTCCGAGGCGTTGCTGAAAATATTGCAAAGCATTCACCAAATGCAGTCATCATCGTGGTTTCAAATCCACTTGATGAGATGACAGCCCTTGCTCAGATTGCGACCAACTTTCCAAAGAATCGCGTGATGGGTCAGGCAGGAATGCTCGATACCGCGCGCTTTACCAACTTTGTTGCTGAAAAGTTGAGCGTTCCTGTCGGCACAGTAAAGACACTCACCCTTGGTTCACACGGTGACACCATGGTGCCAGTTCCTAGTCGCTGCACCGTTAATGGAGTTCCACTTTCAGATAAATTGTCACAAGCTGAAATCGACGAACTAGTAGATCGCACCCGTAATGGTGGCGCTGAAGTTGTGGCGCTGCTCAAGACAGGTTCTGCTTACTACGCGCCATCTGCAGCAGCAGCTCGCATGGCAAAGGCCGTCATTGAAGATTCAGGCGAAATCATGCCGGTCTGCGCATGGGTTGATGGCGAATACGGAATTTCTGGCGTCTATCTAGGAGTAGAAGCAGAGCTCGGCAAGTCAGGTATTCGCAAAGTTGTTGAAAGCAAGCTCACTGATTCTGAAGTTGCTTCTCTCAAAGAAGCAGCAGAGGCAGTGCGTGCAAAACAAGCTGATGTAAAGGATATGTAATATGTCAAAGATCAAAGTACAAGGCACTGTCGTTGAATTAGATGGCGATGAGATGACTCGCATCATGTGGCAGTTCATCAAAGATAAGTTGATCTTGCCTTACCTCGATGTCAATCTTGAGTATTACGACCTTGGCATGGAACATCGCGATGCCACCGATGATCAAGTCACCATTGATTCAGCGCGGGCAATCCAGAAGCATGGCGTTGGAATTAAGTGCGCAACTATTACCCCTGATGAGGCGCGTGTAGCTGAGTTTGGTCTTAAGAAGATGTGGAAATCTCCTAATGGAACTATCCGCAATATCTTGGGCGGAGTTATATTCCGCGAACCAATCATCATCAGCAATGTGCCACGTTTAGTTCCACATTGGACCAAGCCAATCGTTATTGGCCGCCATGCCTTTGGCGATCAGTACCGCGCAACAGATCTCAAGATTCCAGGTCCAGGAAAACTCACACTCAGCTATGTTCCTGAAGGAGGCGGCGAACCGCTCAACCTTGAAGTCTTCAACTTTGAATCATCGGGCGTCGCCATGGCGATGTATAACGTCGACGATTCAATCCGCGACTTTGCTCGTGCATCCCTTAACTACGGATTACTTCGCAAGTTCCCTGTTTACCTCTCAACTAAGAACACAATCCTCAAGGCTTATGACGGTCGCTTTAAAGATATTTTTGAAGAGATTTATCAAGCTGAATTCAAGGCGCAATTTGATGCAGCTGGTATCTGGTACGAGCACCGTCTCATCGATGACATGGTCGCCATGTCACTTCGTATGGAAGGCGGTTACGTCTGGGCTTGTAAGAACTACGACGGTGATGTGCAATCAGATACCGTCGCACAGGGTTATGGCTCACTTGGTCTGATGACATCAGTCTTGATGACTCCAGATGGAAAGGTTTGCGAATCAGAAGCGGCGCACGGAACAGTCACACGTCACTACCGTGATCACCAAGCTGGAAAAGAGACTTCAACAAACCCAATCGCCTCAATCTTTGCCTGGACTCAAGGGCTTGCCCATCGCGCCAAGCTTGATAACAACGCAGAGCTAGCAAAGTTCGCAAAGACCCTAGAACAGGTATGTATTCAGACTGTTGAAGAAGGAAAGATGACAAAAGATCTTGCGCTTCTGATCTCTCGTGATGCTCCTTACCAAACAACGCAAGAATTCTTGGCTTCAATTGATGAGAATCTTAAGAAAGCAATGGCTTAGGTAGAAATGAAGCAGGACGCGGGTGTTTTAGCGCTCGTTGGTTCTGGTGAATATTCACCGCAGATGCAGGAGTTTGAAAGTGAACTTCTGCATCGCGCTATTTCTCGGGGAAAGAAGAATCGCTTTATCCAAATCCCTACTGCTTCATCACATGAAGGAAGCGCTAGCCGCGAAAAGTGGCAGCGCTTGGGGCGAGAACAAGCAGAGCGAATCGGGAGTGAATGGGTCTACTTACCTATTCACGAAAGAGAAGATGCTTTTAACGCAGAGTTTGTTGAAGAAATGAGCGCTGCTGGCCTAATCTATTTCTCTGGAGGAGATCCCCATCGCATTGCAGATGTCTTCGTTGGCTCTCCGGTGTGGGAAGCGATTGTGAACCAATGGCAGAGCGGTTCGTCTCTGGCTGGTTGTTCAGCAGGAGCGATGGCATTTGGCGGAACAATCATGGGAATTCGCAGGTCGCATCACAGTCCAGGTTTAGGAATTGTCCCTGGAATAGAAGTGATTCCACATTACGACAAGATGTTGGGTTGGCTTCCTGAACGTGTAACAGCTTTTGTGCTCCGCCCGGATGCCGAGACTACGCTTATTGGGATTGATGAAAACACAGCACTTGTTTGCACAGATAAATGGCAGAGCTACGGCCGCGGCAAGATTCATACCTTGCGCGGCGAACTCAAGATAAGTTCGGAGCCATTTTCTATTCACTAGCGCTCATGTAGTATTCACGAAAAATCCATGGGGGAGTATTCGTGAAATCGCTACAAGATAATGGTCTAGAAATCTGGTTTCTTACCGGAAGTCAATCACTCTATGGCGAAGAAACTTTGGCGCAAGTTGCACAGCAGTCACAAGAAGTTGTTGCAACACTTAACGCCGCAACAAATATTCCAATCAAAGCCACATGGAAGCCGGTTCTGACAACCCCAGAAAGCATTAAGGCCATCTGTTTAGAGGCCTCATCAAATCCTAAGTGCGTAGGTGTGATTGTCTGGATGCATACCTTCTCGCCAGCGAAGATGTGGATTGCCGGCCTGAGCGCACTACAAGTTCCGATTTTGCATCTTCACACCCAAGCTAACTCTGCTCTGCCTTGGGAAACCATTGATATGGATTTCATGAATCTCAACCAGGCAGCCCACGGTGACCGCGAACATGGACATATCCAGGCACGATTGCATCTACCGCGCAAAATTGTGGCGGGCCACGTGAGCGATGCAACGGTCTCGACACGAATTTCACATTGGATGCGCGCTGCTATTGGCTGGTACACCGCTCAAAACCTCAAAGTGGCGCGCTTTGGCGACAATATGCGCTTTGTTGCAGTCACCGATGGGGATAAGACAAGTGCACAGATAGCGCTAGGTATGTCGATCGAGGCTTACGGTGTTAATACTTTGGTAGATCTGGTTGCAGCCGTAGAACCAAGCGCAGTCGATGCTTTAATCACTGAATATGAAAAGTTATTTGATATCGCACCTGAAATTGCGAAGGGTGGGCCACGTCATGACTCTCTTCGTTATCAAGCAACGATTGAAATCGCGTTAGAGCGTTTTCTAGAAGCCGGTAACTTCGGGGCATTTACAACTAACTTTGAAGATTTAGGTGCACTCAAGCAGCTTCCCGGACTTGCTGTTCAACGTTTGATGTCGAAGGGATACGGCTTCGGCGGTGAGGGAGATTGGAAAACCTCTGCGCTATTGCGCATCATCAAGGCAATGACCGAAGGTCTGCCCGGCGGTACCTCGTTTATGGAGGATTACACCTATCACTTTGGACCAGGTGAACCGAAGGTTCTGGGTGCACACATGCTCGAGGTCTGCCCGACAATTTCTGCACAACGTCCACGGTGTGAAATCCATCCACTTGGTATCGGTGGCAAAGATGATCCAGTCCGACTGGTATTTAACGCAAAGCCTGCACAAGGCCGCGTAGTTGGTCTCATGGATCTTGGCGATCGCTTCCGAATTGTCTCTAACGATATTGAGGTCGTTAGCCCAGATAAGGATTTGAAATCTCTGCCGGTGGCATGCGCGGTCTGGAAGCCGGCGCCAACCCTTGCCACTTCAGCCGAGGCTTGGATCTACGCCGGTGGCTCTCACCACACGGTCCTGAGCACCGCCCTAGACCCTGAGGCGCTCGCCGACTTTGCCCAGATAGCCCAGGTCGAGCACCTGCGTATCTCGGCAGCCACCAGTATTGATGAATTCCAGAAGGAAATTAGATGGAATGGAGCTTTCTTTAAGCTCTCCAGCCTGACCTAAATCGAGGCGCTTCACGCCTGGCGCGTAACCAAATCGTTATCACCCAAAGGGTGAAATACGTTGACTACCCGCGTGTGGCACAGAAAGATGTCGGAGTGTAAAACCTAATCTTTGCGGCCATGCCGTAAATCTTCAGGGAGTACGCAACCTAAGTGAGGAAAGTCCTCAAATTTAAGAAAGGCGCTACATGCTAAAGAAGTCCAAAGTCGCGGCTGTCTTTGCTGCAATTGCGCTAGCTGTTTCATCAGCTCCAGCATCAAATGCTGCAACTGATAAGCAACTAGAAATCTTTACCTGGTGGGCATCAGGCGGAGAAGCTGCAGGTCTTGCAGGAATGACAGCAGAGTTCGAAAGACTCAACCCAAATACACCATTCATTAACGCTTCAGTTGCAGGTGCAGCTGGTGTTAACGCTAAGGGTGTTCTTGTATCACGTATGCAAGCTGGCAATCCACCTGACACATTCCAGG
>JACCDU011037589.1_pt1 | contig 23323 bp, 27 predicted proteins | sample 7446081 | NCBI WGS metagenome assembly JACCDU01 (sample SAMN15323447, study PRJNA562643) | freshwater metagenome | isolation source: river surface water | place: USA:Blue River Watershed | collected 2017-08-17
GATTTATTATTATACAATTTTCATCATATAATAACATGTATTTCTATTTTATCATTAGATAAAATGAAAAGTGATTTATTATTATACAATTTTCATCATATAATAACATGTATCTCTAAATAATTATTTATTAAAGTTTCTATAATTATTAAATATAATATAGCCTCAAAAATAAATTAGTAAATGAGAAGTTGATAAATTCATATTAGATTTTAATCCAAATAATGAATTTTTAGTAATATATATATATTACTATTATAAATATATGGAAATAATTTTTTATATATATTTTATATAGTTAAAGATTAGCAATTTAACAATTAATTAAACAATTTTTTTTAATATTTAATATTAATTTTTTTTGTAATGTTTTCAATTTCATCAAATGGATCTATTTCAGTATTTACAGGGGATGTCTTTTTTGATGTTGTACCAATTGATTTTTTATAAAGACAATTATCACAATTATCACACATTTTAGGAGCAGTTTGACCAAAATAATTTAAAATATATCTACGTCTACAATTTGTTGTTTTATAAAAATCACATATTTTATATAAATTATTTATTCGTGTATTTAATAATTTAGGATTTGTAATTTCTTTTTGTAACATGGATTTAGTTCTCATAAAATTAGCCATATCAAAATATAATATTGTTTCACATGGTAAACCATCTCTACCACCTCTACCAATTTGTTGATAGTATTCTTCAATAGAAGAAGGACACCCAAAAATAATAACACATCTAACAACTTGATCAATTCCCATACCAAAAGCAATAGTGGAAATAATAACTTTAATATCACCCTCATTAAAATCAGTTTGTACTTTATCTCTAATTTTTTTACTTAAACCAGCATGATAATGTGATGAACAATTTTTAATATTATTATTAATTTCTCTAGATAATTCTTCTGTATCTGCTCTACTATTAACATAAATAATAATTTTATCATTTTGATATTTATTAATATAATCTCTAACAATTAGCCATTTATCAACATTACTCATTATATTTACACCATCTTTATTTTTCATAGGATATCCTTTTTTATTATATTTTTGTTCTTTGTCCATTTCTTTACATTTTATTAATAAATTAGGTCTGTCAAAGCTAGCACTAACAATAACAGGATTATTTAATTTTAATAATTGATGTATTTCATTAATTACTTGTGTTTTAGCTGTTGCAGTTAATGCTAAAATAGGTATTTGTGGAAATTCTTCACGAATATATTTAAGTTTTAGATAATTTGGTCTAAAATCATGTCCCCAACTACTAATACAATGACTTTCATCAACAGCAATAAAACCTAACATATTTTTTTCAGATAATGCTCTTGCTAAATCTAATCCATCACCTTCAACCAAATATTCAGGACTCATATATACTATTTTAATATCACCATCAATAATTTTAAAAATTTCATCTTGTTTATTAATATTATTACAATGTAATGTTGCAACAGTAATTCCAACTTTTTCTAAATTATCTTTTTGGTCTTCCATTAAAGATATTAGTGGAGAAATAACAAACATTGTTTTTTTTGTTAATAATGGTGGTAATATATATGTCATTGATTTACCATATCCAGTTGGTAATAAACCAATTACATCATTACCTTTTAAAAAAGAGTTAATAACTTCAATTTGTTTATCTTTTAATTCAGTAAATTTAAAATATTTTTTTAAAATTTTTGTTGCTTTATCTGTCCATAGCATAATTTAAATGTCAATATTTTATTGATATTTAAATTCAGTTTTTTATGAGCGTGTTTTAAATATTGATAAAACATCTCTAGATGCTTCTATACCACCAATTACTGCACCATATGATTTACTACTTCTAATTAAAAATAAATTAACTATTGATGCAATTAATAATATCACTACTATACCAAGTATAATTAGTGCAATATTTGATGGTTTAATAAAAGAAATAATATGATTTTGTGGTGCATTTTCTTCATAATATATAGTTGTATTGCCAACTAATGGTTTGTTTTTTGTATTTACTACTATTTGAGGTATTACATATTTTTTATCTTTTGCTTCATATTCACTTAAATATGTACAATCTGGTTCTGGTGCATTAATACTACAATCATCTAATGGAGTATTATTTGAATAATGTTTAAAAGTAACTTGTGCATTACTTGCTTGTAAATAATTTTTCTTTTCAAGATACATATATAAATAACTAAACCCTACACAAATACAACATAAAATAATTAATAAAAATCCATATTTTATTGTACTATATAACTGTAACCCTGAACTTAAATCATCCATTATTATATTAAATTATAAAAAATTTAAATATTTATAAATTAATCACTATCTGAATCATCATCTGAATCATCATCAACTATATTTTTTTTTGATGTTTGTTTTTTCTTTGGTAAGTCATCATCGCTATCGTCACTATCACTACTATCATCACTATCGCTAACATTTTCTAATATTTTTGATGAAATAGTATTTTTATTTGTAGAATTTGTAGTTTTTTGTTCAATTACATTGTCAACTTTAGGTTGACAATTTTCAATCATTTTATACATTAATGTAACAAACTCATTTTTTTCTATTTCTAATTTATCACGTTTATTATTTAGTTCTTCAATCTCTTTTGATAATGTATACCATCTTTCCTTTAATTTTAGAAATTCTGGATTTGTAATTGCTGATACTTTATTTTTTTCATATTCTTGATTTTGTCGTTGGGTATATTCTTCAAAATCTATATCGCTATCAGATTCATCTTTTTTAGTTGTCTTTGATTTACTTTTAGTTTTTTCTGTATCATTATTTTTAGTTTTACTTTTACTATTTTTTTTTGTTGATTCTAATTCTGTATGTTCTTCTTCTATTACATCTAATTGTGCTTTAACTTCTTTACTTTTACCTTTAGTTTTACTTTTAGTTTCTTTTTTACTAGGGCCTTCTGGTTGTTCTTCTACTTTTTCAGTTTCAGTAGGTTTTGTTTTTCCTTTAGGTTTTGTGTCTTTTAATTCAGTTATTTTTTTCTCAGTATTTTTACTTTTTCCTTTTGGTTTAGTATCCTTAACTAGTGTTTCATCAACTTTAGAACTTTTTGTCATAATATTAAAAGTAAGCTTTCAATTAAATTATAAATCAATTTTTTTCGGTATTAAATTTCTTAAATATATAGTTTAATATTAAAAACAGTACTAATTTAATTAAAATAATAGTATAATAGTTTAATTTTTTTTGTAATAAATATACATTAAATTCATAAATATTAACTAAAAAAAATAATAATGAAAATATAAATAAATTTTGATAATTATATTGTTGTTTTTTTAATTTTATTTTTTTATTTTTTTTTAAAGGCACGTATTGTGATTTTTTCTCTATTATAGGTGTATTTAATTCAGTATAAAGTCTATTACGTAAAATATTATACGATTTTTCATCATCTAATTCAGTTTTTTTTTTCCTAAGTGTATTAATAGGAGTACTCAGTTCTTTTTCATCAAAATTAAACTCATCCATTATATATTCACTTAGATTAAATATTTTATACGAGCTTTTTCTAAAATTCTATATTTATTTTTAATTTTATCTCTTCCATACTCATCTTTTTCATCAATCAACCATTCTTTTAAAGGTTCATATGGTGATTGAAAGTAATCAGATAATTTAATTATTGTATTTACCTCATTTAATGTAATATTACCTCTATATTCATCACTAATCATTGTAAAAATTATACATTTATAAATTGGTTTATTTAATAGTTTTCCACAAATATAATTATTTACACCTTCTAATTTTTCATACCAAATATTAATATTATGTTTTAAAAATGGTGTTTCAAATTTTAAAAATTTATCATCAAAAAATTCTTTAGCATAATCTTCCAAGTTACCTACAATATTAACTTGAGACCATTCACCATCATAAATAACTACAGAAGTATTAACTCTTTTTTCTAATATTTCTTTAATATCTATTTTATTCATATTAACAAAAATGTTTTTTTCATTATTAATAGGTAAATATGTTTTAAAAAGTATAGCATTTCCATAAACAGTTTCACCATTTGTAATTAATAATGTTGCTAAATCATTTTTATTTTTTACATCTTTTTTAACATTATTTATATATACCATTTCATAAATATATTCTTGAAATTCTGCAATAATTTGTGTTTCAATCATCGCATCTGAGTTTTCATTATATGTATTAACATCTAATGATTCTACTACATTATTAAGAAAATCTTCAGGTTTAGTAGTAGTAGTTGAATATATATTTAAATTTAAAATATTATCAATATAGTTTAAATCTGTCCAAATTAAAGATTCTAAACTATTTAAATCTATTTTAATATAATCAAATGTGTCTTTATTTTCAAAATTTAATTGTTGATCATTGATAGCAATACTATTTTTAAAGTTTTTAATAATTTCTTCTTCCATATATTTATTATATATTTATCTTTTTATATTTAATTATAATGTTCGTTTTTATATTTAATATTTAATTATAATGTATTATTATCCATATTATCTACAATTTATGAATTTATTATCATTTACACATTATAATCATATTGATGAAAATGATAATAATATTTCTGATAAACCAATTAAGTTATGGTCTATTAGTCGATGAAGTTATCCTAAATATAAAGGTACTAAAACTTTTACAGCAACATATAATCATTACACCAAAAATTATGAATTTAATGAAACTAGATATAAATCATATAATGATGTTATAAATGCTGCATTAAAAATATAAATAATATTTACATCCTTAAAGATTTAACACTTTTAAGTATTATAAAGATATGTTACAAATAAAATGTATGAGCACAAAAGAATTAATAAAAGATTTTTATGAAAAATTATGGACGTTAGGAAATCACCAAGAATACGGAATGTTTTAGGAAACATATGAAGATAGATTTAACGAACTATTATCAGATTCAATCAAAATATTAGAAATTCAAATATCTTTGGAAAAAAAGAGTAGAAATAATGTGTTGGCAATTTTGGATAGTAGGAAATATGTCAGGACAAAAGTAAAAAGTAAATAATGAAATAACACCAGTGTTAAAAAAAATATAATAATTATTTCAAATATACACTAGTATTAATATTATTTTATTTAAAAAAATATTAATATTACTATTAATGTTTGAGTTTTTATATAGAAAAAATCTGAATGAAATAATAATTACTAAAGAAGACATAATAAATAAAAATTTATGTTTAGAAAGATTTCTTGATTCACTTAAAGACTATTATTTTAATGGTTTTTCAATGCCTTATATTATAAAAGATAATAAACGTTATGTTGTGTGGTGTAAAAATACTAGAAATATATTAGTTGTTGATATTGATGATTTCATGTATATACTTCATAAATTTACAAATTGTTTATTTATTTTTAAGTTTACTGAAAATAAAATAAATATAAATTTTGTATATAGTGAAAATAATATAATTAAATAAATTTCTTAGTTTTTATTTATATTGCTAAATAATCATATACACTACTAATTTTTTCAGCATGTTTAACCTTCACTGCTGTATTACTAAAATATTTATTAATATTATTTTCATATGGTAAAAAAGTATCCTTATCAACATAATATAAAAATCTTTTTTTTTTAAGTTTATTTAAACTATTTTCTTTAATTTCTTTTAAAGAAATAGTAGGTGTATCATTTTCAGTAGTAATTATTTTTGCAATCTCATCATCTTTAAAATCAAATGAATCAATTAATGCTAATTCTTTTTCACTATATGCAACGATTGGTGTATTTTGTGGATAAATTTTAGAATCAACATTATAAGGATCTCTTAAACAAATCCATAAACCATTATTATTTTTAATATTAGTAGTAGTTTTTAATATATTAATAATTTCATTTAAAGTTTTACTAATATATTTAATTTTCAAATATGAATTAATTATATTTTCTTTTTTTTTTTTAATATTTTCAAAATTAATATATTCTAATGGATATAAACCATTAATAATATGTTGTTTATTCATTTCTAAATTATTTTCTATTGTCATTTTAACATCTTCATTTATATCAGAATTTATAATAAAATTATTAGAAGTATTTAAATTTATTTTTTTTGAAATATTTTTATAATGATAGTTTAATCCAATTAAAATATTTTTTTTACTTTTAGATGATTCAGCTATTATTTTTTCAATAAATTGTGTTTCCCAAAATTGTGTAATTTGTTTGTCAATTTCTTTATATTTATCATTTTTTGTATTTTTTAATTTTTCATATTTTAAATATAATTTATCAAGTCTTTCATCAGAAATTACAGTATTATTAATTTTATCTAAATCTATAATATTAAATTCTAATTTAAAATCTTCTAAAAATGTTTTTTTATCCTTACTATTTAAATTGACAATATGACAAATATAATTAAAATTTTCCATATTTTTTTTTATTATTATTATATATAAATAAAATGTCTAAGATATTATCACACCAAAACTCATTATATAATTTAGACAATAATTTCCCTACCAATACTAAATTAATTAAAGTTACTAAAAACTCTAAACCTATACTAATACCTTCGCCTACTTACACATTATCTAATGATAGTTTTGATAAACTTTTTTGTTTTGATTTACAAATTACTACTAAAAATAATAAATATAAATCTTTTTCATGTTATAATACTAAAGAATATGCTAATTTAATTAAAACTTCCCATAAAATTGAATTTGATAATTTAGATAAATATGAAATTAATGTTATACATGGAGATACTTCATTTAAACTTAAAGGTTCTATTAATAATGATATGTCTAGTTTCGTTGATAAAAATGATAATTTATTTATTGAGTTTAGTCAAGATGCAGTAGGTCATACTGATTGTACATGTTATTTCTTAAAGAAAAATATAAATTTTTTATGTATTTCACCTCCAAATTAAAAAAAATATATAAGATATTATATTAATATAATGACTGAAGTTTATAACATTAATAGTCAAAGTAAATATACATATAAATTAGTTGAACCTGAAAATCAAATGTTTGTTTTTGAAATTCTTTTAAAAAAATTTAATCAAAAAAATAAATTTATTCGTAAAACTAAAAAACATAAAAGAGGTAATATAATATCAAGTGGCGATAATATATTATTTAGTAATATAAAAGAATTTAAATTAACTGCCATTGATGTTAACAATCCTACAGTAGAAATTATCGTTAATATTAATTTAGATCATAATAAAAAATCATATATTTTTAATAATTCTCATATTTCTCTTGAAATTTTCTCAAATACTAATTTTCTCGAATGTAATTATAATATTATAAATTAAAATATATTAGTTTAAAAATAAATTAATATATTTTTATATTTAATGGCTGATATTAACGAAGCTTTTAATTGTTTTAATTCCAATGATAAAAATTATCAAAATGTTGATTATTTTTTTACACAAAGAAATATGAAGGAAAACCATGAATATTTAGATAAAAATATGAATAGGAAAAATAAAAAGGTTTCTATTGTTTATAATTTTTTAGCAATTAATATTCCTATTAATAATGAAAAAAATGAGTTTATTATTGAAATTGAAATTTTTGGTGATTCTGGATATCATTATAAAGGAGTACTCAACTCTTTTAATAGTATTGTTCCTAGTATTATGATTCCACTTAAAGGTGATAAAAAAGTCTTTATACATGCTGAATGTAAAGAAACAAATATTGAATCACCTATTAATAAACATTATATGTGTTTTATTGATGTTCCTAAACGATTTCAATCAATTGATGAAAATTTAATTATTCATGATGACAATGATACAAATACCGCTAGTGATAAGGTTGTTTAAATCTTTATATTTTTATTTTTTTCTAATAATTTCTCAAACATTTTTATATAATATTCTGTTACATCATTTAATACATCTAATAATTTACCTCCTTCTTTTAATTCATAATGAATTAATACTTTTTCTTCTAATGGATGTGGTATGTTATAACCTGCAAATTTAATATCTTTATGTTTTTTCATACCATGTGATATTAAATTTCCCATTGTATCATCCTCGTTCATTATTAAAATTTCTCCTTTTAATTTTTTATTATCTATTGTATTTGTTATTGGTTTAAATATATTTTTTAATTTATCAACCAAGTTTATTAATGCTACATGTATTATTCTCTTCTCATTTATTAATCCTCTTGATTCTACTATAAAATCATAGTTTGTTTCACTTAACTCTTTATAATAACATACTGATACAACTGAATATATCGCATTTTGTTTTTCTATTCCTACACTTGTAATTACAGAAAATGTTATTGTTTGATTTGGTTGTAGTTTTACCAATTGTATTGGAATTTTATATGGTGAGTCTATTTTTTTTTCTGCATAGTAAAATTTCGCATGATCTGTTGTTACTGACATCACGTCTTTTTCAGTTGATGTATAATCTACAAACATTGTTAACTGTTTTAGTGTTGATGAATTTAAATTTAATATTTCTGGATTTAAATCTATATCATCATTTATATTTTCTTCTTCATATATTGTTTCTTCTATTAATGATTTCTTCTTTGGTACATAGATTTCTAGATTATTTTCTATTCCTAACACAGGTATATTATTTATTCTTAATTTTAAATAATTATTATTAAATATTGTTGTATTTTTTTTAAAATTAAATTCTGTAAATGCATAATTTGGTATATATGTTAATATTGCCCTTCTTATTGTATTTATTATAACATAATCTATATCTTTACCACTAATATTTATTGTCATACATGTATTACCATAGTTTGGATCGTAGTTTTTTAAATTATACTCTATATCTTGTATTTTGTTCATTATATTATAATATTTATTATTATTTTTTTTTTAATTCAATTTTTTTTATAAAATAATCTTAATAAAAATACAAACACTTGTAAACCAAGTTTTTATATATTAGTTTAATATTTATAAATTATATATACATTATTAATGATTATATTATTTCATTCAGAAGAATGCAAATTTTGTGTTAAACTACTTGAATATATTAATAATAATAACTTAAATGATTTTTTTAAATTTATTAATATTGACACATTAGAAGTTATACCTGAACATATTACTATTGTTCCTACTGTTATCGATTCTAGCATTGAAGCTCCTTTAGAAGGTAAAAAAGCATTTGAATATGTTGTTAATCATAAATATTTTAATCATCCTACTAATAATGTTGATTTCTGGATTAAAACACCGCTTCCTAAACCAACAATAGAAGAAGATAAACGTGCATTAGATAAAACTGTTATTACATTTTATACTAATTTAGATGATGCTAATAAAAATGCTATAGTAAAACCACAATTAGATAATAATATTAAAAAACAAGTAAAACAAGTTTATTATAAATCAGTTACTAAACCTACCATTTCACCAATTGTAAAAAAGCCAATTATTGCTAAAAATAATATAGTTAATTCTAACAATAAAACAGATTCTAATGATAAATCTGATTCTAATGATAAAACAGATTCTAATGATAAACCAGAATCTAATGATAAATCTGATTCTAATGATAATATAAAAACAAATAATCAAACACTTATTAATAATAATTTAAAAAAAAATATGGCTCTTATGAGATTAAGAAGATAAATATTAAATATCAAATTCTAATTTTTTAGTAATTTCAATATAGTCTTGCCTACTAAATTGATTTATATTTTTAATTAATATTTTTTCATAAATATTAGAATAACCTTTAATTTCTTGTTCTTGTTCAAATGTATATTTCCATTTGTAACAATGAATTATAGATTCATCATTTTCTTTTAACACTAAATATAAAGACCATAAATGATAATCAGATACAGAATCATCTAATTGTTCTTCAACATATATTAAATCATTAATATTATAAGTTTTAATAATTTTTTTTGCATATTTTGTAAGCATATATAATAAAATAATGATTAATTATTTAAACTTTCAAATTTTTTTATTCTAATATAATTTCACAATATTTATCATATGATTCAATATTTTTTATAGTATGTGTTTTATTATCAAGCATCCAAATTTGATTACTTAATTTTTCTATCATTTCTGGTTCATGTGTTATTAAAAGTATACCTCCTTTAAATGTTTCTAAACTTTCTATTAATGTTTCAACCGTTTCTATATCTAAATGATTAGTTGGTTCATCAAGAAGTAATATTTGTGGTCTTTCAAATATTAATTTAACAAATGAAACTCTTGCTTTTTGTCCTCCAGATAATTCACCAATTAATTTATTGTGGGCTTGAGGTTCTAATTTTATTTTTCCTAAATAGGATCTAACAAGTTCATGTTTTAATATATTTTTACCAATTATATCATTACTTGGTACATAATCAAGTAAAAAATCAATAGGTGTTTTATCAAAAGGTAATTGTTGATCAAAATGCTGATTATAATAACCTACTTTAATTCCATTTAATATATTAATTTCTCCATTATTTGGCTTAATTTCACCTTTAATTAGTTTTATTAATGTTGATTTTCCACAACCATTTAAACCTACTAATGTAATTCTTGAATCCATACTTATACCTACAGATATATTGTCTAATATTTTTTGTTTACCATCATAAGAAAAAGATACATTATCTAATTTTATTACATTTGTACTATATTTTCTAGTTTCAAAAAATTCAATCTTTACATCATAATCTTTTTCTGGTCTTATTACTTGATTCTTTTTTATAAATTCACTTAATTTATCACCTGTTAACCCTTTTTTTTTTTGTTCTTTTAATTTTTTATCAAATTTTTCATATTCTTTTTTCATTTCTATTAATTTTTTATTAAATGCACTTTTAAATTTATTATAATTACCCCTATAACTTATTAATTTTTTATTTTCTATATTTAAAATATAAGTACATACATTATTTATAAAACCTATATTATGTGATACAATTAATGCTATCTTCTTCCATGACTGTAAATAATCAGCTAACCAAATTATTGCTTCTAAATCTAAATGATTTGTTGGTTCATCTAATAATAATAAATCTGGTTCTAAATATAATGATCTTGCTAATGATAATCTCATTTGCCAACCACCACTAAAAAGATTACTTGGTGTTTCTAACATTTCTTGTGTAAATCCTAATCCTATTAATATTTTATTTATTAATGCTTCTTCTTTATCCGGATTAAAACTGTCCAAACATGTTTGAGCTTCTACTAATTCATTATATTCTTCTTCATTATAAGTTTCAGAAACATTAAATTTTTCTTGTAACATATTTACACGATCTTGATAATGTTTTAATTTTATATTTGAATCAAAAATAAATTGTAATGGTGTTCTTTCATCAAGTATTAATTCTTGTTCTACATATAATATTTTCAATTTATCATCATTACATAATGATTTAAATTGTTTTAATAATGTTGTTTTTCCATAACCATTTTTCCCAATTAAACAATAACGTTGTCCATAATTTATTGTTAATGAAGCTTCTTCAAATAAGGTTTTATTATTAACACCTAAATTAAAATTATTTATTGATAATGTATTCACATTATATGTAAAATTTTCGTATATAAAATTATATGGATTCATTAATCTTCAATATAATTTTATAATTGATTGGTTTTTCAATTTTTTATAAAATAATTTTTATAGTACTATTTATAGTCATGTATGTGGTACTGTTATTTGTGGTAAATCTGATTGTAATATTTCTGGATATAATTTATTAATATATATTGCTATTAATTTTGTATGAACTACATCACACTTATCTGATATTTTTTTAAAGTTTTTAAGTTCGGTATAATCATTAACACCATTATTAACTATCCAATTAAACATTAATTTACGTTGTCTTAATAATGCACATACCTGTTCAACATCTATTGATTTCAAATAATTATATACATCTTTAATTCCAAACATTACTTTTGTTTGTTCTGTTGCATTTTTACTTCTTAATTGAAAATATAATCCTCTTAGAGCAAATAATATATCCTTATATTCTTTTGGTAAAATTTGATAAAGTGCTGAATTTAAATGTTCATTTGTTTTTAAATTCCATAATGATTTAAATAATTCAAACAATTCTGATGTTAATACTTTAAAAACTGCATCTACTACACCAATTGTATCAAACTGTTCTGTTGGATTATATGGATTTACAATTTTATCAAAGTTTTTATGAATATTATGATTATTAATATATTCTTTTAATTTTCCTGTTTGATACAAATATATATATCCTTTATAAATATTAGATACCGGTCCATTTGCCTTTGAAAATTGATATGATAAATTTTGTAATTTTAAAAGATAATATTCTCCATTAATATTTAACTTTGTTACTACCCCTTCACTTATAATATCAGATTGTATTGTTTTATTTTCTTCATCAAATTCTTCCATATCAATTTGTTCTGGTAAAAAGATATGTTTAAATTCTGGTAATTCATAATCTAATATTTCTTCTTGTGTTACATTATCTCTAACAAATGCTAAACATAATTTCCCATAATTTTCACCATATATTGTTTCATATTTTACTATATTTTCTAAATTATGATGAATTAATACAAAATAATATCCTTTTGTTTTATCTAATTGTAAACAAAAATTTTCAAAACTTAAACCTTCCTTTTCAAGAACATCATTAAACATATCACGATGTGTTCTACCATTCCACACTGATACTGCGGAATCTAAACATCGTCGTGTACTTAAATACCATTTATCATTATAATTAAATAATGACATTAAACTTCCTTCATAACATCTATAAAATGTTGGTTTTAATGAACTATTATTAATTAATACTTGTTGTGCTTCTCGATTACAAACAGGATTAGTACAACTATATGATACTACTGTAAAATTTGTTGTTTCCACTACTAATGATCTACATTCTCTTTCTAATTTTGTTGATGTTGTCATATCATATTTATGATAAACTAGTAATAAATTTTCATTCTCATAATATTTACTCATTATGGAATGTTTAAATAATTCTGTTTGTACAAGTTCGACATTTATTTGGGTGTTTGATGTTTTTAAATCACTAATAAATTTGTTAAAATGCATAATTGGTCCAGCCATAATTCTATTGATTTTATCTCTTTATGTATAATTTATTCAATTTTTTTATTAAAATTATTATTTAGTTTTATTTTTAGATCTTCTAGTGTTATTAATTTATTCAAACTAATTTTATCTATTTTAATGTCTTCTTTATTTATTATCCAATCTGATTTAATAGTAGTTGAATAATCAGATTATATGCCTAATCTTTCATATTCTTTATATTTATTACAATTATACCATTCATTATATCTTAATCCAAATTTCTCTTCATCAAAAAATGAATATTGTATATCATCATAATTATTTTCTATTTCTGTCCATTCAATTAATTCTTCAATATATTTTTTTGATTTAATCTATATTTGATCTAAAAAATAATTCTTAGATAAAATATTATTTGGCATAACATATGTTATTTTATAATGTATAAATGCTATTCCTGTCACTTCTCCAAAAGATATATTTATTGTGTAATCTTTTAATTTTTTTATATTACTTTTTTCTAATATTACACATTTTGGTAAATATTCTTTATGTGATTCATTTTTTACCTCGAATATATCATTATCAAATAGCCAAATACAATTATCACCTGAATTATCATCAGATATTTATTTTTTTATTTTCCCAAATAGGAAAAATATTATAAACTTTTTTTAAATAAATTAATTTCACTATATGATATTGTGTTTGTAATCCATTTATGAGCAATATTTATATACATTTTTAATATGTTATTAAATAATTATATTTTTAAATAAAAAAAAATCTAAATTATTATATAATGCAATTTTTTTCTTATTCGCCTAAAAATACAGAGAAAAACAAATTAGAACAAGAACTCGGTATGGTATTATCTGATGAAGAATATAAATCTATTGTAAATAGTGTAACTTCTATTACAGAAAGTTTAGAACAACTTGACTTACAAAAATTATTATCACCAACTGAAACAGAAGTTAATAATACTACACCTGTTGTTAGATCTAGTTTATTAAACCCCACACTTGGTCCATCATATGGTCCTAGTTCTGGTCCATCATATGGTCCTAGTTCTGGTCCATCATATCGTCCTAGTTCTGGTCCATCATATGGTCCTAGTTCTGGTCCATCATATCGTCCTAGTTCTGGTCCATCATATGGTCCTAGTTCTGGTTCAAGTTCAACAGTTAGACATAATTCTAGTTTTGCAAAAAAATGTTTGTTTGATTTAAAAAAATTTTTATTAACAAAAAATATTATTGATAATAATCATAATGTTTTAAGAGTAATGTTAGAATCTGAATTTGTAGAATTATTAAATCAAAACCATCATACTGAAAAATATATTATGGATTGTTTAAATGAATTAAATGTTAAAGTTGAAAAAACACAAAGATCTAATGCTTTAGTTAAAATGACAAAATGTAAAAATAGTAGAAAATTTATTAAAACATTAATAGATAATAAAAAAATGGATGATAATTATAATGTTTTAGATAGTGAAATATCATACGTACTTTATAATGAATTAATTACAAATCAAGATAAAACAGCTATCGATGAGTGTTTAAATGCATTTAGATTTAATGTTGCAAATCATTTACCAACATTTAAAAATTTAAAAAAATTTTCAGATTCATATAATGATGGTATAATTGAAGAAGAAAAAAGACTTAAAAGGTTGTATAATAATCAATTAATGAAAGAGAAAAAAAGGAAAGATAATGAATTGTATTATAATCAATTAATGAAAGAGAAAAAAATGATAGAGGAAGACGAAAATAATGAAATGTATAATAATTTATTAATGAAAGAAAAAAAAATTATAGAGGAAAAAGAAAATAATGAAATGTATAATAATTTATTAATGAAAGAAAAAAAAATTATAGAGGAAAAAGAAAATAATGAAAAGTATAATGATCTATTAATGAAAGAGCGAAAAATTATAGAGGAATACGATAATAATGAAAAGTATAATAATCTATCAATGAAAGATGCTAAAAGAAATAGTAAATTTAATTTTTCACAAAAAGAAACTGTGCCAATAAATTTTGAATCCCCTTCAGTAAAATATTTACAAAATAGTGAAAACTATAATAATGTTCCAACTGAACCATCCCCATTTGCATCAACTGAATTAAATCAACTAGTTAATAATTCAAATGAATTAAATTTAGTACCAAGTTCTAATTCTAGTTTAAGATCTAGTTCTAATTCTAATTTAAGATCTAGTTCTAATCCTAATTTAAGATCTAGTTCTAATCCTAATTTAAGATCTAGTTCTAATCCTAATTTAAGATCTAGTTCTAATCCTAATTTAGACACAAATGTTAGAAAACGTGTTTCATGGGAACAAAAATACTTAAAATACAAAAATAAATATTTAGCTCTTAAAAAAAAAATAGAAAATTAAAATAATCCAATACCTACAATTTTTAAAATTCCATTATCTTTTCTACAAATTAAAATTTTACTATTATCTTCAATACAAGCTGGTTTTAATAAAGTGAATGTAAAATTTTCTTTATTTACTTTAGCAAGTCTACTTTCTACAGAAACATTGCCTATTTGTAAAAATATAGTATCCCCATTTTTTGGCTCCCACTTACCATCAAACTCATCCAACTTTTTATATTTTAATTTTACTTCATGATATACATTAGGTAATGTTCCAGGTTTACCCATTACATTACCACTTAACATATCATTTTTACAATAATATGGATCTATTTCTGTTCCTATTCCAATTAAACCACCGGGTACTACTTTATTAAGTATATTACCATCAGTTTCTAATGATACTATTTTTGTTATTATTGATTGACATACAAATTTACCATCTTTACCTTTAGATAAAATTCCAGGTTTAATTTCTACAGTATCATGTATATTTAATTCACCATTAATTAAACTACCACCAATTACACCACCATTTACGTCTTGCCATGATGTTCCAGGCTTATTTATATCAAATGATCTTGTTATTCTAAAAAATGTATCATTATTTGTAGTGGGTTCATGTGGTGGAAAAACTTCCATCATTGCTTTTAATAAATATTTTAATCCTAATTTTTTATTAAATGATGTTGGAATAATTATATATGGTTCTATTTCTAATTCTTTTAATAAATTATCTAATTCTTTTTTTCGTTCAATTGCAACTTCCTTAGTTATTAAATCTAATTTATTAAAACATATTATTAATTTATCAATATTTGCCATTTTTGATGCTATCAAATGTTGTCGTAATTGTGGTTTTTTATTTATTGGCTCTGCAGCAGATATTACTACTACGGATCCCTTCATTAAACTTAATGATCCCATCATGGTTAATATTAATTCAGCATGTCCTGGACAATCTACAAATGATATATGATTTACTAATTCACTATCTGTATTACAATATTTACATAATAAATTTGTTTTATCAGATGATGATGAATCATATTCTTCACATGATTCACAATACCATATTTTTAAATTCGCATATCCAGGTTTAATTGTAATATTTCTTTGTTTTTCTGAACTATGTTTTTGTGTTTTTATACCAGTTAATTGATAAATCATTGTTGATTTACCATCTGATACACTTCCCAGTGTACCAATATTCATATTAGGTTGATAAGTTAAATTCATACTATATAGACCTTATACTTATTTAAATATATAATTCAATTTTTATTAATAACCAGTTAAATAACTATTACAAGATGGATAAATATCATTATATCTACAATAAGAATAAGGATTATTATAATCACAACAATGATTTGGTAAAATATAATATGGTCCATTATAATAATCATACCAAAATTGATTAGTATAACCATCATAATAATGATTATGATAATGATGATGATTATTATTAGGTCTATGATTATCATTAGGTCTATGATTATCATTAGGTTTAGGATTGTCTATTGGTCTATGATTGTCTATTGGTCTATTATAAACAATCTTGTTTTGTCTTCTAGCAAATGTAGCAGGTTTATTATAATAACCAGTAAATAATTCATCAGTAGAATTAATAAATACAAGTAACCATAATATTACTAATAAAAATAAAATTATGACGTTCATATATAATAAAATAGAAATAATAAAACGAATTTAAAAATAAAAAATCTAATTTAAAGTATAAATTATAATGGAAAATAACTATATTTTAGATGATGATGAAGATCCTAATGTTGATGTTTTAACAAAAGAATTAATAGAAGTTGATAAAATAATAGACAACACAACTACAAATAAAACATCAAATGAAGAAAAAAAAGAAATTATTATTGAAATTACTATAGATTCATTAGAAGATGAAGATGATCTCGATTTTATAGATGATGATTTTGAATATATTGACGAAGAAAACGTTTCAGATTCAGAAGATGATACTGATACAGAATAAAATAAATTAGTTTGAACTAATTATTAATTTTGTATATTTAATATATATGAATGATAAATATTCAAATATATTAAATAGATTTTTATTAAATTCAGTGTTTAAAATAAAAAATATAAAAAAAAATAAAATAGAACTTGACATTTTAAAATCTTTTTTTAATAAACAAATAATAAATTTAACAGAGTTAAACAATATTAATTATTTTAAAGAAACTAATAATTATTATATTAATATTTTAAAAATATTTGAAAACTTAAAATATTCTTTTGAATCCAATTATAAAACATATAAATCATATAAATTATTAAAATTACAAAAAGAATTAACATTTTATTTAAATTTTTTATCAGCAAAAAGAATTACACATAATTTATATTTTATTGATTCATTATATGATAATTATTTTACAAAACATGAACTTGAAATTATACATTTTATTAATAATTATGTTAGAATTACTAGTATTTGGATTAGTGGTATACATGCGGAAGAATGTGATGATAAATATAAAGTTAGGGAAAACAAAATTATTTTAATACCAAGTAATAATACTTTTAATAATACTAATCATTTTTTTAAAACTATATTTATTTCTACTATGTTAAAACAACAAGATCATAAAACAAATACTGAAAATACACAAGAACCATTTAATGATATTGAAAATACACAAGAACCATTTAATGATACTGAAAATACACAAGAACCATTTAATGATATTGAAAATACACAAGAACCATTTAATGATATTGAAAATACACAAGAATCATTTAATGATATTGAAAATACACAAGATACAATTATTGATATTGAAAATGATGAAAATACAGTCATTAATTTATTTACAAAAATGGAAATTTTAAAAGAATTGGGAAATAATAATATTTTAATTAAAAAAAATAAAAAAGCTACAAGTTTAATTGAAAACAAAATGGGTACAAGTATTTATATAAAATTAGATGAAACCATTATGGTATTTCAAGGAATATTTATTGATGATCTATTTAATATGAGTTTAAATTATAATTTTATTAAAAAAATATTAGCTAATCATAATGATTATTTATTACGTGATTTAACAAATATACCAACATCATTTAAATATAATTATTTTGAAGTATTAAATTTAAGAGATAAAATTATTTTAGAACCAAAAGAAATTATGAGTGAAATTAAAAAAAAATACAATGATTTTAAACATATACAAAATAAACCAATTATGTTATTAATTAATGAATTTATACTTGGTTCTAAATATAGAAAAAATGATATATTAACATTATTTTTAATTAGTAATGATGATGATCAAAAACTTGCATATATTTTATTTGATATATTTAAAATGAAAGATAAAAAAAATATTGCTATTGAAATTTATAATTCATTACATCACACTATTAGAAAAAAATTAGATATTGCAAAATTTAAAGCCGACGCTGAAGAAAAAGAATTACTACAATTTAGTGATTCTGATCTTTCTTATGAAAAAAAAATTCAACTTTTAAATGCTGATCAAAGTGTTAAAATTAAAGCTATTGAAAAATTAAAATTAATTAAAAATAGTATACAAGGTGATTCTAAAGCTCAAGCTTGGTTAGATGGTTTATTAAAAATACCTTTTAATCAATTTAATGAAAATGAAATTATTAGTTTTAAAAAAAAATTTATAGATAAATTACCAGAAAAACTTTATTCTGATCATGAAATTGATACTTTTTTTAAAAATAATTATTCCAATTTGCACAATATTTGGATTGATTATAAAAATAATAAAAAAGAATATTTAAAACAAGTTAGAAAAACTTTAGATGATTCAGTATATGGTCATAAAGAAGCTAAACTACAATTAGAAAGAATTTTTGCACAATGGATTAATGGTGAAGAAAAAGGAGCTGTACTTGGTTTATTAGGACCTCCTGGTACTGGTAAAACATCATTAGCCAAATATGGATTATCTAAATGTTTAAAAGATAAAAATGGTATTTCTAGACCATTTGCTTTTTTAGCTATTGGTGGTGCTGTTAATGGTTCTACTTTAATTGGTCATAATTATACATATGTTGGCTCTACATGGGGTAAAATTGTTGATATTTTAATTACATCTAAATGCATGAACCCTATTATTTTTATTGATGAATTAGATAAAGTTTCTACTACTGAGAATGGCAAAGAAATTATTTCTATTTTAACACATTTAACAGATGCAACACAAAATGATAATTTTGAAGATAAATTTTTTTCTGGTGTTAAATTAGATTTATCTAAAGCATTAATCGTTTTTTCATTTAATGATGTTAATTTAATAGATCCTATATTAAAAGACAGAATTACTATTATTGAAACAAAACCATTAACTATTACAGAAAAAATAGAAATTGTTAATAATTTTATGTTGCCAGAAGTATGTAAAGATATTGGATTTTCATCAAATGAAATTATTTTTACTGAAGATATTATTAAATATATAATTGAAACATATACTTTAGAAGCAGGAGTTCGTAAATTAAAAGAAAAAATACTTGAATTAGTTAGAGAAATTAATTTACAAAAATTTTACGATGATACAATTAATTTTCCATATTTAATAACAAAAGATTTTTGTGAAAAAATATTTGAATTAAAACCAAAAATTAAAATTAAGAAAGTTTTTAATAAACCTACAATCGGAGTTGTTAATGGTTTATATGCAAATTCTGCTGGTTTAGGTGGTATTACTACAATACAAGCAATTAAATATCCATCTGATAAAATGTTTGATTTAAATTTAACTGGTTCATTAGGCGATGTTATGAAAGAATCTATACATTATTCATTAAAAATAGCATTAAATTTATTAACACAAGAAATTAAAGACTATATTAAGAAAAACCCTTTTGGTATTCATTTACACTGTCCTGAAGGTGGTGTTAAAAAAGATGGTCCTAGTGCGGGTGCAGCTATTACTTTAGCATTATATTCATTATTATCTGGTATACCTGTTAATAATTTAGTTGCCTTAACTGGTGAAATTGATTTATTAGGTAATATTACTGCAATTGGTGGATTAAAATATAAACTTAATGGAGCTAAAAAAGCTGGTGTTAATATAGCTTTATATCCTGAAGAAAATCAAGAAGATGTTGATATTTTATTAAAAGAAGATTTAGAATTAGTTGATTCTACATTTAAAATTTACCCTGTTTCACACATTAAACAAGTATTAGAATATTCTTTAATACACTAAATATATATATTTATTTTTCTAATTTTATATATATGCTTAAAACTATTTTAACTGTTTTGTATAAAAATTCACAAATACTAAAAAATAAAAAAATTAGACATAAAGATTTATTTTTTAATTATATTCAAAATGGTGGTAACTATCCATCAAAATTAAAAGTTAAATATAATGATATTACTTTTAAATTTGAAAAATCTGAAATAGATAATGATAATTATATTTTATATGCAACAGATGATTTAGAATGTGTTTCAGTTATAATTAATTCTTCTGATAGAGTTGCTGAAATTCATGGAATAAGTAATTATAAAACTTGTGTTAATACAACATTTTCTAATGAAAGTATTGGTACAACATTATTACAAGTTACAATTAAAATGCTAACTAAATATAAAAATATTTTTAATATAAATAAAATAATTATAGTTGATAATAGTTTAAAAAAATGTAATAATACAAATATTGAATTATCAATGATGAAAATATTATTAACAGGACACACATGGTATGGCAATTATGGTTTCAGACCTGTTAATAGTGAATCATTTGATTTAGATATTTATAAAAATAATAGATATAATAACAATATAAATATTATGAATACAATAACAATATCACAAGCTAATATATTAAAATATGTTAAACTAACAAAAAAAGAATATATAATTAAAGATGTTGAAAATCTTGTTAAAAATTATCCAAATTACTTATTAACTGATTTTATTACTTCATTTTTACATAACTATGATAAAACATGTAAGTATTTTGTGTTATTTTATCAACAATTATTTTATGACATTGGACTTACTAGTTTTAGAGGTATTGTTTTTGGATTAGATATTTAATTTTGTTTCAAAAATATAATCATTATTTTTATATGTTACTTTATAAACTGTTTTATTACTTCCATTATCAATAAATTTTTTTTATTGATGAATATTTTTGTTTAATAATATTAGAATGTCAACAACTTTTTATTCACATATTCACACATATAATTTATAAACTAATATATAATATGTCTTGTTTGAAATATATTACTAAAAAATATATCATTCCTACTGATAAATGGTTGCAACCGTTAAAACCACTTGTTGTTAATGATATAAATACAGACGGATTTATTATGATTGGAAAATTAATTGAAAAAGAAAAAGTTATTATAAAAATTTCACAAGGTTATAAACCATTAATACTTAAAATAAATAAATTAATAAAACATATGCCAAATTTTGTGAAAACATATTGTAGTTTTAATTGTTATGAAGATTTTAATTCTTTAGATTTTAATTACACTGATAAAATGGATTTTGTAATGGTAATGAAAATTCAGGTGATATAATAACTTTAGAAATAATGAAAAAATATTCTGAAGGTTCATTAAAAAAATATATTGGTCGTTTTAATTTAGAAACTGTTATAGATATAATAATACAATTATTATTAGCACAACTTCATGCTTTTTTTTAATGTACAATTTGTTCATAATGATATTAGTTTAGATAATATTTTATTATCATCAAAAAAATCAATATTAGAATATAAATTTTTAAATGAACGTAAGGGTTATAAATCAAAATTAACTGTATATATTTCTGACTTTGGTGAATCAAAAATTCTTGATGCTGAATATTTTTAAAATAAAGATTTATTACCACTACAAACATTAACACATAATTTATATAATACTTCACTTGTTTGTTTAGATTTATTAGATAATGTTGAAATTAAAAATACTATTAGAAATTCAATAATTACTGATGAAACTATGAAAGACCGGTTAACATCAGCAAAGAGACAAATTAGAAATATTTATAGAGATAATTATGATATAAACCGTTTTATTTATTTGCATACAGAATATAGTATCAGTGTAATCAATAATATTTATAAAAGCTTAACATCAAATAATAAAGCTGAATTGATTAGAAGATTAAATTAAATAATCAATAATAAAAATATTAATAAAATTAAACAAGTACGTTTAGAAAAAGAACATATAACAACAAAAAAGATAAATTACTGATAATATTAAAAATTACAAAACTTAATTATTTAATAGTTATCACTTCAAAAAAAATGAAATTATAAATAATTATTCCAAAATTATTATATATATGTTAAACCCTTTTCAAAAAATTTCAAATGAATTAAAAACATATGATTACTATTTAAAATATGTTAAAAATTATGGTAGTGTTTTAAAATATGTTCCTGATGATTTTAAAACAAAAGAACTATGTTTAGAAGCTGTTAAAAATGACGGTAGAGCTTTAGAATATATTCCTGATGATTTTAAAACAAAAGAACTATGTTTTGAAGCCATTAAAAATAATAATAACCCTTGTAAACACGAGGGTCTATGTGTTTTTAATCCTAATAAAGTTTTAAAATGGGTACCAAATGAATTTAAAACAAAAGAATTATGTTTAGAATCTGTTAAAAAGTGCGGACAAAATTTAGAATGGGTGCCTAATGAATTTAAAACAAAAAATATATGTTTGGAATCTGTTAAACATGATGGATGTTCTATAGAATGGGTGCCTAATGAATTTAAAACAAAAGAACTATGTTTAGAAGCAGTTAAAAATAATAGTATGGC
>JACCDU010384809.1_pt1 | contig 23315 bp, 20 predicted proteins | sample 7446081 | NCBI WGS metagenome assembly JACCDU01 (sample SAMN15323447, study PRJNA562643) | freshwater metagenome | isolation source: river surface water | place: USA:Blue River Watershed | collected 2017-08-17
ACCCGCTGCTCGATCGCCTGAAAGAGTACGCTGCCGGCCAGAACGCGCCCGTGGTCGCGATCTGCGCCAAGATGGAAGCCGACATGTCCGAGATGAGCGACGAGGACAAGGCCATCTTCCTCGAAGAGATGGGCCAGACCGAACCGGGCCTGAACCGCCTGATCCGCGCCGCCTTCAAACTCTTGGGCCTGCAGACCTACTTCACCGCCGGCGTGAAGGAAGTGCGCGCCTGGACCATCCACATCGGCGACACCGCGCCGCAGGCGGCCGGCGTGATCCACGGCGACTTCGAGCGCGGCTTCATCCGCGCCCAGACCATCGCCTTTGACGACTTCATCGCCTACAAGGGCGAGCAGGGCGCCAAGGACGCGGGCAAGATGCGCGCCGAAGGCAAGGAATACGTTGTGAAAGACGGCGACGTGATGAACTTCCTGTTCAACGTCTGAGCCGCCAAGGCCCCCGACAAAAAACCGCTCTCAGGAGCGGTTTTTTTCTGGGCCGGCAGGGGGCTCGTGGGGGTGCTGGGCGCGCAGCCCGTCGAGCGGCGTGTGCGGCCCCTTGTGCCCCAGGTAGGTCGGCGCGATGGCCGACAGCGCAGCGGGTGTGATGCCCAGCGCCTGCAGGCCCGGCAGGCGGCCGCTGCAGACATTGTCGACCTGCATCGAGGCCAGGTTGTCGCGGCTCATCAGCGTCTGGCCCGGCATGAACTCGAGCGTGGCCGCCTGCAGCCAGCCGGCCCAGTGCGGCAGCCCGATCACCGGGCGGCCGCGGCCGTGGCGGATGCCGGCCCACTGGCCCGCGCTGTGCACCAGCTCGCGCAAGGTGAACACCTCGGGGCCGCAGACCTCCAGCGTCTGGCCGACGGTGTGGTGGTCCTGCAGGCAGCGCACGATGGCCTCGGCCACATCGCCCACCCACACGGGCTGGAAACGGGTGCCGCTGCCCGCCAGCGGCATGACCGGGAAGGTCTCTTGCAGCTTGGCGAACAGGTTGAGGAAGCGGTCTTCGGCGCCGAACATCACGCTCGGGCGCAGCACCGTCAGCTCGAGCCCGGCCGCCTGCAGCGCGGCTTCGCCGCGCGCCTTGCTGCGCTGGTAGCGCGAAGGGCCCTGCAGGTCGGCACCGAGCGCGCTGATGTGCACCAGGCGGCGCACGCCCGCGCGCTGCATGGCGCGCGCGATGCGCTGGGGCAGCGTGACGTGCACGGCCTCGAACTGCGCTTCGCTGCCATGCAGGATCGCCACCAGGTTGACCACCGCGTCCTGCCCGGCCATGAGCTCGACGAGCCGGTCCTCGTCGTGCACATCGGCCTCGAGCACGGTCAGCGAGGGGAAAATCTGCAGCGGCATGGCATGGGCCCAGCGCCGCGTGGGCACGGTCACCTGCCAGGCCAGGCGCACCAGGTGCTCGCACAGGTGGCGCCCGACAAAGCCGCTGCCGCCCAGCACCAGCACGCGCGGCTCGGGGTACATCTCGGCTTCGACGTCCATCAGGCGCTCCGCGGCCGCGCCAGCCACTGCGTGGCCAGCTCCACCCAGTAGGTGCCGCCCAGGGGGATCAGCTCGTCGTTGAAGTCGTAGCTCGGGTTGTGCAGCGTGCAGGGGCCGCCGCCGTGGCCCATCTCGCGGTGTGCGCCGTCGCCGTTGGCGATGAACACATAGGCGCCGGGCTTGGCCTGCAGCATGTAGGAGAAGTCTTCCGCGCCCATGGTGGGCTCCTGCGCGAGCACGCGCGCTTCGCCGACGATGCCAGCCATCACCTGGCGCGCAAATTCCGCCTCGGCCGGGCTGTTCACCGTGGGCGGGTAGTTGCGCTCGAATTCGAACTCACAGCGTGCTTCAAAGGCGGTGCAGATCGACTCGGCGATCTGGCGCATGCGCGCCTCGATCAGGTCGAGCACCTCGGTGGTGAAGGTGCGCACCGTGCCCTGCAGCTCGCAAAAGTCGGGCACCACATTGGTGGCTTCGCCCGCGTGGATCATGGTCACCGAGATCACGCCGGCGTCCAGCGGCTTTTTGTTGCGCGTGAGGATGGTCTGGAAGGCCTGCACCATCTGGCAGGCGATGGGCACCGGGTCCACGCCGTTGTGCGGCAAGGCGGCGTGGCTGCCCTTGCCGCGGATGGTGATCTTGAATTCGTTGCTCGAGGCCATGACCGGGCCGGGACTCACGGCAAAGCTGCCGGCCGCCATGCCCGGCCAGTTGTGCATGCCGAAGACGGCTTCCATCGGGAACTTCTCGAACAGGCCGTCGGCCATCATCTCGCGCGCGCCGCCGCCGCCTTCTTCGGCGGGCTGGAAGATCAGGTAGACCGTGCCGTCGAAGTGGCGGTGCCGCGCCAGGTGCCGCGCGGCGGCCAGCAGCATGGCGGTGTGGCCGTCGTGGCCGCAGGCGTGCATCTTGCCCGCGTGGCGGCTCGCGTGCGCGAAGGTGTTGAACTCCTGCATGGGCAGCGCGTCCATGTCGGCGCGCAGGCCAAGCGCGCGGCCGCTGGCGCCGCCATCGCGCCCGTGCACCACGCCCACCAGGCCGGTGCGGCCCAGACCGCGGTGCACTTCGATGCCCCATTCGTTGAGTTTGGCGGCCACCACCTCGGCGGTCCGCACTTCCTCGAAGCACAGCTCGGGGTGGGCATGGATGTCTTTGCGGATGGCCGCGATCTCGGCCGCATCGTTCAAGAGGGATTCGATCAGTCGCATGCGGGCAGTCTAGCCGCTCCGCCGAAACCTTGCCATGGCCGCCAGGCGGTGACGCTCCGGCCGCGCGCGTTGCGCCACAATGGCCGCATGAACGCCCCAGCCTCCACCGTGGTGCGCGGCGCCTGCCCGCACGACTGCCCCGACACCTGCGCTCTGCTGACCACGGTCGAAAACGGCCGCGCGACCAAGGTGCAGGGCAACCCCGCGCACGCCCTGACCGATGGCGTGCTCTGCACCAAGGTCGCGCGCTACACCGAGCGCACCTACCACCCCGAGCGCGTGCTCACGCCGCTCAAGCGCAGCGGCCCCAAGGGCGCGGGCCAGTTCACGCCGATCACCTGGGACGAGGCGCTGGGCGAGATCGCCAGCCGCCTGCAGGCCATTGCCGCGCGCGACCCGCAGGCCATCCTGCCCTACAGCTACGCGGGCACCATGGGCCTGGTGCAGGGCGAGTCGATCTCGGCGCGCTTTTTCCACCGGCTCGGCGCCTCGCTGCTCGACCGTACCATCTGCGCCTCTGCCGGCGCCGAAGCCCTCACGCAGACCCTGGGCAACAAGGTCGGCATGCGGGTCGAGCACTTTGCCGAATCGAAGCTCATCGTGATCTGGGGCAGCAATTCGATCGGCAGCAACCTGCACTTCTGGCGCCTCGCGCAAGAGGCCAAGCGGCGCGGCGCCAAGCTGGTGTGCATCGACCCGCGCCAGAGCGAAACCGCCGACAAATGCCACGAACACATCGCGCTCCTGCCGGGCACCGACGCGGCGCTGGCGCTGGCGCTGATGCACGAGCTCATCGTGCATGGCTGGCTGGACCAGGACTACATCGACCGTTACACCCTGGGCTGGGACGCCCTGCGCGAGCGCGCGCTGCAGTGGCCGCCCGAGCGCGCGGCGCAGGTCTGCGGCGTGTCCGCCTCCCAAATCCGCAGCCTGGCGCGCGACTGGGGCAGCACAAAGCCCGCGGCCATCCGCCTGAACTACGGCATGCAGCGTGTGCGCGGCGGCGGCAATGCGGTGCGCGCCATCGCCTGTCTGCCCGCGCTCACGGGCGCCTGGCGGCACCGCGCGGGTGGCCTCCTGATGTCGAACTCGGGCCATTTCCCGGTGCGCCGCGCGGCGCTGCAGCGGCCCGACCTGCTGGGCGAGCGCCGCCCGCGCACGGTGAACATGAGCACCATCGGCGACGACCTGCTGCGCGAGGCCTCGCCCGAGTTTGGCCCGAAGATCGAGGCGCTCATCGTCTACAACAGCAACCCGGTGGCGGTGGCGCCGCACTCGGGCCGCGTGGTGCAGGGCTTCCAGCGCGAAGACCTGTTCACCGTGGTGCTCGAACACTTTTTGACCGACACCGCCGACCACGCCGACATCGTGCTGCCCGCGACCACGCAGCTCGAGCACTGGGACATCCACACCAGCTACGGCCACACCGATGTGCTGCTGAACCGCCCGGCGATCGCGCCGGTGGGGCAGGCGTGCACCAACACCGAGATCTTTCGGCAGCTGGCCGCGCGCATGGGCTTTGACGAGCCCTGCTTCGCCGAGAGCGACGAGCAGCTGTGCCGCAGCGCGATCGGCGATGCGCAGGACTTCGAGGTCCTGCTCGAACACGGTTTTGCCAGCCTGCCGCTGCCCGACGCGCCGTTTGCCGAGGGCGGCTTCCCCACCCCTTCAGGCCGCTGCGAGTTCTTCAGCCAGCGCCTGGCCGACCAGGGCCTGGACGGCCTGCCCGACCACTTGCCGAATCACGAGGCGATCGGCAGCGACGCGCGCTACCCGCTGGCCATGATCTCGCCGCCCGCGCGCAACTTCCTCAACTCGAGCTTCGTCAATGTGCAAAGCCTGCGCGACATCGAGGCCGAGCCCGTGCTCGAAATCCACCCGCAGGACGCCGCCGCTCGCGGCATTGCCGACGGCGCGCCGGTGGCGGTGTTCAACGACCGGGGGCGCTATGTCTGCACCGCGCGCGTGAGCGCGCGCGCCCGCCCTGGCGTGGTCAACGGCCTGGGCATCTGGTGGCGCAAGCTGGGCCTGAACGGCACCAATGTGAACGAGCTCACGCACCAGAAATTGACCGACCTGGGGCGTGCCCCCTCGTTTTACGACTGCCTGGTGCAGGTGGCCCGCACCTGATCCACCTGATCAGGGCAGTTCGGTGTTCTCGGCCGGCGCCATGGCCGAACGCGGGCCCACCATGCCCAGCCGCGCCTTGAGCGATTGCGGCTTGCCCGTGAGGATGGCCGCGTAGTTGGTGGTGTTGGACAGCACCTTTTTCACGTAATCGCGGGTTTCGTTGAAGGGGATGTTCTCGGCCCAGATCGCGGCCTCGAGCAGAGGGCCGTTGCGCCAGTGGCGCGGGCGGCCCGGGCCGGCGTTGTAGGCCGCCGCGGCCATGGGCATGGAGCCGCCGAAATCGTCGAGCACCAGCTTGAGGTAACCGGTGCCAATCGCCACATTGGTCTCCTTGTCGGTGATCTGCTCGGGCGTGAAGCCGGTCAGGCCGATCTTCTTGGCGGTCCATTTGGCCGTGGCGGGCATGACCTGCATCAGGCCCGAGGCGCCCACGTGCGAGCGCGCGTCCATGATGAAGCGGCTCTCCTGGCGGATCAGGCCATAAACATAGGCCGGGTCCAGGCCGATCGCATGGGCGCGGCGCACCACGGTTTCACGCAGCGGCATGGGAAAGCGCTGCTCGAAGTCGATCACGGCCTTGGTGCGTTCGCTGGTGTTGATGCAGCGGTCCCAGACCTGGCGCTGGCAGGCCAGCTCGGCCGCGGCCAGCAACTCGCGGTCGGCCATGCCGCCGGGGGTGTGCAGGTTGGTGGTGTAGTTCCACTCGCGGTTGCCTTCAGCGCGCAGGCCGATCTGGATGGCGTGGAGCGCGCGCTGCAGGCCCGGGTTGGCCTGGGCCTGGGCTTTTTCCTGCGGCGTGAGCGCAGTGGGGCGCTCGGGCACGGTGATGGCCTGGCCGAGCTCTTCGAGCGCGAGTTGCTCGTAAAAGCCCCGCACGCTGGCGATGCTGCGCAGCAGCTGCGCGGCCTCCTGGCGCTGCGCATCGCTGGTGGCCGTGGCCTGCAACGCGCGGGCGCGCCAGTACACCCAGCTGGGGTCTTGGCGCTGGGCCTCGCCCATGGCCTCGGTGGCGCTCAGCACCTGGCGCCACTGGCCCGCGCGCAGTGCGGCGCGCACCTTCCAGGCCAGCAGTTCGTCGGGCAGGTCGCTGTCCTGGCGCACCTTGCCAAAGTATTCGCTGGCGTTGTCCTGCAGCTTGAAAGCAGCCTGCTTGCCGATGGCGCCCCAGGTCCAGTTCTTTTCCTCGGCGCTCAGCATCAAGCCCCAGCGCTGCTCCAGCAGCTGGGCCGCCTTGTCGGGGTCGCTCGCGGCCAGGCGGATCAGGGCCAGCACCGCGAGCTCCTTGCGGTTGCGGGTGACGGCCACCAGGCGCTTGTCGAGGTACTTGGCCGGGTCGTTGAAGATCAGCGTCACCTGCTCGGACAGGCGCGGCGCCTCGATGTCGACCGCGTCCTTGGCGGCGCGCGGCCGGTTGGCGTCCATCGCCAGGCGCGCCTTGCGCCAGAGGTCCAGGCCGTTGATCTTGCGGCCCGAGTGCAGGTGCTCGGCCAGCCAGGTGCAGCCGTCGTCGGCCTCGCGCTGGGCATGCCAGAGCTTGAGGGCTTCTTGCGCCACATCGGTCTTGCGCAGGATCGCATCGGCCGCCAGCGCGTAGCAGCGCAGCTCGCGGTCGTCGCCCATGCGGTATTTGGGGTGCTCGTTGGCGATGGTGGTCCAGTCGCGGCGCTTGCCGGCCTGCAGCAGCCAGTCGTTGCGCAGGCGGTCTTCGTAGTAGCTGCCCGCGTAGCGCTGCAAAAAGGCCTGGATCTCGCCCTCGCTCGCGGTGTCCAGGCGGGTGCGCAGCTCCCAGTAGGCCGCCAGCGGCTCCAGGGTGTGGCCCTGCACCTGGGGCAGCAGCGTGGTCAGGCGGGGTTTGTCGGCACGGCGAAAGGCCTGCTGCATCTCGAGCAGGGCCTCGTCGCCGCGGTTTTGCGCCAGCGAAGCGCAGGCGGTCAGAGAAAGGACGCTGAGCAGTGTCAGAATCGAAGGCAATCGCTTGAAAGAAGGCATGCCCGATTATGGACAAAGCACAAGCCAAAAAGGCCTTGCGCCAAGACCTGGTTCAAGCCAGGTTGAATCTGCCCGACCGCCTGGCGCGCGCCGAGGCGCTGCAGCGGGTCATGCGCATCTGGCTGGTCGGTCGCCCCGACACGGTGATCGGTGCCTATTGGCCGATCAAGGGCGAGTTCGACCCGCTGCCCGCGCTGCACCGCTGGAAGGAAGACGGCGAGTTGCTCGACGAGCCGCTGCGCCGGCGCATCGGCCTGCCGGTGGTCAACAAGCAGCACAAGACCCTGACCTTCCACGCCTGGTACCCGGGCTGCCCGATGGAAGAGGACGCCTACGGCATCCCCAAGCCCAAGGACACCGAACTCATCGTGCCCACCTTGCTGTTCGTGCCCTGCGTGGGCTACAGCGCGGGCGGCTACCGCCTGGGCTATGGCGGCGGCTTTTACGACCGCACCCTGGCCGCGCTGCAGCCCAAGCCCTTCACCGTGGGCCTGGGCTACACCAACGGCTATGTCGACGACTTCGAACCCGAGCCGCACGACCAGCCGCTCGACGCCATCCTCAACGACAACGGCGTGGTCTGGCCGGTCTGACCCTTCCGCCTTTTGCACACCCCATGGCCCGTCCCAAATCCGCCACCCACGACCTCAAGCGCGACGCCATCCTCGACATCGCGGCGCAATGCTTTGCCGAACGCAGCTACCCGGCCGCCAGCATGAACGAGATCGCCGCCGCCTGCGGCACCTCCAAGGCGCGGCTGTACCACTACTACGAGAGCAAGGACGCGATCCTGTTTGACCTGCTGGACCGCCACACCCAGCGCCTGCTCACGCTGATCGCGCAGACCGAGGCCAAGGCCCAGCGCCTGAACCTGGACGACCGCGCCGCGTTGCACGAGCTGGTGCGCGCGTTTTTGCAGGAATACGAAAGCGCGGCCACGCGCCACGCGGCCCTGCTCAACGACACCAAGTTTTTGAGCAACGAGCCCGACGCCGCCTTGGGCGCTTCGCCGCGCGAGCGGGTGCTCGACCGCCAGCGCGACATCGTCGCCGCCATGACGCGTTTTCTGCGCCGCGCCTACCCCGAGCGCCTCACGCCGGCCAACCAGACCGCCGTCACCATGATGCTGCTGGGCATGATCAACTGGACCTTCACCTGGCTGCGTCCGGGTGGGCCCATGAGCTACGCGCAGTTCGCCGAAGAGGTCGTGGCGATGCTCGAGCGTGGCCTGCGATGATTTAACTATCCGTAATCGATTTCGTTTAGGTAAAATTCCGCGACACCACCGAATTGGAGAAATCCCCATGGCCAACGCCCCCCAAAAAGCCTTTGCGAGTCAGGCCGACCTGACCGAAAAGAAAGTCACCTTCGAGCAGCTCAGCCAGCATTGCTGGGCCTACACCGCCGAGGGCGACCCGAACTCGGGCGTGATCATCGGTGACCGTTACATCCTGGTCAGCGACACCACCGCCACGCCCGCGATGGCGCAAGACCTCATCCAAAAGATCCGCAGCGTCAGCGACCTGCCGATCAAGTACGTGCTGCTCACCCACTACCACGCGGTGCGCGTGCTGGGCGCCTACGCTTACGCCGCCGAGGGCGCGACCGAGATCATCGCGAGCCAGGGCACGCTGGAACTCATTCAAGAGCGCGGCGCGCAGGACATGAAGAGCGAGATGGAGCGTTTTCCGCGCCTGTTCCGCGGTGCCGACAGCGTGCCGGGCCTGACCTGGCCGACCATGGTGGTCGGCGGCGGCAACCCCACGAAAGGCGAAGTGCCGGGCAAGCTCAGCATCAACCTGGGTGGCGTGGTGGTGCAGATCTGGCACCCGGGCCCGGGCCACACCAAGGGCGACACGATTGCCTGGGTTGAGGAAGAAAAAGTGCTCTACAGCGGCGACCTGGTCGAATACGAGGCCGGCGTCTACACCGGCGACGCCCAGCTCGAAGAGTGGCCCGCCACGCTCGAGGCGCTGCGCGCCCTGAAGCCCGAGTTCATCGTGCCCGGCCGCGGCGAAGCCATGAAGGGCAATGCCAACGTCAACAAGGCGCTGGACTACACCAAGCTCTGGGTCGAGACCCTTTACAAGGCCGGCAAAGAAGCCGTGGCCGCAGGCATGGACCTCAAGGCCGCGATGGCCCATGCGCGCAAGAGCATGGACCCGATCTTCGGCCATGTGTTCATCTACGAACACTGCCTGCCGTTCGACGTGACGCGCGCCTACGACGAGGCCAGCGGCATCAAGCACCCGCGCATCTGGACCGCCGAGCGCGACATGGAAATGTGGAAAGCGCTGCAGGACTGAATGTGTCCCGCACCCACCTCCCCGGTGGGCTGAACCTCAAGACCTGCCGGCCAGTTCGCGCAGGTCTTTTTCGTAGGCGCGCAGGCGCCGCGCGGCGCGCTGGCGCTGCTCCGGCGTGGTGCTGTTGTGCAGCTCGGCGATGTTTTGGCAGCCCTGCGCGAGCCAGGCCTGCTGGCGTTCGCGGTCGGCCGGCGCAGGCGGGTTCATGAACTGACCCCACAGGCCGCGCAGCCGCGCTTCGGCCTCCTGAGCGCCCAGCGCCTCTTGCTCAAGGGCCGTCAGCGCGTCCAGCACGGCTTTCTGGCGTCGCCGCATTTCCTGCTGGCCCCACTCGGGCGTCCAGGCCGACTGCAGCACATGGCGGCGCACCAGCGTGGTCTGTGCGGGCGTCAGCGGGCCGTAGAAGTCGGCATAGCGCTCGACGGCCTTGTCGACGCGGCGCTGCAGGCGTTGCTCGGGCGGGCCTTTGAGCCATTCGTCCTGCCACTTCGCGTTCTTGCGCGCCCAGTGGCCGATCAGGTGCTGGCGCTGGCGCGCGTCCAGGGTCTGCGCCACCGGTGCCGCCTGCCGCGCGGCCTCGCCGGCCAGGCGTGCCAGGTGCTGTTGCACCTGCTGGCTGAGCTGGCAGGCCTGGGCCTCGGTGACCGGGCCCTCCGCCAGCGCGCCCATGCGCGCAAGCAACTCGGCGTAGGCCGGCAGCTCCTGCACGCGGTGCCAGGCCTGCAGCTGGTCCAGCGCTTCGCGTGCGCGCGGGCTCTGCGCCTCGCTGAAATCGACATGGCCATCGAGCCACCAATACAGCAGCGCGGGCGACTGGCTGTAGCCGACCTTGACCGCGCTGCACGCGCCCAGCAAGAGCGTGCCCAGCAACAGCGCCCAGAGTCGATGGCGGATAATTCTTGAAAGCAAAGGGAACACGGTATGGCAACAGCGCTCGATGTGGTGATCATGGCGGCCGGCAAGGGCACGCGCATGAAAAGCAGTCTACCCAAGGTGCTTCAAACCCTGGCGGGCAAGGCTTTGGTGCGGCATGTGGTCGACACCGCACGCGAGCTGCACGCGCGCCACACCATCGTCATCACCGGCCATGGCGCCGAGCAGGTCGAGTCGGCGCTGCTGCAGGCCTATGGCGACGCGGGCCTGAAGTTCGCGCGCCAGATGCCGCAGCTGGGCACCGGCCACGCGGTGCAGCAGGCCGTGCCGCACCTGCCCGACGACGGCACCGTGGTCGTGCTCTCGGGCGATGTGCCGCTCACGCGCGCCGAGACGCTGCGCGAACTGGTGGCGGCCAGCGGCGGCGAGCGCCTGGCGCTGCTCACCATCGAACTCGCTGACCCCACGGGCTATGGCCGCATCGTGCGCAGCCCCAGCGGCCAGGTGCACGCCATCGTCGAGCACAAGGACGCCGACGAGGCGCAGCGCGCCATCCGCGAGATTTACAGCGGCATCATGGCCGTGCCGGCCCGGCGCCTCAAGGCCTGGCTCACGCGCCTGGACAACCACAACGCGCAGCAGGAGTACTACCTGACCGATGTGGTCAAGTTCGCCGAGGCCGAGGGCGTGCCGGTGGTGGCACACCAGATCGCCGACACGGCCGAGGTCGCGGGGGTCAACAGCCCGCTGCAGCTGGCCGAGCTCGAGCGCGCCTGCCAGCAGCGCCAGGCGCGCGCGCTCATGGAGGCGGGCGTGCGCCTGATCGACCCGGCGCGCTTCGACCTGCGCGGCGAACTGCTGTGTGCGCAGGATGTGCAGATCGATGTGAACTGCATCTTCGAAGGCCGCGTCGAACTGGGCGAGGGCGTGAAGATCGGCGCCCACTGTGTGTTGGCCAACTGCCGCATCGAAGCCGGCGCAGTGATCCACCCCTTCACCCACATCGACGGCGAAAAACTCGGCGTGCGCGTGGGCGAGGGCGCGCTGGTGGGCCCCTTCGCGCGGCTGCGCCCCGGGGCGGAGTTGGGCGCCGAGGTGCACATCGGCAACTTCGTCGAGGTCAAGAACTCGACGCTGGCCCGTGGCGCCAAGGCCAACCACCTGGCCTACCTGGGCGACGCCACCGTGGGCGAGCGCGTGAACTATGGCGCGGGCAGCATCACCGCCAACTACGACGGCGCCAACAAGCACCGCACCGTGATCGAGGCCGATGTGCACATCGGCAGCAACTGCGTGCTGGTGGCACCGGTGACGATCGGCGCCGGCGGCACCGTGGGCGGCGGCTCCACCATCACCAAGAGCACCGAGCCCGGCGCTTTAAGCGTGGCGCGCGGCAAGCAGCTCAGCATCGCGAACTGGCAGCGCCCCCAGAAAAAGAAGTAGGAGGCCGTCCCTGCGGCCGAAAACATCGCGCGCAGGGGCGTGCTCCTGCAGCAAAAGCCTTAACGCTCCGGCAGCGCGATCTGCGTGCCGAACTTGGCGCGCTTGGTTGCAAAAAACGCCTTGACGTTGCGCACGTTCGCGTCCTGCGTGAACAGGCGCTGCGTGAGCGCGAGGTAGGCGCCCATGTCGCGCGCCTGCACCACCAGCACAAAGTCGGGTCCGGGCGAGACGCGCCAGCACTGCTGCACCGCGTCTTCGGCCACGGCGCGGGCCTCAAAGGCGTCCAGCTGCTCCGCGCCCTGGCGGTCCAGCGTCACTTCGACCAGGGCCTGCAGGCCATGGCCCAGCCGGTCGCGGCTGAGGATGGCCACCTGCCGCTCGATCCAGCCGCCTTCGGCCAGGCGCTTGATGCGCCGCAGGCAGGTCGGCGGCGAGACGTGCACCCGCTCGGCCAGCGCCACATTGCTCAGGCTGGCGTCGTGCTGCAGGGCCTCGAGCAGCTGCAGGTCGATGTCATCAAGCGTTGAAAATTCCGTCATTCGTTGATTTTCACAACAAAATTTCACCAATTCAATGTATTGCGTGAAAATTTCACATCAGTCCATATAAAGATCTGAAATTTCTTGGCCGCAGGCCTAGGATGCGGGCAGTTCTTTGTTCAAGGGTCCCTCACCATGTGTGGCATCGTCGGCGCCGTCTCTTCCCGCAACATCGTTCCCGTGCTCGTGCAGGGCCTGCAGCGCCTCGAATACCGGGGCTATGACTCCTGCGGTGTGGCCGTGCACGCGGCCAGCCTGGGCGGCAGTGGCGGCCTGCAGCGCGCGCGCAGCACCGCGCGCGTGGCCGAACTCATGGACCAGGTGCGCAGCGAGCACATCGAGGGCGGCACCGGCATCGCCCACACGCGCTGGGCCACCCACGGCGCGCCCGCGGTGCACAACGCGCACCCGCACTTCAGCCCTGGCCCGGGCGCGGCGCAGGGCCAGGCCGGCAAGGTGGCGCTGGTGCACAACGGCATCATCGAAAACCACGAAGAGCTGCGCGCCGCGCTGCAGGCCAAGGGCTATGTGTTCGCGAGCCAGACCGACACCGAAGTCATCGCGCACCTGGTCGACAGCCTCTACAACGGCGACCTGTTCGAGGCCGTTCAGGCGGCGCTGGCGCAGTTGCATGGCGCCTATGCGATCGCGGTGTTCCACAAGGACGAGCCGCAGCGCGTGATCGGCGCGCGCGCCGGCTCGCCCTTGATTCTGGGCGTGGGCCAGGGCGAAACCTTTCTGGCCAGCGACGCCATGGCGCTGGCCGGCGTGACCGACCAGATCGTCTACCTCGAAGAAGGCGATGTGGTGGACATCCAGCTGGGCAAATACTGGGTGGTCGACCGCGCGCACAAGGCTGTGACCCGCGCCGTGAAAACCGTGCACGCGCACAGCGGTGCGGCCGAGCTCGGGCCCTACCGCCACTACATGCAAAAGGAAATCTTCGAGCAGCCGCGCGCGATCGCCGACACGCTCGAAGGCGTGGAGGGCATCACGCCCGAGCTCTTTGGCGACGGCGCCTACAGCACCTTCAAGGCCATCGACAAGGTGCTGATCCTGGCCTGCGGCACCAGCTACTACAGCGGCTGTGTGGCCAAGTACTGGATTGAAGCCATCGCCAAATTGCCCTGCCAGGTCGAGATCGCCAGCGAGTACCGTTACCGCGACTCGGTGCCCGACCCCAAGACCCTGGTCGTGACCATCACACAAAGCGGCGAGACCGCCGACACCCTGGCCGCGCTGCGCCACGCGCAGGGCCTGGGCATGGCGCAGACGCTCACCATCTGCAACGTGGCCACCAGCGCCATGGTGCGCGAGTGCAAGCACGCCTATGTGACGCGCGCCGGCGCCGAGATCGGCGTGGCCTCGACCAAGGCCTTCACGACCCAACTGGCCGGCCTGTTTTTGCTCACGCTCGCGCTGGCGCAGGTCAATGGCCGCCTCAGCGAGGCCGAGGAGGCCGCGCACATCAAGGCCATGCGCCATCTGCCGGCCGCGCTGCAGGCGGTGCTGGCGCTCGAGCCGCAGCTCATCAGCTGGGCCGAGGATTTCGCGAGCAAGGAAAACGCGCTTTTCCTGGGCCGCGGCACACACTACCCGATCGCGCTCGAAGGCGCCTTGAAGCTCAAGGAGATCACCTACATCCACGCCGAGGCCTATGCCGCCGGCGAGCTCAAGCACGGCCCGCTGGCGCTGGTGACCAGCGCCATGCCGGTGGTCACGGTGGCGCCCAACGACCAGCTCTTGGAAAAGCTCAAGAGCAATATGCAGGAAGTGCGCGCGCGCGGCGGCGTGCTCTATGTGCTGGCCGACGGCGGCACCAGGATCGAGAGCAGCGAGGGGGTGCACGTGATCCGCATGCCCGAGCACTACGGCGTGCTCTCGCCCATCCTGCACGTGGTGCCGCTGCAGCTCCTGAGCTACCACACGGCTTGCGCGCGCGGCACCGATGTCGACAAACCCCGAAATTTGGCAAAAAGCGTGACCGTAGAGTAATTCTTTGGTGCTACAGCGAACGGTCTATACCGAGAGTCAGGTAGACCGGCCCGCATTCGCTGTATTGGGCCGCGCAGAGCCCCTGCCTAAGCTCCAGGCATGCCTGCACTGCACCGACCCAACGATTCCAACACGTCCCCCATCCGCCTGGTGTTGGCTGACCCTCACCCGGTCATGCTCGAGGGCTTGTGCATGCAATTGACCGCCTGCCCGGACCTGCAGGTGCAAGCCTGTGTGCAGGACGGTGCTTCGGCGCTGGCGGCGGTGCGGCAATGGGACCCGGATTGCCTGGTCATGGAGCTGGCCTTGCCCGGGCGCCATGGCATCGATGTGATCGCGGACATGCAGGCCGAAGGCCGGCGCGCCCGCCCGGTCCTGTTCACCTCGGCCGCGCTCAAGGAGGTCATGCGCGCCCTGGACCTCGGGGTGCAGGGCCTGGTGTCCAAGCAGCGCTCGCACCACGATCTGGCCGACAGCATCCGCAAGGTGCACGCCGGCCAGACCGCGCTCGACCAGGACCTCACGGTCAAGACCATGGCCTTGCTGCTGGACCAGCACAAAAGCCGCCAGCAGGCGGTGCATGCGCTGACCCCGCGCGAGGTCGATGTGGCCCGCATGGTGGTCCAGGGCTGGCCCAATAAAAAAATCGCCACCAATCTGTCGATCAGTGAGGGGACAGCCAAGCTGCACCTGCACCACATCTACCAGAAGCTCAACTGTCCGGGCCGCATGGCCCTCATGCTGTACATGCAGGAACACGGCCTGGTCTGAAGCCCGCGCCGGCCTTGGCCTTTGCCGCTGCACGTTTCACCCACACCCGATCCAGGAGCCGCCATGAATGCCCCCATCGAACTGCCCGGCCACGATGCTGCCCACGCGCTGGCCGAAATTTACCGCTGCGCCGCGCAGGAAATGCTGCACGCCTACCAGTGCAACAAGGAGGCCATGCGCCTGCACGAGCGGCAGGCGTTTCGCGCCGCCTTGCACCACGCCAGCCTGTCATGCCGCCATTCGCAAGCCGCCTACGAGCACTTGCAGTCGGCGCTGGCGCATTGCACGCAATTGACCCTGCCTTGCGCCCGCATGCCCACGCCCGAGGGCACGGCGCAACGTGCGCGGGCCCCGCAGTGAGTGCAGTGCGTTCGCCCTCGGTCAATGTAGGACCTCGCACAGATGTGAAGGCCGCGGGTCCATAGACTGGTCAGCACACGCCACAGCGTATGTTGGGGGTGCCAAGAAGGGTTCACCGACACGCGGACAACAGGGAGATACCAGCATGGCCTTACGCGTTTTGTTGTACGGAAAACACAAAGTCATCGCCGAGGGCGTGGCCGCCGTGTTGCGCACCCACGCCGACATGGCGCTCGTGGGCTGCGCCGATGACGAAACCCTTTTGCAAAGCCTGAGCCAAAGCGCGCACCCGGATGTGGTGGTGATGGGGGTGGACCCGCGCCTGGGCCACGATGTCGCGCTGACGCGCCATCTGGCGCAGCAGCAGCCCAGGCCCTGCATCGTCGCTTTTTCCACCGAGTGCGACCGCGGGGCCGTGCTGCAAATGATGCAGGCCGGCGCCACCAGCTTTGTGTCGACCCAGAGCAGCATGGACGAATTGCTGCAGGCCATCCGCGCCGCTGGCGCGGGCCGTCCCTACCTGTGCCCGGCCGCCGGCGCGGTGATGGTCGACAACCTGCGCAAAAACGGGAGCGCGCACAGCACGAGCCCCCATTTGGGCGAGCGCGAGTCGCAGGTGCTGTGCCTGATCGCCGATGGCTACTCCTCCAAGGAAATCGCGCGCAACCTGAGCATTGCGCCGAGCACGGTCGAGGTGCACCGGCGCAACATCATGCGCAAGGTCGGCTTGCACAAGGTGGCCGACCTCACGCGCTACGCCATCCGCAACCACCTGGTGCAGGTCTGAGGCGCGGGCCTCAGGCCGGGCTTGCCGCGAGGGCCAGGGCTTCCGCCACCTTGATGCCGTCGACCCCCGCCGACAGGATGCCGCCCGCATAGCTTGCGCCTTCGCCGGCCGGGTACAGGCCCGGGGTGTTGCCGCTCTGAAAGTCCGCGCCGCGCGGCATGCGCAGGGGCGAGGAGGTGCGCGTCTCGACCGCCGTCATCAGCGCGTCGGGCATGTCGTAGCCGCGGATCTTGCGGCCAAAGGCCGGCAGCGCTTCGCGCATGGCGGTGCTCGCGTAGTCGGGCAGCACCTGGCTGAGGTCGGTCAGGCGGATGCCCGGTTTGTACGAGGGCTGCACACCACCCAGTTGCGTGGAAGGGCGCCCGGCCAAAAAGTCGCCCACGCGCTGCGCGGGCGCCTCGTAGCTGGCGCCGCCCACCTCGAAGGCGCGGCTCTCGAGTTGCCGCTGCAGCACGATGCCCGCGAGCGGGTGCACCTCGCCGCGCGCCATGCAGGCCTGCGCCTCGTCGGCCAGCAGCGCGCCATCGGCCTCGCCAAAGGCCGCGATCCAGGCCGCGCGCTCGTGCTGCGGAAAGTCGCTCGGCTCGATGCCCACCACCATGCCCGCATTGGCGTTGCGCTTGGCGCGCGAATACTGGCTCATGCCATTGGTCACCACGCGGCCCGGCTCGCTGGTGGCCGCGACCACGGTGCCGCCCGGGCACATGCAAAAGCTGTAGACCGTGCGGCCGTTTTGCGCGTGGTGCACCAGCTTGTAGTCGGCCGCACCCAAAAGCGGGTGACCCGCGTGCTTGCCCCAGCGCGCGCGGTCGATCACGCTTTGCGGGTGCTCGATGCGCACGCCGATCGAAAACGCCTTGGCGTCCATCTGCACGCCACGGCGGTGCAGCATCAAAAAGGTGTCGCGCGCGCTGTGGCCCAGCGCCATCACGGCCTGGCGCGCGGGCAGGGTGTAAGTCTGGCCTGTGCTTTGGTCGAGCACCTGCAGGCCCTGCAGCTGGCGGTCCTCGCCGAGCAGCAGGTCGGTCACGCGTTGTTCGAAACGGATCTCGCCGCCCAGCGCCACGATCTGTTCGCGGATGCCCTCGACCACCTTGACCAGCTTGAAAGTGCCGATGTGCGGGTGCGCGGCAAACAGGATGTCGCTGGGCGCACCGGCCTTGACGAATTCGTCCATGACCTTGCGGCCCAGGTGGCGCGGGTCCTTGATCTGGCTGTAGAGCTTGCCGTCCGAAAAGGTGCCGGCGCCGCCTTCGCCAAACTGCACATTGCTTTCGGGCTGCAGCACTTTTTTGCGCCACAGGCCCCAGGTGTCCTTGGTCCGCTGGCGCACCGTCTTGCCGCGCTCGAGCACGATGGGCTTGAAGCCCATCTGCGCGAGCGTGAGCGCGGCCAGCATGCCGCAGGGCCCGAAGCCCACCACCACCGGGCGCTCGCCTTCGCGCGTACCAAAGCCTGCGGGCGCCTGCACCGGTGCGCGCCAGGCCATGTCGGGCGTGGGCTGGATGTGCGGGTGCTGCTCGAACTGTTGCAGCAGCGCGGTTTCGCGCTCGGGCTGCGTGAGCGTGAGGTCGACGATGAAGACGGCCAGCAGATCGGCCTTGCGCGCGTCGAAGCTGCGCTTGAAGACCTGCAGCGTGGCGATGTCGGCCTCATGGATGCCGAGCGCCTGCGCGGCGAGCTGGCGCAGGGCGGCTTCGGGGTGCGGCGGGGGCAGGCGGTCTTCGTCGGTTTCGGCCGGCGCGTCGACGGCGCGGCGTTCTTCGACCGGCAGGGCGGAGAGCGGGAGTTTGAGTTCGGAGACGCGGATCATGGTGACGGGCTTGTGGTTATCAAGCAGAAGCCGCGATTATCCCAGGCCGACCTGTGACGCTCCAAAGCCTGCCCCTTGTGCATGCCCTCGCAAAACCGGTGCCGCACGAGGGAGAGGGGCAGGCCGAACTCCTCATGATGCGGGTACGCATAAATCGTCGTCCGGCCTGCCCCTCTCCCTCGTGCTACGTCACTGCTTGGCGTGTGGTCAGTTTTTGCGCTTCGCTCTCGGGTGCGCGGCGTCGTAGGCCTTGGCCAGGTGCTGGAAATCGAGCCGTGTGTAGACCTGCGTGGTCGTGATGTTGGCGTGGCCCAGCAGCTCCTGCACCGCGCGCAGATCGCCGCTGGACTGCAGCACATGGCTGGCGAACGAGTGGCGCAGCATGTGCGGGTGCACGGGCGTGGCCAGGCCGGCCTGCAGGCTGCGGCGTTTGAGGCGCTGCCAGATCGACTGCGTCGTGAGCCGCGTGCCGTGCTGGCCGGCGAACAAGGCCAGGGCCTGGCTGGAGGCGCCGGGCGTGGGCGCGCTCAGAAGACCCGGCACTTGCGTGCGCACGGCCAGCCAGCGCTGCAGCGCATCCAGCGCCGCCTGGCCCAGGGGCACGGTGCGGCGCTTGCTGCCCTTGCCCTGCACCTGCACTTCGGCGGCTTGCAGGTCGATCCAGCCGCGGCCCTCGCGCAGCGCGGCGTCGCTCGCGGCCACGTCCAGGCCGGTGAGCTCGGCCACGCGCAGGCCGCAGCCGTAGAGCAGCTCGACCATGGCCGCGTCACGCGCTTCGAGCCAGGGGTCGTTGTCGGCCTCGTGGTGTTCGGCCAGCTGCAGCGCTTCGTCCACGCCCAGCGCCTTGGGCAGGGGCTTGGGCGCCTTGGGCGCACGCACGCCCTGCACCGGGTTGCTCGCGACCAGGCCTTCGCGGCCCAGCCAGGTGTAAAAACCGCGCCAGCCCGAGAGGATGAGCGCGATGCCGCGCCCGCTGCGGCCGGCGCTGTGCATGTGCGCGACCCAGCGGCGGATGTGCGCGGGCTGCACCTGCAGCAGCGTCACGCCCGCGGCCTGCGCCATCTGCGTGAGGCGTTCGAGGTCGAGTTGGTAGAGCGTGCAGGTGCGCGCGGCCAGGCGTTTTTCAAAACGCACATGCTCGAGGTAGCGCAGCGCGAGCGCGTCCAGCACCCCCCCCTGATCGGGTGCAGACGCCGATGCGGGGGCGCTGCACATGGCCGGCTCAGGCCCGCAAGGTGGAGAGCGCGGCGCCCGCCAGCTCGGCCAGGCGTTCGAGCAGCTCGGTGCCCATCTGGCCGTTGAAGCGCTGGGCGTCGGGCGAGGCCAGCACCAGCAGGCCGAAGGCCTCCTGGCCCGGCGCGGGGCGCAGCGCCATCAGCGCGACCGAGGCGGCCTGGGCCGGCTCGCCCAGCCACTGCACGGCCTCAAAGCCGGTGTTGGCGCCCACATAGGGTGAGGCGAGCTTGGCCGCCTGCTCGCGCACGGCATCGGTCACGCCCTGCGCATAGGGCGCTTGTGCGTGCGCGGCGTCGAGCGCCCACAAGCGCAGCGCGACCTGCGGCACCTGAAACAGTTCGCGGATGTTGTCCACGGTGACAGCCGGCAGCTCGGCGGCGGGCGTGGCCAGCAGGTCGCAGGCCCAGCGATGCAGCTTGTCGCTCAGGGCCATGTTCTCGTGGGCGTGGCGGATCATGTCCATGATGCGGTGTTCGAGCGACTTGATCTTGTCGCGCAGCATCAGCGCCTGGCGCTCCTGCAGGCCCACGGCGCGCTGGCTGTGCGGGTGCGTGAGCTGCACGCTGGCCAAGAGCTCGGCGTGGCGCTCGAAAAAGTCGGGCGTGTTGGCCAGGTAGTTGGCGATGTCGTCTTCGGTGATCGGGGCCATCTGGGGGGTGTTGCTCATGGTCTTGTTTTTCAGAGGTCGGGAACGTCGATGGTGCCTTCAAACACCGGGGTGGCGGGGCCGGTCATGCGCACCGGGCTGTCGCTGTGGCCGGCCCATTCGATGGTGAGCATGCCGCCGTGCGTTTGCACATCGACACGGCTGTCCAGCCAACCCTGGCGGATGCCGGCCACCACCGCCGCGCAGGCGCCGGTGCCGCAGGCCAGGGTCTCGCCCGAACCGCGCTCATAGACGCGCAGGCGGATTTGTGAGCGTGAAACGACTTGCATGAAGCCCGCGTTCACGCGCTTGGGAAAAGCCGGGTGGTGTTCGATCAAGGGCCCTTGCGTGAGCACAGGCGCGGTGTCGACGTTGTCCACGCGCGCGACCGCATGCGGGTTGCCCATCGAGACCACGCCGACGCGGACCGTGCCTGCTGGGCCCAGGGGCAGCTCGTAGACCGTCCAGCCCTTGATTTCGGCCGTGGCCAGACCGGCGGGGTTGAAGGGCACTTGCGCCAGGTCGAACACCGGCGCGCCCATGTCCACGGTGACCCGGCCGTCGGGGTTCATGGTGAGTTCGATCTCGCCCTTTTGCACCTTCACGCGCACGGTGCTTTTGTCGGTCAGGCCGTGGTCGCGCACATAGCGCACAAAGCAGCGCGCGCCGTTGCCGCAATGCTCGACCTCGCCGCCATCGGCGTTGTGGATCACGTACTCAAAGTCCAGGCCGGCGGCGGGCGAGGGCCGCACGCTCAGGATCTGGTCGGCGCCGACACCGAAGTGGCGGTCGGCGAGAAAACGGTACTGGGCCGTCGACAGGTTCAGCCGGCCCTGGGTTTCGTCGAGCACGATGAAGTCGTTGCCCGCGCCCTGCATTTTGGTGAAGGGAATGCGCATGGGGAGATTATCGCTGTCGGTGGGGCGGGATAAGGGGGTGTTGCGGGCTCCTCATGCTGCGGGTACGCAGAAATCGTCGCCCCCAACACCCCCTTATCCCGCGGCATGCGCCAGCGAATTTTGGGAGGGGGTGTGTTTGGAGACCTGTGCCTGACGCGGATGGGCCGTGGCCGGGGCGACGATTTCTGCGTACCCGCAGCATGAGGAGCCCCGGTTACGGCCCATCCGCGTCAACCTGGTGAGCCAAAACCAACAGAGATAATCCCCCGCATGGTCCGCCCTACCCAACTCCTCCATGCCCAGCGCGAGCCCGCGCCCCTGCGTCCCGCCGCCACCGTGCTGCTCTTGCGCGACGGCCCGCAAGGCCTTGAAGTGCTGATGACGCGCCGCTCGATGACGGCGAGCTTCGCCCCCGGCGCCTACGTGTTCCCGGGCGGTGGCATCGACGCCGCCGACGCGCAGGCCCACGGCCAGGCGAGCCGCCGGCCTGGCCAAAGCGAGCTGCACCTGACCCAGGCGATCGCCGCCATCCGCGAAAGCTTCGAGGAACTGGGCGTGCTTTTCGCGCGACACGCCGACGGCCGCTGGGCCGACGCGGCCGACATCGCGGCCATCGACCGCCAGGGCGCGTTTGCCGACCAGTGTTTGTCGCGCGGCCTGCAGCTCGCGGCCGAGCAGGTGTTCGTGCTCGCGCACTGGGTCACCGACCGCGACCTGCCGCGCCGTTTTGACGTGCCCTTTCTGGTGGCGCGCATGCCCGAAGGCCAGACGCCCGTGGCCGACGAGGCCGAGCAGTTCGAGCCGGTCTGGGTGCGCCCGCAGGACGCGCTGGCGCGGCACGAAGCGGGGCAGTTTTTCATCATCTTCCCGACCATCCGCACGCTGCAGCGCCTTGTGACCTACCCGACGGTCGACGCGGTGCTGGCCGCCTGCGCCGCGACCGAGGAGCCGCTGTGGACCAGCTGCCCGCGCGCGGGCTGGCTGGCGGGCCAGGAGGCGCGCTACATGGAGCATGAGCCGCCCTATGGCGAGCTCGAACTCGTGAGCCCGGACGGCCAGATCTTGCACCACCTCGACTGGCAGACCGAGCGGCCTGTTGCCCTGCTCAAAAACGTGCAACGCCTGACCGCGCCCAACCCCGGGGTGATGACCGGGCCCGGCACCAACAGCTACCTGGTGGGCGACCCCAACACCGGCTTCATCGTGATCGACCCCGGCCCGGCCGATGCCGAGCACCTGGAGCGCCTGTGGCGCGCGGCGGGCGGCAACATCCGCTTCATCGTCTGCACCCACTCGCACCCGGACCACTCGCCGGGGGCCGCGCCCTTGCAGGCGCTGTGCGCGAACCAACCGCCCATCCTCGGCCTGGCCTCGCGCCCGACCGCGCGCGCCAACAGCCGCTTCACGCCCGACCGCGAACTGCAGGACGGTGAGCGACTGGTGCTGGGCGCCGGGGGCAGCACCCACACCCTGCGCGCCCTGCACACGCCCGGCCATGCGGCCAACCACGTCTGCCTGGTGCTCGAAGAGGACGGCCTGCTGTTCTCGGGCGACCATGTGCTCAACGGCAGCACCACCGTGATCGACCCGCCCGACGGCCACATGGGCGACTATTTGAATTCGCTGGACCTGCTGGCCGCCGCCTGCGATGCGCACGGCATTGGCTTCATCCTGCCGGCGCACGGCCATGTGCTGGGCGCGGCCAAACAGGCCATCACCCAGCTCAAGGCGCACCGCCTGCGGCGCGAGGCCAAGATCGCCGCCGCCATGCAGGCGCTGCCGCACGGCACGCTCGAGCAGTGGGTGGAAAAAGCCTACGACGACGTGCCGCCGCGCCTGTGGCCGGTGGCCGCGCGTTCGCTGCAGGCGCATGTGGACCACATCCGCGAGACCCTGGGCGCATGAGCGAAACCGAAGGCGTGCGCCTGGCCAAGCAGGTGGCGGCCCAGCAGGGCTGCTCGCGCAGCCAGGCCGAGGCCCTGATCGAGGCCGGTGCGGTCGAGCTCGCGGGTGAAACCGTGACCGACCCGGCGCGGCGCGTGCTGCCCGGTCAAGCGGTGCGGGTGCGCACGGGCGTCAGGCCCGCGCAGGCGGGCCTGACGGTGCTGCTGCACAAGCCCGCAGGCGTGCCCGCCGACCAGGCGCTGCAGCAAGCCTGGCCGTCCCTGGGCCAGGGCCCCGCGCCGCGGCGTGGCCTGCGCGAGTGCTGGCCCTTGCCCGACACAGCCAGCGGCCTGTCGGTCTGGAGCGACGAGCCGCCGGTGCTGCGCCGGCTGGCCGACCGCGAGCGCCCGCTCGAGGTCGAATGGCAGCTGGGCCTGCCGCTGGCGGCTGCGGCGCCTGTGCTGGAGGCCCTGCAAGCCCTGGGCCTGCGCTTGAGCCTGGGCCATGAGCGCGCGGGCATGGGCCTGTGGCGCGTCGTGGGCAAAGGCCCGCAGGCGGCCGAATGGCCGGCCTCTTTGCTGGCGACCTGGCCCGCCGCGACGCAGTGGCGCCGCCAGCGCCTGGGCCGTCTGGGCCTGGCGCCGCTGGCACCCGGACAGGCGCGTTTGCGCCGCGACATCGAAAAATTCTGATACACATTCCCAGTCCAGCAGGGCCCGAAAGCCTTGAATTTCTGGGGGCAAAGCCCAAAATCCGGGTTCAGTTTCAAAAACTGAAAGGTCGCCGGCTCCAGTCGGCGATGGCCCGGGCCCCAGAGGCCCGCACTGAACGCCATGAGGAGAACACCATGCGTTTGAGCACCAAAAGCCGATTTGCTGTCACCGCCATGATCGATGTGGCCTTGCGTGAGGACCGTGGCCCTGTGGCCCTGGCCGCCATCAGCGAG